>ERZ824473.1881-NODE-1881-length-27191-cov-54.178398_pt1 | contig 27191 bp, 10 predicted proteins | sample MGYA00519874_ERZ824473 | MGnify/ENA primary metagenome ERZ824473 (study PRJEB31778, sample SAMEA3449151) | human gut metagenome | biome: human gut; feature: human-associated habitat; material: faeces | place: United Kingdom | collected 2010/2012 ... | reverse complement strand
GGACGGCTATTACCTGGAAGGACAAGATTATTGGCGACTGGCCGGAATCTTTGACGACGTATGGTTGTACGCCACACCTGCTGTCAGGATATTCGACTGGCAAGTAATCACAGAGTTTGATAATACGTATACCGATTCGCAGTTAAGTATTCAGGTAAAAATCAAGGACTACCAAAAGAAGCCAAATGAGAATTATGGATTGAAAGCTTACTTAAAGGATAAAAACGGCAAGATTATCTGTAACTTTTCCGCAGCTCCATTTGAAATGGACGCTGCGGAAAAGACAATACAGTTGCATACCTTGGTACAAGAACCCCGGAAATGGACAGCCGAGACACCCGAGCTTTATACGCTCGGTCTGGAATTATCCAATCCGGCCGGTCTGCAGAAAGACAAGATAGAAACGGTCATCGGATTCAAAAAGACGGAAATCAAAGACGGTGTTTTTTATCTTAACGGTATCCCACTGAAAGTCAATGCACAAAATTCGCACATGCAGCATCCCGAAGAGGGACATGTCATGGACGAAGCCACCATACGCAAGGATTTTGAATTGTTGAAACAGTTTAATTTCAATGCCGTACGTACCTCTCACTATCCTCCGGTGAATAAGTATTTGGAACTGGCCAATGAATACGGGCTTTATATCATAGACGAGGTGGGCGATGAAGCCCATGCCTCGGAATGGATTTCAAGTCTCCCGGAATACGAAGAGATGTATCGCGAGCGATGCCGCAGAATGGTGTTACGGGACAGAAACCATCCCTGCGTCTTGTTCTGGAGCGCAGGAAACGAAAGCGGTGAAGGTATCAACATTACCCACACCATTGAAGAAGGGAAATCGCTGGACCCCACCCGCTTCTGGATGTATGGCGGAAATGCATTCTCCCATCCGGCAGAAGATATTATCGGACCCCGTTACCCTACTCCTATGGAACTGGAAATGCAGGTAGGCATAGGAGAGGATTCCCGACCATCGTTTATGGATGAATACTTATCGGTTGCAGGCAATGCCGGCGGTGCCCTGGACGATTATTGGGAAGCCATCTACCGACATCCCCGCCTGATGGGAGGGGCCATCTGGGATTTTGTAAGTCCGGGACTGACCGAACGGATAAGGCAAGTGGACGACCTTTCGCCCTTCCATACTCCCGCCCATCTGATGGGAAATGCCCGCTTAGTGAAGGAAGGAAAGAACACGGTGCTGGACTTGAACGGTCACGACCAATGGGTAGAGGTCTATCGTGCAGACAATGTGGAGTTGAACAGTAATGAACTGACACTCACTTGCAGAATCTACCCCCGGAAACTAGTAAGCAGTTGCGGCTCATTCATCACAAAAGGCAATTATCAGTTCGGGCTGCAACAACGCGGTAAAGACAAACTGGAATTTTATATCTATACTGATAAAAAGCATTCCGTATGCGCCTCCTTGCCTACTGACTGGGAATACAACTGGCATCAAGTGACGTGCGTCTACGACGGACAGAAAATGTCCATCTATATAGACGGAGCAGAAAAGGCCTCCACACAAGCATCGGGCAATATCCGGAACTTCCCCTACCCCGTCAACATCGGTCGGAATGCAGAAACACACGGCCAAGAGACTTCGGTCTACATCTGCGATGCTCAAATGGACGAAGTCGGCATTTTCGCCAAGGCACTGACTTCCTCTTTTCACCCGGAAGAAGCCGCTCTGTGGCTAGATTTTGAGCAAGAGACGGAAAATGGTACATTCTACAGTTACGGTATCGGTGCACGTACGTACGGCAGCATCTGGCCCGACCGTAGCGTACAGCCCGAAATGTGGCAAATGAAGAAAACCGGACAACCTCTTTCTTTTTCCATGTCGGATGTGACAGAGGGAGTCGTTGAGTTATGGAATCGCAATCATTATACAAATGCTTCCCGATATGCCATACGATGGGAATTGAAAGAAGATGACAAGGTTATTCAATCGGGTGACTTGGCACTCTCAACAGCGCCGCTTAGCCAAGAGCTGGTGCACATACCTTATAAGAAGCCAGCCCTGATTCCCGGCAAAGAATACCGCCTGATGCTTCATGCCGTCCTGAAAAAAGATGAATTGTGGGCAAAAGCCGGACATGAGGTGGCATGGGAAGAACTTGAACTGCCTTGGAGCCTGCCATGCTCTTCGGAAGAAAAGGCTCAAGGCGTACCTTCCTATTCACTTTCGGAGAAAGAATTGGTTGTCTCCGGAGATGGCTTCAAATATGTATTCAACCGTACCGACGGACAACTGACGTCGATGGTTGTTCAAGATATGGAACTGCTGGAATCACCGCTCCGGCTGAATCTTTGGCGTGCCCCGCTGGCCAATGAGCTGGACAACTGGAATGCCTCCAGCGCCCGCTCCTCCAACTGGAAAGAAGGTTACGGATACACGGTAGCCACAGAAATGTATTCTGCAGGGATTGACCGCCTGACACATCAGCCCCTCTCTTTTTCGGTGTCCGAAACCACCGAAGGCGTACATATACACATCATTGATGCGGAATTGATGGGCAAAGGAGAAAAAGAGAAAAAAGACCTCTACATCGAAGGAATACAGAACAACGGCATCATCAACCACTATGAGTATATTATCAATAGTGAAGGGACGATAGAGATACGCCATGTATTGAAGCCTGAAGGGAAAATGCCGCTTTGGTTTCCTCGCATAGGACTTACGCTGACCGTAAGCGATGCGCTCGACCAAGTGAAATGGTACGGCCGAGGACCGCAAGAGAACTATCCGGACCGGAAAACCGGCTATCCGACGGGGATATATGCCTCTACCGTACAAGCTATGTACGAGCCCTATCTAATGCCACAAGATTACGGATTGCGGACAGATGTACGCTGGCTGCAACTGACCACGGACAAAGGCATCGGCCTTCAATTCAAGATGAACGAATGGTTCAACTTCAACATTTATCCGTACAGCACAGACAATCTGACGAAAGCGATGTATACCTACCAATTGCAGAAGCAGAAAGGCATGACCCTGAATCTCGATTATGCCACTACCGGGGTCGGCTGTACGGCCCGCGGTGTATTCGGTGCTTACAAGGCGATGCCGCAGGAATATCGGAGAACCATCAGCATAAGACCTATGATGAAATAAAAATATTGTATCGGACTGGTAAGATTATGAAAAACAAAAATTACTTTATTCTATTAGTGTTGTTTTTAAGCGCTTTACAAATAAAAGCGCAGTATTCATTCGACAACGTGCTTTATGGTGCAGCCTACTATCATGAATATATGCCCTATGAGCGACTGGATGAAGATATCCGGCTGATGAAAAGAGCCGGCCTGACAGTAGTGCGCGTTGGAGAATCTGCCTGGGGAGTATTTGAGCCGCAAGAAGGAAATTTTGAATTTGAATGGATGGACCGCATTCTGGACAAGATGCATGCAGCAGGAATCAAAGTCATCTTGGGAACTCCCACCTATTCCATTCCTGCATGGCTGGCATACAAACACCCGGAAGTGCTGGCAGAACACGCCAAAGGAAACAAAGCCTATTATGGAATCAGACAGAACATGGATTTTACAAACCCGACCTACCAATTCTATTGCGAACGGATTATCCGCAAGATGCTGGAAAGATATGCACAGCATCCGGCAGTCATCGGGTATCAAGTGGACAACGAAACAGAAGCGCGCGGAGTAAACAACAGAGACTATTTCTTCGGATTCAGGAACTACATCAAACAGAAATTCAACAATGACCTGAATCTGCTTGCCAAGGAATGGGGAATGAACTACTGGGGAATGAACATCAACACCTGGGAAGAGTTCTATCCGCGCGATGGAGTGACAAGCCCCTCGTACAAGAATGAATGGGAACGCTATAACCGGAAGGAAGTGGCCGATTTTCTGAATTGGCAGTGCGACCTTGTAAATGAATACAAGCGTAAAGACCAATTTGTCACCCACTGCTTTATGCCCGACTTCCATAATATAGACCAAGTGGAAAGTTTCAGGCAGATGCAATATCCTGCCATCAATGTCTATCACGATGTACAGGATAAACAAGACGGCCAGCGCATCGCTTATGCCGGTGACTTCGTGCGCACCGTGGCCGACAACAATTACATCGTCATGGAAACCAACGCACAAGGCATCGGCTGGGATGCCCGCACCCAGTTTCCTCCCTACGACAACCAGTTGCGGCAGAATGTGTACGCACATTATGCTTCCGGAGCCAATATGGTGGAATACTGGCACTGGTCTACCCTGCACTACGGGCAGGAGACATACTGGCGAGGCGTGCTGGGCCATGACCTCCAGCCCAACCGCATATACAAGGAATTCACCACCACCGCCAAAGAGTTGGAAAGAATAGGCAGCCACATCGTGAACTTGAAAAAGAAAAACCGGGCAGCTATCCTCTACAGTCATGATTCTTATCATGCTCTCGGCTTCATGCCCTACACTTACAAGAGCAATTATCCCATTGATATGGTGCATAAAGCCCTCTATTTCCAAAACATAGAAACGGACATCATCCCTTGTGACAAGACAACCGATTTCAGCGGATATGACATGCTTGTCATTCCCCCTTTGTATGTGGCTACCGACCAATTGCTATTAGCCATTGATGAATTCGTACAGTCCGGCGGACACGTGGTAATGATGCACAAAAGCGGTTACTGCAATGAGCACTCCGCAGTTCGGGCCACCTTGGCTCCCGGGCCGCTACGCAAAGCCTGCGGCTTCCATTACCAGGAATTCTCCACTATCGGTGACTTATCATTAAAGGATAACCCCTTTCAATTAGAGGGAAAGAACCAGATAAGCGACTGGTATGAATTCCTGATTCCCGAGACAGCCACCCCGTTGGCTTATGCAGAGCATCCGTTCTTCGGCAAATGGCCCGTTGTCACCGAAAACAAGTATGGCAAAGGCAAACTGACCTACATAGGAGCCTACCCTTCGCAGGAATTGCTGAATGCCATCGTGCGAAAGGCAGCCATCCATGCCGGTATCATCTCTTCAGAGAGCGACGTGTTCCCCATCATACAGCGTTCGGGAATAAACAAAGCCGGAAAAGCCATCCGTTACTTCTTCAATTACAGCAGCGAGAGCAAAGAAATCACTCATAACTATCCGACGTCCAAAGAGCTGATTTCCGGCAAGACTGTAAAAGAAGGAGACCATGTAACATTGCCCCCCTGGGGAGTTCTCATCATGGAAGTTTATTGACCATCAGAAAACATGAGAAAAAATGAGAAAAAAGATATTTGCCTTTCTATTGCTAAGTGCCCTATATGCCGGCGCCCAAGAAGTTCCGGACTGGGAGAATCCTATTGTAGTCGGCATCAACAAAGAGCCGTATCATGCCACACTGACATTGCCTTCGCAAAAAGCCGATTGCAAAGAAATCATATCCCTGAACGGCAAGTGGCGATTCCAATGGTCTGCCGACCCGGGAAAGCGCCCGGCCGACTTCTACAAGAATGATTTCAATACCGACACATGGGATACCATCATAGTACCGGGAGCATGGCAATTGCAAGGTTATGGGAAACCTATCTATTCCAACGTAAACTATCCCTTCCAGAAGGATGCACCCAAAGTGACAAGCGAGCCTCCCGCCGAATATTACAGTTACGGGCACAGAAATCCCACAGGCTCTTATGTCACCACGTTCGAAGTGACGCTCGATATGAAAGACAAGTGCCTATACCTTCACTTTGAAGGAGTAAAATCGGCCATGTATGTCTGGGTAAACGGAGAGCGGGTAGGCTACAGCCAGAATTCGATGTCGCCTGCCGAGTTTGACATAACCGAATTTGTGAAGAACGGAACCAATCGTCTGGCAGTGGAAGTGTATCGGTGGTCGGACGGCAGTTATCTGGAAGACCAGGACATGTGGCGGCTTAGTGGAATACTCAGGCCGGTAGAGCTATGGGTACGTCCCCGGACAAATATCCGGGACTATAGGTTCAGCAGCGACTTGTCGGACGACATGCGTTCAGCTACATTCGGAACCGAAATTTGGATAAGAAACCAGACCGACCGCAAAGTAAAAGACCTGACCGTAGAAATAAACCTGGTGGGGAAAGACAATAGAGGAAATAAACTCGACAAAAAAATGGTGGCTCCCGTAGGTACTATTCAGGCCTTTTCTGAAACGAGCGTCACACTGTCCGAAATGCTCCGGGAGCCTCAACTATGGTCTGCCGAAAAACCGCATCTATATGACATCCACATCAAGCTTCGCAGGAAGAATGAACTTTTGGAATCGTTCGAATACCATTGGGGCATACGGAAAATAGAAATCGCGGGAGACGTCTTCAAAGTCAACGGGAAAGCCGTCAAGCTGAAAGGAGTGAACCGTCACGATTTCCATCCCCGTATGGGATTCTTTGTCGACAGCCGGACGATGGAGAGAGATATCCGGCTGATTAAACAAGCCAACATCAACATGATACGCACGTCCCACTATCCACATCTGCCATTGCTGTACGAGCTATGTGACAAGTATGGAATCTACGTAATGGACGAAGCGAACCACGAAAGTCATGCCTACGGCTTGGGGAACAAAGTATTAGGGGACAACCCGCAATGGACACTGGCCCATGTGGACAGAGCAGCGGCCGTGGTGGAAAGGGACAAGAACCATCCGTGCATCCTGTTCTGGTCATTGGGCAACGAGGGCGGAAGCGGTGCCAATTTGCGAGCCATGGCAGACACAGTCCGCGCCTTAGATTCCACCAGGCCGATATACGACGATACAGACCGCACCGTATCCGACGTCTATGACGAAGCCTATCTGCATCCCGACGCTTTGAAGGAACTTGGCGAGAAAATAACCGACCGCCCCGTATTCATGAGAGAGTATGCCTACGCCATGGGAAATTCCATCGGCAACCTCAAGGAGTATTGGGATGTGATTGAAAAAGACGAGAGTATCATCGGAGCTGCCATTTGGTGCTGGGTAGACCAAGGCATTCCTAAAAAGCTTAACGGTGCACCGTTAAGTTTCGGCGAGAGCCCCTCGTCACTCCCATTACTGCCTGATGAATTCTGGGCGTATGGAGGAGATTTCGGGGACTATCCCAACGACGGTCCCACCGGCATTAACGGGCTGGTATCTCCCGACCGGGTGCCTCACCCCCACTACTATGAGGTACAAAAAGTATATCAATACATCAAGTTTGAAAAGAAGGGAACGCGGCAAATCAAATTGACCAACGGGTATGCGTTTTCCGATTTGGATGAGTTCGATTACAGCTATGAGTGGATATGTAACGGAAAGGCAGTAAGCAGCGGCGACCTCCAGTTGTCCGAAGGGAATCTGCTGGAGGTACCTTCAAGACCGGATAAGTGTGGGGAACTTTGCCTCAATGTATATGCCACGTTGAAGGAATCCACGACGTGGGCAGAGAAGGGCTTCAAAGTTGCCAAGGAACAACTTACGTATCATGACTATGAATTCCCACAATTGAAGGATGACGGCGGGAAGGCCACGTTTAAGGAGACACCCGAAGCGGTGGAAATTATAGCCGCCGATGCCTTGTTCACCATAGAAAAAGGTACCGGTGCTTTGGTGAGTTGGCGAGTCAAGGGAGAAGAGTTGTTGTACAGTGCCTTGGAACCCTATTTTTGGAAACCGGCAAATGACATTCAGGTCCGCAACGGCTACAATGAACGTTTGAGCGCTTGGAAAAATGCAGAGCAAAAACGTATCGTAAAGGCATACCAAGCAACCGTAAACGATGGTATGGTGATAGTGGATGCCAGTCTCTCCCTCCCCCGGATAGGAGCCGGTTACCATCTCCGCTACACTGTGGACGGCAAAGGCCGCATACAAGTAGAAGCAACCTATCAGCCTGAAAAGGAAGATATTCCGCTGATGCCCAAATTCGGTATGCGCATGAGAATGCCCTCGGCGCTGAATCGGATAGCCTGGTACGGACGCGGCAAGTTCGAGAACTATCCCGACCGCAAGAGCTCCGCTTTCCTGGGAGTCTACGAGTGTGGCATACACGAATTTATCACGAACTACATCGTACCGCAAGACAATGCCAACCGGTGCGATACACGCTGGTTCATGCTGGGAGACAGTGAGCGATGGAAAATACAAGTCAAAGGCCTGCAACCCCTATGTTTCCGTATATGGCCCTACGGGGAAGAAGACCTGGAAGGGAAAGAACATGCGCACGAACTGCCCGAACGCGACTTCATCAACCTGAATATCGACTCCAACATACACGGAGTAGGTGGAAACGACGGATGGGGCGCACAGACCATGAAGCCATACACCATTGACGGCAATCGCTCCTACCGATATGGGTTTATCATGGAGTATATGGACAAAACAGAATAATCCGTTCATCAATGTATTCAAAAAGGAAATAAACATTTTGTAAACAACAATAAAGGTATGAAAAGAAACATCTTTAAAACAATTCTCCTATCTGCCTGCATCCTGCAAGGGGGCAGTGCATTGGCACAACAAGAGAAAGCAGAACCGGGCAAGTTCTCACCCACCTGGGAGTCATTGTCCCAATACGAAGTGCCCGAATGGTTCCGCAACGCCAAATTCGGCATATGGGCACACTGGGGTCCGCAATGCCAACCCGAAGCCGGCGACTGGTACGGTCGTGGCATGTACGAAGAGGGCGGTGCTGCCTACAAGTGGCACTTGGAGCATTACGGACATCCTTCGGAATTCGGCTTCAAGGATGTAATCAACGAATGGAAAGCCGAGAAATGGAATCCGGAGAGGCTGGTAGCCCTTTTCAAGAAAACCGGTGCCCGATATTTCTTTGCCATGGGTAATCATCACGACAACATGGACTTGTGGGATAGTAAATACCAATCATGGAACTCCGTCAACATGGGCCCCAAGCGAAACGTACTGGGCGAATGGGAGAAAGCGGCCCGCAAAAACAAACTGCCCTTCGGTGTCAGCATCCACTCCTCCCATGCTTGGACATGGTATGAAACTGCACAAGGAGCCGACAAGAAAGGCCCATACGCAGGAATCTCCTACGATGCCCGCGTAGTGACTAAGGAAGACGGCAAGGGAAAATGGTGGGAAGGCTACGACCCGCAAGAGCTATACGTACAGAATCATGCCCTGAGCGGACATGCTTGGGTGGCATGGGACTGGCCCGAAGGAACCTCTGTCCCCCCGCAGAGTTACTACGACAACTTCTTCGACCGCACAGTGGACATGATAAACAAATATCATCCCGACCTGGTCTATTTCGATGACAGCGTACTCCCCTTCTGGCCCATCAACGATACGGGGCTGAAAGTCGTGTCGCACTACTATAACCAGAACATGAAGCTTCACAAGGGCAATCTCAATGCTGTAGTCTTCGGAAAGAAGCTGGAAGCTAAACATAAAGAGGCCATCGTATGGGATGTAGAAAAAGGGGTTCCATCGGAATGCCAGGACAAGGCGTGGCAAACCTGTAGTTGCCTCGGTACTTGGCACTATAACCGCTCTGCTTACGAAGACAACTGGTATAAATCAGCCGGGACCGTCATCCACATGCTCATTGACATCGTCAGTAAAAATGGCAACCTATTACTAAGCGTACCAATGAAAGGAAACGGCACCATCGACGACAAGGAAGAAAAAATTCTGGAAGACATAGCCGCCTGGATGGAGGTGAACGGAGAAGGAATATTCGACACACGTCCCTGGTGTATTTATGGTGAAGGTCCCTCCACAGAAACAGCAATACCTTTGGACGGAGCAGGATTCAACGAAGGCAAGAACGCACCCTACACTTCTGCCGACATCCGGTTTGTGAAAAAAGGGAAATACTTGTATGCCCATATCATGAAATGGCCCTCAGACGGAAAAATACAGATAAAATCACTGGCTACCGGCAGTCCCTACTGCAAAGGAGAAATCGAAAAGGTAGAATTATTAGGAGGCGGAAAGGCAAAGTTCAGAAGAACTTCCAAAGGCTTGCTTATTGACCTTCCCAAAGACAAGACACCCAATCCTATTTCTTTGGTACTGAAAATCACTAACCGTTAAACTGCTGATATTGTATGAAAAAGGGATTTTTTTTAAGATTATTTGTCCTGCTGATGCTGACATTTTTCATAGCAGAACAAGGCAGAGCACAAACCTACCAACGCACCTCACAAGGCATAAAAAGCACTGTGCAAGGTATAAATATAGATATTAGCTTCTTCTCTCCTGTCACAGTGAGAATCTTAAAATCGCCTGACGGCTGGAAGTATACCAAAGAAAGCTTGTCGGTCATCGGGCAACCGGAAAAAGTAAAACTATCCGTCTCTTCGAAAGGGGGCATATTGACTATCAAAAGCCATCAGCTTACAGTCCATCTCAACGAAGAGACCGGACAAATAACTTTTGCCTCTTCCGATGGAAAATCGCTGTTGCAAGAACAAAATAAAGGTGCACGTTTTGATGATTTCAACGATGCCGGCACAAAAACCTTCAGCGTTTATCAATCGTTCACCTTAGAGAAAGACGAAGCTATTTATGGATTGGGACAATTGCAAAACGGCAAAATGTCGCAACGTAACCAGACCAAACGCCTTATCCAAGACAATCTTGAAGATGTGATTCCCTTCTTCCAGTCCGTCAAAGGCTACGGTCTCTTTTGGGACAACTATTCGCCAACCATCTTCAAAGACAATCAAGAAGAGACATCCTTCCTTTCTGAAGTCGGCGACTGCATTGACTACTATTTCATGTACGGCGAAAATGCCGATGGAGTAGTTGCCCAGATGCGCTACCTCACAGGACAAGTGCCCATGTTTCCATTATGGACATATGGATTCTGGCAAAGCCGTGAACGCTACAAAAGCCAAAAAGAGATTGTTGGCGTAGTGCAAAAATACCGCGAACTGGGTGTGCCCCTCGATGGAATTATCCAGGATTGGAGATACTGGGGAAGCAACTACCTGTGGAACGCAATGGATTTTTTGAACGAAGAATTCTCCGACCCCCAAAAAATGATGGAAGACATACACGGAATGAACGCCCACATTATTATCTCCATTTGGTCAGCTTTCGGACCACATACCAAACCCTATCGCGAGTTAGACAAAGGGAACATGCTCTTCAACTTCCGCACATGGCCCGAATCCGGTTCCGAGAAGTGGCCTCCCAATATGGACTATCCATCCGGTGCCCGCGTGTACGATGCCTACCATCCGCAAGCACGCGACATCTATTGGAAGTACCTGAACGAGAACCTACGTTCTGTGGGTATAGACGGCTGGTGGATGGACTCTACCGAACCCGACCATTTTCACCCCATTCCTGAAGATTTTGACACGCCCACCTATTTGGGGTCATTCCGTAAAGTACGCAATGCCTACCCTTTAATGAGTGTAGGTGGAGTGTACGACCACCAGCGTGCCGTAACTTCAGATAAACGCGTATTTATCCTTACCCGCTCAGCCTTTGCCGGCCAGCAACGTTATGGTGCCAATACATGGACAGGAGATATCACAGCATCATGGGAAGTTTTGGAGAAGCAAATACCTGCGGGATTAAACTTCTCACTATGTGGCATTCCCCATTGGAACAGCGATATCGGCGGATTCTTCCTATGGCAATATCCCTTGATGCTGGATGACCCGGATTATCGCGAGCTTTATGCCCGTTGGATACAGTTCGGTACATTCTGTCCCATGATGCGGTCACATGGGGAAGGTGCTCCCAGAGAAATCTATCAATTCGGCAAAAAAGGCGAGCCAATATACGATGCGATTGAGAAATACATTCGGTTACGCTACAGTTTGTTACCATACATCTACACAACTGCCTGGGAGGTAACTGCCAATCAGTCCAGCTTCATGCGTGCCTTGGCAATGGATTTTGCCCACGATCGCAACGTGTGGAACATCCACAATCAGTATATGTTTGGCAAATCCCTATTGGTATGCCCTGTAACCCAACCCATGTATACCCAAACAGTTTCGGACACCATCCGTGTAGAAGATTTCAGTACCGTTAAGTCTATACGAATATATCTGCCTAAAAATACGGAATGGTATGATTTTTGGACCAATCAGAAACACTCCGGCGGACAATATATCGTGAAAGATACCCCTATTGACATTTTACCACTTTATGTGAAAGCAGGTTCCATCCTGCCAATAGGTCCCGAAGTGCAGTATAGCACCGAAAAATCATGGGACAACTTGGAGATAAAAGTGTATCCCGGTTGTAACGGCGAATTCACACTTTACGAAGACGAGAATGACAACTACAATTATGAAAAAGGAATGTACAGCACCATTACGATGAAATGGAATGACCGTACTCGCATGCTCACTATTGAAAATCGGAAAGGAGAGTTTTCCGGTATGTTGAAAGAACGGAAATTCAACATAGTAACTGCTGATGGCGCAAAAAAGGCAGTGGCTTATAATGGGAAAAAAGTAACGGTTAAAATGTAATGGTTTCTAAAAACAGCTATTAATTTGCATTATGGAAATAAATACTCGTATGAAAAAATACCATCATTATCTTACCCTTTTAAGTTTATTTATGCTGCTCGGCATCCTGAAATTGCAAGCAGCGATACAACTCCCTGCCATATTTTCCAACCATATGGTGCTACAACGTAACTCAGAACTTACTTTCTGGGGATGGGGTATTCCGGGAGAAACAATTTCCATCGCCCCCGAATGGATGAAAGGAGAAATAATCAAAACCCAAGTCAATAATACGGGGAAATGGTCAGCCCGTGTACCTTCCGGCGAAGCCGGCGGACCTTATGAGATTCGTTTCAGCGGCTCGTCAGAAGTAACCTTGACCGATGTCATGCTAGGCGAAGTTTGGCTGTGCAGCGGACAATCCAATATGGAATGGAGCGCCAACCACGGCATAAAGAACGGAGACGAGGAAACGGCAAATGCCCATTGTCCCAATCTCCGAATTTTTCACGTGGCCAGAATAGCCGCCCCGTTCCCTCAAGAAAACTGTTTCTCGCAATGGACACAGTGCACGCCCGAAACGATGCGCAGCACGAGTGCCCTGGCCTACTTCTTCGGCCGCAACATCCAGGAAGAGCTGGACGTGCCGGTAGGAATCATCGTAGCCGCATGGGGCGGAACCACCGCCGAGACATGGACGCCCCGCGAATGCGTAATGAGCGACCCGGTCTTGTGCGACTATCCGTATGAATCCAATCCTTGGTTTCCGGCTGAAACAGGCACGTTGTACAACAGCATGATTTATCCCGTGATGCCCTACGGCATTGCCGGATGCATCTGGTATCAGGGAGAAGCCAACCAAGGCCGTGCCAGCTCCTACGCCCGGGTGATGCAGCGGCTGATAGGCTCGTGGCGTACCGGATTTAACAAGGAATTCCCATTCTATCTGGTCCAGATAGCCCCCTTCCAATACCACTCCAAAGACAACGGACCGGCACTGCTACGCGAGCAGCAGGCCATGTTGCCCGAAATGCTGGACAAGGTCAAGATGATTACCGTGTCAGATTTGGTGGACAATGTGCAGGACATCCATCCACGTGACAAAAGAAGCGTAGGCAAACGTCTCGCCAATCTTGCACTGGACGATACATACCATATATATGCAGGCCCCTATAAAAGCCCGGTCTTTGAAAGCGCCTGCCGCAAAGGCAACCATGTGACAATCTCTTTCAAAGACATAAAGAACGGACTGGCCGTACACGGGAAAAGGATAGAGGGGCTGATGATGGCCGCAGCCGGCCAGGAATGGCAAGAGGCCCGGGCCAGGATAGACGGGGGAAAGCTGATTGTCCCGGTAAAAGGAATCGAAAGCCCGGTTTCCATTCGCTACTGCTTCAGTGACGCTGCTCAAGGCAACCTTTTTTCAACGGAAGGCATCCCCTTAGCCCCCTTCCGGGCAGACAGCATTGCCTCTTCTGAAAACATTCCGGTTTCTACAGACAGCGCTTTGGAAGAATCTTTTGAATTCTCGCCCAAGTTCTCTACCGGCAATGCCAATCCCCTTCTCGACTTCCAATACATGGCCGACCCCACAGCAGTGGTGCACGACGGCCGCATTTATGTGTACGGCACTAACGACCACCAGCAATATGATGTAGTGGGCCGTAACGGGAAAAACACCTATCAGCACATCCATTCGCTGACTATGGTCTCTTCTGACGACATGGTGAACTGGACTTATCACGGAGTAATCAATGTAAAGGCTCTGGCTCCCTGGGGAATGGCTTCGTGGGCACCTTCCATCGCTTCGCGCAAGGAGGCCGACGGCAAAACCCACTTCTATCTGTACTACTCCAACAGCGGTTCCGGTGTAGGTATGCTGACTGCCACTTCCCCCGTGGGGCCCTGGACAGACCCATTGGGCAAATGTGTGGTAGACGGTAATACTCCAGGACTCGGCAAGTGTAAAGCTCCCTTCGATCCGGGAGTAGTCATCGACGACAAGGGCATCGGCTGGCTCTCCTTTGGCGGGGGCGACAGCGACGACTACATTCCCGGAGACGCACGCATCGTGCGGCTGGCAAATGACATGAAGACGCTGGACAGCGAAATAGTTGAAATAAAAGCGCCATACCACTTTGAAGCAAACGAACTGAACTATCTGAACGGCACTTGGATTTACACCTACAACACCAACTGGAAGAACCGGGATGCATGGCCCCACAAGGATATAGACAAGCCGAGCCGGTGCTGCATGAGCTACATGACGAGTCGCACGCCACTTGAGACAGACAGCTGGACCTATCGGGACAACTACTTCAAAAATCCCGGCGACTATGGCATGTCCGACAGCAACAACCATACACATCTGGTAAAATTTCAAGGGAAGTACTATCTCTTCTACCACTCACTGGGCTTGCAGGACAGCCGCGACCTCAAAGTGGGTGTCCGCAGTATCTGCGTGGAAGAAATAGAGGTGGACGAAAAGGACCTCACTATCCACATGGGCACAGCCACAGCCAAGGGCGTTTCACAAATCAAGCCTCTCGACCCGTTTGCGCAGCAACAGGCCGAGACCACAGCCGCCACACGCGGCGTTGCCTTTGAACCTACCGGACAGACAGGCAACATGTCTGCCGTAGGAAACAAGAGCGGACAGGCCATCTGTGTCCGCGGTGCGGAATTCCCGCAATCACCTCAAGCCATACAGATGAAGATAAAAGGGAAAGGCTCCATCGAAATACACATGGACAGTCCAGACGGTCCGCTCCTATCCACCTTGACCTTTGATACCGATACGTGGCAAACATTGACAAAGCCGTTGGACAAACGGATAAAAGGCAAACACGACATTTACTTCGTATTCGGGAACGGAAAGTTCTTATTTGACGAATGGAAATTCACAAAATAATGAATCCGTCGGCAGAATCTGCCCAGTATCTCTTCACCCTTGTGATGATATCGCTGCACAATTCGAGCCAACACACAACAAGCCAGCAAGTTACTTTGCCAGCGTTTTGCCACCATATTGGCAAAGTTTTGCCATGCCTTTGGCAAAGCTTTGCCAATGTGGTGGCAAAACCTTGCCAACTTGTCGGCAAGAAAGACAAAAGCAACATCGCTGTCCGCAAAGAGGCGGAAGCACGTCCTCAATATAATTCCGCTAACGGGAAAGAGACAGATTGGTTCCATTAACGGGCAGAAGTTTTAAAAAATGGGAAGGATTTGGCACAATAGTTCCGCGCAAATTCTCATTTATCGAACAAAAATTGTATTTTTGCCTGCAACTGAAAAATCAGTAATATCATAGAATAGACAATTCCCGAACAAATATGAGCGAAGATTTTGAAGCACCGAAAGATGATTTGGACAAGGAACTCCCGGCCGGGAGCGAAGAACACTCGGATTACAAACCTGCGGACGCAAAGGATGCCAATATAAAGCACCAACTGAGCGGCATGTACCAGAATTGGTTTCTGGACTACGCCTCATACGTTATATTGGAACGTGCCGTACCCCATATCATGGATGGTCTGAAACCCGTACAGCGGCGTATCCTCCACTCCATGCGCCGCATGGAAGACGGGCGCTACAACAAGGTGGCGAACATCGTAGGACATACCATGCAGTTCCATCCGCACGGTGATGCTTCTATCGGCGATGCTCTGGTACAACTGGGACAAAAGGACTTGCTCGTGGATTGCCAGGGAAACTGGGGTAACATTCTGACGGGTGACAGCGCCGCTGCCCCCCGTTATATCGAAGCACGTCTCTCCAAGTTCGCACTGGACGTGGTATTCAACCCCAAGACCACCGAATGGAAACTCTCTTATGACGGGCGAAACAAAGAACCGGTTACACTACCGGTAAAATTCCCACTGCTGCTTGCACAAGGTGTGGAAGGTATTGCCGTAGGCCTGTCATCCAAAATATTACCACATAACTTCAATGAGCTGTGCGATGCTTCCATCAGCTATCTGCACAACGAAGAATTCAAGCTGTACCCCGACTTCCAGACGGGAGGCAGTATCGATGTATCCAAATACAACGACGGTGAACGTGGCGGTGCGATACGCGTGCGCTCCAAAATAGAAAAGATAGACAACAAGACACTTGCCATTAAGGAAATTCCTTACGGGAAAACGGTGGCCAGTGTATGCGACTCCATCGTAAAGGCCAGCGAAAAAGGAAAAATCAAGATACGTAAGGTAGAGGACCTAACATCCGGCAGTGTGGAAATATTAGTGCATCTAGCCCCGGGTGTATCATCCGACAAGACCATCGATGCCCTCTATGCCTTCACCGACTGTGAAGTGAGCATCTCTCCCAACTGCTGTGTCATCGACGACCAAAAGCCCCACTTCCTCACCGTGAGTGATGTATTGCGCAAATCAGTCGACAACACATTGGCACTGCTACGCCAGGAACTGGAAATCCGTAAGGGAGAGATACTGGAAAGCCTGCATTTCGCTTCACTCGAAAAGATATTCATTGAAGAACGTATTTACAAGGATAAGGAGTTTGAACAAGCCAAAAACATGGATGCCGCCTGCGAACATATCGATGAGCGCCTGACTCCCTACTACCCGACTTTTATCCGCGAAGTGACCAAGGAAGACATCCTCCGGCTGATGGAGATAAAGATGGCACGTATCCTCAAATTCAACTCCGACAAGGCAGAGGAACTGATAGCACGCATGCGAAAGGACATAGAGGAGATAGACTGCCATCTGGCAAACATCGTGGAATATACCGTCGACTGGTTCCGTATGTTGAAGGACAAGTACGGCAAAGCCTTCCCCCGCCGCACGGAACTGCGTAACTTCGACACCATCGAAGCAACCAAAGTCATCGAAGCCAACGAAAAGCTGTACATCAACCGCGAAGAGGGTTTCATCGGAACTGGATTGAAGAAAGACGAATTCATAGGCAACTGCTCGCCCATAGATGACGTGATTATCTTCTTCCGCGATGGAAAATATATCATCACACCGGTGGCCGACAAGAAGTTCGTGGGCAAGAATATACTTTATGCCAACATTTTTAAGAAGAACGACAAACGTACCATCTACAATGTCTGCTACCGTGACGGCAAGGAGGGGACAAGCTATATCAAGCGTTTTGCCGTCACTTCCGTGGTGCGTGACCGCGAATACGATGTGACGCAAGGTACTCCCGACTCCCGTATCACCTACTTCACCGCCAATCCCAATGGAGAAGCTGAAATCATCAAGGTAACCCTGAAACCCAATCCCCGTGTACGCCGTATTATCTTCGAGGAGGATTTCAGCAACATCAATATCAAGGGACGGCAGGCCATGGGAAATATACTCACGAAACTCCCCGTACACAAGATAGCCTTGAAACAACGTGGAGGCTCCACGCTGGGTGGACGGAAAGTCTGGTTCGACCGTGATGTGCTACGTCTCAACTACGACGGGCGCGGAGAATATCTCGGAGAATTCCAGAGCGAAGACACCATCCTTGTCGTACAGAACAGCGGAGAGTTCTATGCCACCAACTTCGACTTGAACAATCACTATGACGATGGCATACGCGTATTGGAGAAATACGATCCGAACAAAGTATGGACCGCCGTACTCTACGATGCCGACCAGCAGAACTATCCTTACATCAAGCGTTTCTGCTTCGAGGCAACCGCCCGCAAGCAAAACTACTTGGGAGAAAACAAGAACAGCAGCCTCATTCTGCTGACAGACGAGTGCTACCCGCGTTTAGAGGTGGTGTTTGGCGGCCACGACAATTTCCGAGAGCCGATGGTGGTGGAAGCCGACGAATTCATCGCCGTGAAAGGCTTCAAAGCAAAAGGTAAGCGCCTGACCACCTATACTATAGAAACCATCAACGAATTAGAGCCTACCCGCCAACCTGAACCCTCGCAGAAAACCGAAGAGCAGGAAACGGATGAAGAACCGGAAATTCTGGACCCCGACCACGGTAAAAGCGAAGGGGACATACTGGACGAGATGACAGGACAGATGAAACTCTTTTGATGAAGGACGGAAATGAAGTATTAGTGGCTAACGATTACTAATTTGTAATTGATAATTTAATATGTACATATACAAGATAATAATCCTATGCGGACTGCTCTTGGGAAGTGTCGGACTGAAAGCACAAGAAGCACAATGCAGCATCGACCGGAAGCTACGGGCTGACTCCACCAACCGTAACCGTATTATCACCCGTGCCACCATGTATGGTGTCGGCTTCACCAACGTGTTCGACACTTATCTTTCACCTCAGGAGTATAAGGGAATCGATTTCCGTATCTCCCGCGAAAGCATGCGGATGACACGGTTGATGGACGGCAACGTGTCTCTGCAAACTTTCTTCCAGGCAGACTTGGGATATACACACAACAAAGTAGACAATAACAATACATTCTCCGGACTGGCCAACTGGAACTACGGCCTGCATTATAATTTTCCAATCACGGGCAATTTCAAACTGCTTGCCGGAGGAGTCGGCGACTTCAACGGTGGCTTTGTCTATAATCTGCGCAACGGAAACAACCCCGCCCAAGCACGTGCCTATATCAACCTTGCCGCATCTGGAATGGCTATTTGGGACTTGCGCATCAAGAACCGTCCCATCACACTACGCTATCAGGTAAATCTTCCCTTGGCAGGTATCATGTTCATGCCCAACTATGGACAGTCCTACTACGAGATATTTACGTTAGGACATTGGGACGGAGTAGTGAACTTCACCTCCCTGCACAACCAGCCCTCTCTGAGACAAATGCTGACCGCAGACTTTCCGGTGGGACGTGCCCGGATGCGTTTCGCTTACATATGGGACGCACAACAGTCCAAAGTAAATGAAATAAAGACACATACTTACTCGCATGTATTCATGGTGGGGTTCGTAAAGGAACTCTATCTGTTTCCTAACAAGAGAAAGTAAAAAGTGACAAGGTGATAAACGATAAGATGATAAGGATAATGTGCATGAAAAGAAGATATATTTTAATAATTTGGAGTATCCTACTCACGTTATTGCCCCTATTGAACGGATGTATTCGTGAGGAAGAGTTCGACAATACCCCACAAGGCAATTTCGAAGCCTTGTGGAAAATAATAGACGAACAGTACTGCTTCCTGGACTACAAGCAAATAGACTGGGATGCCATCCATGACAAGTACCAGCCACTCATTACCCCGGGAATGAGCTACGACGGTCTATTTGAAATATTAGGTAACATGCTTGCCGAGTTAAAAGACGGACATGTCAACTTGTACTCTTCTTCCAACATGGCGCGCTACTGGGACTGGTATCTGGATTATCCTCGTAACTTCAACGAAAGTATCATTGAAAAGTACCTGGGAAGAGACTACCGCATTGCTGGAGGCGCCAAATATACCATATTGGAGGACAACATAGGATATATCTATTACGGTGATTTCTCCAGCGGCATCGGAAACGGCAACCTGGATGAGATTCTGTTATACCTTTCCGCTTGTAACGGCCTGATTATCGACGTGCGCAACAATGGTGGCGGCAACCTGACAAACGCCACCCGAATGGCACAACGCTTCACGAATGAAAAAGTACTGACGGGATATATTCAGCACAAGACCGGCAAAGGCCATAGCGATTTTTCAGATCCGACTCCCATTTATGTGGAACCTTCCAACAGTATCCGCTGGCAAAAAAAGGTAATTGTCCTGACCAACCGTCATTCCTATAGTGCAACCAATGATTTTGTCAACTCCATGCGCTGTTTTCCCAATGTCACCCTGGTTGGTGATAAAACCGGCGGCGGGTCGGGCCTGCCATTCTCTTCGGAACTGCCCAACGGATGGGGGGTACGCTTTTCTGCCAGCCCGCACCTCGATGCCCAAAAACAGCATATCGAGTTCGGCATCGACCCGGACAAGAAAGTGGATATGAGCAAAGAAGATGAGAACAATGACTTGGACACCATCATTGAGGAAGCAAGAAAAATACTGAAAGTGACTTTCTAAAACGACTTTATCTACAAAACAATTTGCCAAAACGAAAATTCTTTCTATCTTTGCTCCCGCTAATCGGAATTATTCCGCGGATGTGGCGTAATTGGCAGCCGCGCCAGACTTAGGATCTGGTGCCGTGAGGCGTGTAGGTTCGAGTCCTATCATCCGCACAATCCCTATAATAAATTTCAAAAGACAAACAACTAAGAGGGGAGGATATTCATTAAGAAACATCCTCCCTAACCGCTTCAAGTACCTTTTTTATCTCATCAAAACACAATATTTAGAATACTTATTGTATCTTTGCTTCCAAGAAACACTTCGATTAACCTGAAAAAATGAAACAAAATACGATAAGACCGATGCTTTTCAAGTATTGGGTAGTGTGCCTTCTATTGTTCATCCTCTTCATCCAGGCCAGGGCTTCTTCCTTCATGCCCGCCGTCACCAACTATCTTGCCAAAGACTATGAAGCCGGTTATCAGAACTGGGCATGTGCGCAAGGCAGCAACGGCGAAATGTATTTCGGCAACAGCCAGGGGCTCCTGGTATATGACGGTTATCGCTGGACTCTCCACAAAGTGCCGGGGAACCATATTGTCCGTTCGGTGTATGTGAAAGAAGACCGTATCTATGTGGGGGCATTCGAGGAATTCGGCTATTTCAAGTATTCGGAGGCAGGCACTCTCCGGTACCATTCTTTGAGCAAATTCCTGAAAAATTTCCCCATGGAGAACAACGAGATATGGAACATTGTAGAGCTGGACGGTCGCATCTACTTCCAGTCGTTCAGCGCCTGGTTCTCCTACGACGGGAAGATGGTACACGCTTTCCGCAACAGACAGCAACAGCCGCTCTACTTCTACACCCAAAACGGACATATCTACACACAGATGATTGATGAGGACTTCTATGAATTCGACGGCAAGGATTTCCTTCATCTCTTCCCCCGCAGCCAAGTGAACGATGACAATGTAGTGGCATTACTGCCCGACGGGGACAACAGCTTCCTGATGGTCACAGAGAATAACGGATTGTTCCGCTACAACGGTGACATCACCCCCTGGAAAACAGACATTGATGCAGAGCTGAAGAAACAGCGGGTGAACCGCGCCGTCATGACCAATGATTCCATATTCATGATAGGTACAGTCTTGAATGGCATATACGCCATCGACCGCAAAGGACATTGCCTCTGGCACTTCAATCTGGATAACCGTCTGGACAACAACACAGTCCTGGGCTTGTTCTGTGACAAAGATAACAACGTATGGGCAGCATTGGACGACGGCATCGCATACATCCACCACAACTCACCCGTCATGCTGCTGACTCCTGCCAACCATGAAACCAAACTGGGCATGGTGTACGACATAGCCCACCGGGGCGACTGTTTCTATCTGGCCACCAACCAGGGCTTGTACGAATACCACCAGGTTACCGAGAATCTGCGCCTGCTTCCCCATACTGAAGGACAGAACTGGTATGTGAAGGACATTGACGGGCAACTCTTTGCAGGCAACAATGCCCATACCTTATTAATAGGCGAAAAAGGGAATGTTTCCGTCATAAGCAATACCAACAGCAGTACGTGTCTGATAAAGTGCACCCTCTATGGCGAAGAGATACTGTTGGAATCATCCTACGCCAATTTGCGTATCTATAAAAAGAAGAACGGGCAATGGACCTTTTCGCATGTCATAGACGGCTTCATTGCACCGGTCATGCACTTGGAGGTGGACCAAAGCGGTGTCATCTGGGCTTCACACATGTATCAGGGAGTCTATAAAATAGTCTTGAGCGATGACTTGTCGGCTGTAAAAAGCGTACGGCACATCTCCCATTTAGGCTCGGAATATATCATCGGCCCTATCCAAGTAATGAAAATGCGAGGACGTATCGTCTTTTCCAGTCCCAACGGCTTCTATACCTATGACGACATCACCCGGCAGATTATCCCCTTCCAAAAGCTGAATGCCATTCTGCCTTACATCAGGAATGCTCATTCTGTGGTATCCGTCACGAACGACCGCTTCTGGCTGTCCGGTTCACATGAGTACGTACTGGTAGAGTACGCAGAAGGAGAGTACATCGTGAAGCAGCGCATCCTCATCGAACTGTTTGATTCTCCATGCATAGAGAACTACAACAATGTGTTCGTCGACAATGACGTTGTCTATTTTAATCTGAACAACGGAATCGCCAGTTACAGCAAAAACACAGACAGCCTCAGTCCTACTCTGGAGTCCGCCCTCTCACTGAGCTCGGTCACTGCTTCCTCTTCCGATAAAAAGGAGAAACGCCTGCCTCTGTCTGGAAATGTCGAACTGGAAAGCAATTACCGGGATTTGCTGTTCTCAGTAAGCCTGCCGCATTACAATAAATTGTCCGTACATTTCCATTATGTCCTGCAAGGAGGACAAGGCATGGCGCTGACATCGGACCTGAAAGAGCCCGAAATCCGCTACGGTAGCCTGGATTACGGAGAATACACATTCCAGGCAGAAGCCTATAATGATTTGGGACAGAAAATCGGTGAGGTGGAATATCATTTTGCCATAGCCCGCCCTTTCTACCTCTCCTATTATGCCTTTGCGCTCTATCTCATAGTTCTCACAGCGCTTGTCTACTTTTTCTCCAAGTGGCGCGCTAACCGTGCCATGGAAAAGAAACGGAAGGAGTATGAGGCAGAGCAGGTGCAGCAGAACATCAAGATGCGCGAGCAGGAGCATCTGATAACTCTGCAGCAACAGCAATTGCTGGAAGCCGAGTTGTCGGCAAAGAGTAAAGACCTTGCCAGCATGGCACTGGGTGTATTTGCCAAGAACGAGGTCCTGGAGAAACTTCGTACTGTCGTACAAGAGTCCCTGGTGAAAGGGCAATATGGACGCAAGAACCTCGAATCTCTGCTGAAGCTCATCAACGAAAACATCGAGACACAGGAATTTTGGGATGTATTCCAGAACAATTTCGACCTGATTCATGAGAAATTCTTCCGTAATTTGCGCGAACGTTATCCCAGTCTTACCGCTACCGACCTCCGTTTTTGTGCGCTGCTGCGCCTGAATCTTTCTACGAAAGACATTGCGCAAATGACCAACCTCACTATCCGGGGAGTAGAGGCAGCACGCTACCGTTTGCGCAAGAAACTGGATATCCCCGACGGAACGGGATTAGTGGATTTTCTCATCGACTTGAAATAAAGCGGCTACAAATCATTCAATCATAACAAACTGATTATTAGAAACAAGTAACACGAAAACGTAGTAAAACGGTACCCATTTTTACCCTAAACGTATTATCGTGGTAGTGTTTTTTTTTGCCTTACTTACCGTAATTACTTCCTTTGCCGGCAGAATTATTAACTCTTAAATTTAGTTTATGAGAAGGCAAACTTTATTTCTTCTATTCATGATTTTGTTCTCATTGCCACTGACAGTTTTGGCACAAGGAACAAAGACAGTTAAAGGAACTGTTGTTGATCAGAACAACGAACCGATTATTGGAGCCACGGTTGTAGTAAAAGGCTCTACTATTGGAGCAGCTACCGACCTCGACGGTAACTATGTACTGAACGGCGTCCCCGAAGACGCAACTCTCGTATTCAACTATTTGGGCATGTTGCCGCAGGAAATAAGCGCTGCGGGACAATCCGTCATTAATGTAAAGCTACGTGAAGATGCACAACTACTGGAAGAAGTTGTTGTTATCGGTTACGGTTCGGCCAAGGCGAAAGACCTGACGGCCCCGATTGACGTTGTCAAAGAGAAAGAACTTATCAATGTTCCTACCTCCTCCCCGATGGCAGCATTGCAGGGAAAGGTACCGGGTGTTAACATCATCAATTCGGGAACGCCGGGCGAAGGTCCTAAAGTGACCATCCGTGGTATGGGTTCCTTCGGTGACACTTCTCCTCTCTATGTAGTGGACGGAATGTTCTACGACAACATCAACTTCCTGAACAATTCCGACATTCAGGACATGACCATCTTGAAAGACGCATCCGCATCTGCCATCTACGGTGTACGCGCCGCCAACGGTGTTGTAATCATCACCACCAAGAAAGGAAGCCGCAACCAGGATGCCAAGATTACCTATAACGGTTATGTAGGTATTCAGAAAGCCACCAACCTGCTGGAGATGTGTAACTCTCACGAGTATGCCACCATGATGTTGGAAGCCAACCCGGAAGCTTACCGGTCGATTTTCGAAAAGTCAGTAGCCGAATTCGGAGGCAATATGGAAAACCTGCAATTCAATGCCGATACCAACTGGTATGACGAACTGTTGCGCACAGCCATGATGACCAATCACAGCTTGAATATCTCCGGTGGTACGGAAAAAGCGACCTACTCTGCCGGCATGAGCTATCTGGCACAAGACGGTATCATGGACGTGGAAAACTACTACCGCCGCTTGAACTTCCGTGCCGCCCTTGACTACGAAGCCCGCAAATGGCTGAAAGTAGGCTTCAACGGCGTATTCAGCAACTCGCAGCAGCAGCTTCCCAAGAATGCCGCATGGCAACAGGCATACAACACACCGTCTATCATCCCGGTGTATGATGACCGCCGCGACGATGCCGTGTTCCCTAAGAAGTACACATCGCCCGAGCAGGTGGGCCTGACCAACAACTTCAACAATCCGGTAGCCACTGCCAACTATTACGACAACCGGAACGAGACCTACCAAGTGCTGACCAACTTCTATGCACAGCTCAACCTCATCCCCGACAAGCTGAATATACGCAGTAGCTACAGCTACGACTACTCAATGATTCGCGGTTCTGAGTTCACTCCTACCTACTATGTAGGCACCAACCAGAAGAAAGAGGTTACCGAACTCACTAAAAAGAACACTAACTACTACAAATATATATGGGACAACGTGGCCACTTATACTGACAAGTGGGGCAAACACTCCTTTACCGGTATGCTGGGTGCATCCATGCGTCAAGAGCAATACCGCCTGCTCGAAGGTACCGCCACCAACGTGCCCGAAGGTGAGGACGTGTGGAAATACATCGCACTGGGCAACAAGGAAGGCGCTACGGTGAAAGACGACGGCTGGAAATACCGCGGTCTCTCCTATTTCACCCGACTGAATTACAACTACAACGACAAGTACATGTTGATGTTCACCTTCCGTGCCGACGGCTCGTCCAAGTACAACGACAAATGGGGCTACTTCCCCTCCATCGGTGCCGCATGGGTCATCTCCCAAGAACCGTTTATGAAGAACCAGAATATCTTCGACTACATGAAGCTGCGTGCCAGCTGGGGTAAGCTGGGTAACGACAAGATTGCTGCCAGTGCAGGCTTCGCAAGCATACAGAACGTACAGTCCGTATTCGGTCCCAATACCGCCATCGACGGATTCATCAACACCACCAACTTCAGCTGGCTGGGTTGGGAAGTAGTGAACGAAACCAACGTGGGCATCAACTTCAGCACGCTGAAGAACCGCCTGAATGCCGACATCGACTGGTACTACCGCCTGACCGACAACGCCGTGATTTCGCCCAAGCTCCCGATGAGCGGAGAGCTGCTGGCAGGCAACAACGGACAGATTCTGAATACCGGTATCGACCTCTCCTTGAACTGGAACGACAAAATCGGCAAGGACTTCAATTACAACATCGGTGTCAACCTCTCTTATCTGCACAACGAAGTGAAAAGCCTGAAAGGAAACATGAAAATCATCAAAGGCGGAAAGACCGTGAATATGGTGGGCGAGACGATGAACTCATTCTATGGCTACAAGGTCATCGGCATCTACCAGACTCCCGAACAATGTGCCGCCGACCCCATCGCCGTGGCCAACGGACTGGAACCCGGTGACTTCATCTACCAGGACGTGAACGGCGACCATGTGATAGACGGAAATGACAAGCAGGTATTGGGCTCGTACGTGCCCAGCTTTACTTATGGCTTCAACGCGGGATTCTCTTACAAGAACTTCGACTTCAGCCTCTCTACCTACGGACAGGCAGGCGGCGAACTGTGGAACCGCAAGCGCGCCCTGCGCTATGCAGCCGACTACTATAACTTTGACCGGGCTCAGTACGAGAACCGCTGGACGGGTGCAGGCTCTACCAACGAACATCCGTCTGCCAAGGCTCTTCTCAAAACCTGGAACAAGTCGGACAGCAACAACGCTTCCTATTTCGTGGAAAGCTCCGATTACTTCCGCATCCAGAACATCACGCTGGGCTACTCGTTCAAGAACCTGAAGATAGGCAGCTACGTGATGCCGGGACTCCGCCTCTCACTGACCGCCGACCGCCCCTTCACTACCTTCAAGGCGAACAGCTTCACACCCGAAGTGTCGGATGCCGAAGGTTGGGATACCGAAGTATACCCTCTGACTTCAACCTATACTTTCGGAGTGCAAATAGATTTCTAAACCCTAAAACGTAAAACAATGAAATTCTTAAAGAAAACATTCGCATATATACTTCCCGCCATGATGGTGCTGGGAGGAGCCACCGCTTGCACCGATTTCATAGAAATCGATCCGGAGAACAAAGTTCCCGAACAAGGCGTAGACTTTACCAACAAGAACAATATGTACCAACCCGTAGTGGGTGCCTACTCCAAAGTACGCACACAGGGCATGCACTGGTGCAACGCACTATTGATGTTCACCCGCGACGGTGACGTGTGGTCGGGCCGTACCGACGACCAGGGCGATGCCGTGACCTTCGGACGCAAGTTCAACTATAACAACTCCTTCTGGGCGCTGAACCAGGTATGGATGAACTTCTACGACATCATCCGCATCACCAATGCCGCCCTGCAAAGCCTCGAC
>ERZ824473.1874-NODE-1874-length-27270-cov-2.879735_pt1 | contig 27270 bp, 19 predicted proteins | sample MGYA00519874_ERZ824473 | MGnify/ENA primary metagenome ERZ824473 (study PRJEB31778, sample SAMEA3449151) | human gut metagenome | biome: human gut; feature: human-associated habitat; material: faeces | place: United Kingdom | collected 2010/2012 ... | reverse complement strand
ATGTGATTTGTATTACGCAGGGATGTGATGCTTTACGGCCGGAACAGAAAATAAATTATAACTTTGCTTTTACGGGCGGAATTAAAGTTTCTAAGCTTTCCCGTGCATTGGAAAAGACTGAAGAAGAACACTTTTCTTTTTTGAGCGGGAATGAGGTGGTTAAATGGAATCTGAATTTTTTTACTCTTTATATCAAAGAGCATATTTTCAACGTAAATATTCCTATTCCTGTTACGGTTAACGGTGCTCCTAATAAGTTGGTATATATTGGGAATCAGAAAGACATTTTTTCCCAACGGGTGATTAATGCTACTTTTAACCGGGCCTTGAGAATGGGAGTCGACTTACCTCATAAAATGAAGGAATAATGAAGGGAACAAATGAAACAGAAGTTCTTTTAGTCCGGATAAATCGTTTATTCGGATTATTTATACAAAACCGGGAGATTTATTTAAAAAATGTTGGTCAGAAGGTTTCTGCTTTGGAACCGGATGTCAGAAAGTATATAACTTCTGATATTCCCGAAGTTCTGCGTTTATTCGTTGATTGGGAAAATTATAAGATAAAGGGGTCTGTTGGGGCAGGGCTGTTAACCAAAACTCCTTGGATTGCTGTTCTGGATAGTGAGATTACACATACAACGACAGAAGGAGTATATATCGTGTTTTTATTTTCTTCTGATCTGCAAAAGGTTTATATTGCTTTGATTCAGGGAACAACGATCCCCTGTAAATTCGGGAGCAGATTGAGCGTAAAGGAGATTGTCAGTCGCCGCGGATATATCCGGGAATTATTAAATATTGAAGATAAAATATTACAAACGGATAATAATCTGGATGTTGCGGATGTTCGTTATAAAGAAGGGGTGATTTATTATAGTTTGTGGGATTGGACCACAAAAAATTATAACAGTTTGGAAGTAATTCTGAAAAAGTATCTTACCCTATATAAAATGTACAAGAAAGAAATTTTTCAAAAAGATTTTTCATTTGCAGAAGCTTATCCGCTTGCCTATTCCGATCCCTACCGTAAATATTTTACAGCTATTCAGACAAAACCTTTTGTTTTGCTTGCCGGAATTTCCGGGACCGGGAAATCCCGTATTGTAAGGGAATTGGCTCAACGGAGCTGTTGTTTGGCAGAATTACAGAACAAACAAAAGCCTGGGAATTACGAAATTATCCAGGTGCGGCCGAACTGGCACGATTCAACGGAACTGATGGGGTATGTTTCAAGGATCGGAAGTGCAGGCCCTTCTTATGTGATAACCCCTTTCCTGCAATTTTTAGTAAAAGCCTGGTATTTTCGGGAGATTCCTTTCTTCCTTTGTCTGGATGAAATGAATCTGGCTCCGGTGGAACAGTATTTTGCAGAATATCTGAGTGTGATTGAAACCCGGAAGCTGACAGACGGGGAGATTGTTACCGATCCGTTATTGGTGAAAGAATGTGATGGGAAGGTTTACCATCAATTGGTGGATGAATTACTGGCACAAGACGGTTTGTCAGATCAGGAACGGATAACAGAATTGAAAAAACGTTTTTTGCGGGAAGGAATTTCCATTCCCTCCAATCTGATTGTGATGGGTACGGTAAATATGGATGAAACAACCTATTCTTTCAGCCGGAAGGTGTTGGACCGGGCGATGACAATTGAAATGAATGAGGTCGATCTGAAAAAAGAATTTAGGGAGAAGCAATTTCTGCCGGAAAATCATTTGGTTAATCCGAATGATGTTATCGGAAAGTATGCTGAGGGGAAGGATGTATACGGAGTAAATCAACCGCTTTGTAATATAATATTGGATTATCTGGAGAGAATAAATGAGGCTTTGGATAAGACTCCTTTTAAGATTGCTTACCGGATCCGTAATGAATTTATGATTTACGGAATCATAAATGCAGCACTGGATAAGGGGAATATTGAAAAATATGATATTTGGCTTGACGAGATGACGGCTATGAAGATATTATCAAGAATCGAAGGCGAAAATGAAATAGCCGGGGGAATACTTGATAAGCTGAAAGGCATAGTCCGGAAGGATGGTATTTCAGCCGGAAAAATTGAAGAAATGAAGGAAAGGGGGAAAATAAGCGGATATATATCTTATTGGTCTTAATATGCAGGTGCTGAGGGTTGAACACAGGGATTTTGAACTTTTTATAGATTCTGCTAAGTATACGGAGAATGTCAGGCGGGCTGAAAAGAAACAGGTGTTAGTGACCGGTTATGATTGGACGGGAAGCTCCGGGATACCTGAAAAAATCTATGTAAGTCAGCCTGACGGGACAGAGAAAGCTGCCGGAAAAAGTGAGGATGCTCCGGTTGTATTTTTTGAAAATACGGCTTATGATTTTATGCTTACTTTCCGTGACAGGTCTGTTGTGAAAAATGCCCGTGTATTTTCTTTGCTGAAAGAAACAAACGGGAGCTTTGTTTTCAGAAACGGTAATCTGTATGGCGGTCTGAATTTCGGAAATGACATCGGCAAGAGTCAGTTGGAGTTCCGGTATGAAATAAACGGGGAAGCCTGCAGTTTTATATTGTGGTTTGAAGTTTTTCCTGTAAAATTGGATTATAAGAATGATCTGAAAAGTATTTTACAGGATATAGAAGAGGAATATCCGAAATATGTACTGGATTATTTGCGTAAAACTTATCTGAATTTCAGGGAACAGCCTTGCGATGCCACCGGACCTGAAGTGATCTGGTGGAATATATTCAGAAGTATTCAGTCAGGATTTTTACAGGCCTGCAAAAGGATTCTGACACATCCTTCCCGGAGGTTGCTGGAATGTACGGAATATAAGAGGGCTGCCCGGATCCGCCGTTTTTCTCCGGCTCAGGAAGAAGAATATGCTATTTACCGGGAGGATGAAAAACATTTGTACCGTTGTTCAAGTCAGAATTTATCTGCAGATACTACTGAAAACAGGTTTTTGAAATATGTACTGGGAAGGGTAACAGGCCGTTACTTGTTGCTGGAAAAACGGATTCAGGGTAAATACAAAAAGAAGTTATCCGGAGAGGCCGTTCTGGAAATGGAAGAGACCGGAGAGGTATTAAAGAAATTATATTCCCATCCTTTTTTCCGTGCCGTGGGACGTTTCCGCGGAGTGCGCCAGGAATCATTGGTTTTACAGAGGGCACCCGGGTATGCTGCCGTCTGCAGGTATTGGATTATGCTGAAATGTGCTTACAGGATGCTGGATGGTATGCATCAGATGGAAACGAAAGATATTGCACATTTGTATGAAGTATGGTGTTTCATCATGCTGAAAAAAATGATAGAAGAGGAAACAGGTATATCTCCCGACCGGATCAGGACTGTTCAGGCAGACGGAAAATTTGTATTTGAGTTCCACAAAGGAACGGCATCCCGCATACAATTTATCCGGGAAGATAATTCTTTGATTGATTTGTATTATAATCCTAAATTCACTTCTGAAGATGTTGCTTCCCAATTACCGGATACCGTATCTGTAACCGTTCCCCAGCAGCCTGATATTATACTTCGTATTACTCCGAATGATTTGCACCAGGAGTATACGCTGACTTATTTATTTGATGCAAAGTACCGGCTAAAGTCAGATAAAGATGGTTGTGAACCGGATCTGCCGCCTGATGACGCCATAAACCAGATGCACCGTTACCGGGATGCCATATTTTTTAAGGATAAGGCACAGAAGGATGAACCTTTGAAAAAAGAAGTGATTGGTGGTTATATTCTGTTTCCCGGGGATGGAAAAGCGGAAGAAATCAGAAAACAACGTTATTATTTATCGGTAGGAGAGGTGAATATCGGGGCTTTCCCTTTAACCCCCCACTCGGATAACAAAGAGCTCAGGGAATTGTTACAAGGTTTTGTCGGATCTTTGTTAGTGAAGGAAACGTATAAAGTCATGGAAGAAATTATTCCGCAGAAAGGAATGTTGTATGAATGTCCTAATCCGGATGTTTTAGTTGGTGTCACTCGTATCCCTCCGGAGGACTGGGAGCGTTTGTATCAGCAAAAATATGTGAGCGGGGAGCGGATACCTGCTCAGTTCGGGAAAAGAAAACTCCGTTATTTTGCCCCTTATTTTCCCGGGAAAGGAGTTGTTTGTTATTACGAAATAGAAGGATATTCCGTGCAGAAAAGAAATGAGATTTATGCTTCTTCCCATCCTTTGTATAAAAATGATCCTTCAGAACGTTTGGTGGTGAGGTTAGGAAAAAAATATGTGATAGGGGAAGATGAATATTTTGTATTGGATAATGTAAATCCGTACCGGTATGTGAATTTGAAATCCCTGACTCATCCGGTTGGAAAGAAGATAAAAATTACTCCATAGTATTGCGGGGGGAATTGTAAGGAAGTTCAGGTTCTGCAACTTGGGGTAATTCATTGGTTTCTCTGATATAAGATTGTGTTTTCCGGTAAAATTCCAATATCTGTCCGGAAAGAACACCTTCCAGGGCCAGTAATGTCTGTTCCCGTTTTTTAGGAACCAACTGGCATTCCCAGACTACCAGAACCCGCCAACCCTGTTGTTTCAGTAGGGTGTGTTCCTGAAGGTCACGCTCCTGATTTTTCCTGATTTTCTCTGTCCACCATTCAGTTTTAGTTTTCGGAATATGTGCTTTCGGGCAATTTTCGTGTCCGTGCCAGAAACACCCGTTGATGAAAATTACGGTTTTGTATTTGGTAAAAACAATATCCGGTTTTCCCGGAAGTTTTTTTACGTTCACCCGGTAACGGAAGCCTTTATTGAAAAGATACTTCCGTACAATAAGTTCCGGTTTGGTATTTTTGCTTCTGATCCGGGACATATTGTAGCTTCGGGTTTCCCGGGAATGAACGTCGGTCATAGGGTAACAATCAATTTATATTCAAAGATAGTTTTTTTCTATAATATAACGAAAAAAGATGGTCTGGAAAATAAAGAAACCTGGGCTCCCTGTGATCCCAGGTATATCGACCAGTTGATTGGAGGCTGGATGCGGGCTGGAAAGGATATGGTTGCTTTAAAACGCCGGAGTCCTTTGTCGGTATCTGCGATGCGTCCCATTCATCCTTTATTGGGAGGCCTCGAACGGGATAAAGAGAATATCACCTTTGACCGTAGTGACCGGCCTGAGTGGCATCCGGTTAATGTACGGATAGAGGGTAGTGACCGTTTAATGACAAAGGAAGAAATAGAGGCATATTTGCAGAATAATAACCGTACTTTAACCAAACGGATTTGGATTCCTGACAATACCCGGGCAACAGGTTTGTTTGTTGCTGACATGGCTATTGATTTGAGGGCTTTATTTTGCGTTACCACCAATCAGCATGAACCGGAATTGTCCCCGGAGATGATTACTGCCCTGGAAGCTGAAGGGTGGGTGAAATCGAAAAATGTTTTCGGAGAATGTCTGGTCATGCCGAAGGCTGAAAGAGAAAAGATCATTCCTGTATTGGCAAATGCTTTGATCAATTGGCGGATTACTTCCAATCAGGCCCGTACTTTTAGTCTGATGGAGACATTAGCGCTTGCTGTAAGTGATAATGCAAACCATATTGCCGGGGCCATCCGGACCAAACTGATTGAAGAAGGCGACAAGCCCAAAGCGAAATTAATCATTGACGAGACAGCAGGGGCCGAAGTGTTTGTGACGTTGCCCTGTGCGAGTTATGTGGTTACGGTGAATGAAAGGGCAACTGCTTTGGAAGAAGCGGAGAAGAAGCTGACGGATATGATGATGGCGTTTGATTATGAGAATCAATAAGGCGCATAGAAACAGTTCCTGCCAGGTGATTTTGGTTACCTGGCAGGGGATTAATGAGGACTGGTAGAATTGAAATAAGCCACGGCTAACAGGTTTTCCTCCTAAGCCATATTTTAAATTGAACTTGATAGAATTGAAATACGGCATAAATTAGCTTCGTTGCTGGATCAAAATACTCTTCAATTGTACCCTATGGAATTGAAATATTTCACCGGCAAGTTCTGTTCGTTCACCTTCTTCTTTTGTTAGATGCCAATTTTTAAATAGAACTCGATAGAATTGAAATTGTAGTTGGTCATGTGCACCCCTTTGTCAAGCGTTTTTTTAATAGGACCTTAGGAATCGAAATTAGTCCTGTGTGACTTATGTGAAGTGTTGAATATCAATATGAATTATACCTTAAAGAACTGATAGTTTGATATTTAATTGGGGTTTGAAATAGAATTTAACTTTCAATTGAACAACGTTGTTCAAGTCGCGGCCCGCCGGAGCCGCTGTCGGAGAGGAGGCCGGGATCCGGGGTTTGTTGTGGGCACTGAAACAGCAGGAAAGTTATAAAACCCGTTTCCTTATTCCCCGGAAAGCGGTCAGGGATACAGACCTGTGGTTCAACAGCCGCCTGTCCCTCAACCTGGTCGTCCCTGTGCCGGAGAAAATACTGGTCAGTAAAGTCCGTGTCGGCGATTTCAAAGAATGGTTTATGAAAGGGTGAAGCCCGTGTATGTGCCATTTCCTGCGGGGTACATCCAGTGCGTTTCGTCGGCTTGCAGCCCTTTCGTCCGGCCAATAGTAAGCATCATAGGTAATTGAATTGCGGGCGGTAGACAGCGCGGTCTGCCGTTGCTTCGGCTTTCCGTTCGCTCCTGCTGACGGGATTGTTTTCGATGAGCAGGAGGTCGTCGGATAGCTGGGGCAGGAAGAATGATGCAATACCCCCGTCCCCCTGCATTCTTTTAAAATTCTGCCTGACGAATGTGCGGAAAATGATACCCCCCGGCAAATCCGTATATTCTGTCTTTTTCGGTGATGATATAGCCTGTATCCGAATGGGCAGGTACGCAAATCGTAAAATAGAAAGGACGAGATAAAGCATAGTACTTCTTTATGGAATAATATTTTTTTATTTTTATCTATAATAAAACCGCCTTTACCATAAAGACTTGTCGAGATTTTGCCGAAAATATACCTTAATTGGTCGTTGTCTGGATTGTATTTTGTTTTGATTTCTCATATACTTGAGGAATTCCGGTATTTTTTGTAATTAAAAGTGAAGATGGACTTAATAAAGAATATTTTTACATAAAAGATAGTGATTTTTAGTGAAGTTTTATGGTAAAAGGAGAATTGCCAGTATGTAGAGTAAAAGAATGGGATAGGGTGAGGGTTAGGTTTTGTAAGAAATCATACATTTTAATGATTTTCTTTAAAGTATATGGTTGTGTTATAGAATAATAGTATTGAAATGATAAACAGTATTGAAATTAAGGTATATTTTACTATTATTGTAGCGTAGGAAAAGTGGTAAATATGTTTAATTTGGATTTTCATAACTTGTTAAACGCAGACGGATTCGTTTTGTCCGTTGGAGGTGATGTATGTCTTTGTTTGCTTTTTGTGGTATTTTTGTATCCATTTATGAATAAGATTAAATATGAATGAGAAAAATGAACTGATTGCCTGTTGGCATAAACTGGAACACTTTTCGTTGCCTGCGGTACAGATTGGGAAAGAGACGGTGGAACTGACCGGGGAAGAACCCTGGAAAGATCTGTCGGTGGTACCTGCCAAAGGCAAAACATTTGAATATACGGTTTACCTGGGTGTTTTTGAGGTTCGTGAGGCGGTGGAGTTTGTGAGGGAATTCTTTAAAGATACAACCGAAGAGGTAAACCGGGCTACGGGATATGTTTGTGTGGCATCGCTCAAGACGGATATCCGGGGACAATATCTGGCCAATTCGCTGGGGATTTCGACCCTGACCTGGGCTTTTGCGCAATTAGAGCAGGGAAGGATTACGGATAGTGAATGGGCTGACGAATTCAGGGAACTGGAAGAGGGATTGGAGAATGAATGTAGTGTAATATTAGCCAAGGAACTGAGTGCCACGTCGCTTCGTATCCTTCAGAAAATGATCGTAGAGGCTATCGGTTGGAGCCGGAAGCCCGATCTGAAAATTTATTGTAAGCGGGAAGAAAAAATGATTCCCAGAGAAGGCAAGGTTCCGGAAAGCAATGCTGATATTCTGAATAGCTTTTTTATCCGTGACTTGGAGGATATTGTACACCAAAGCATAGCAGGAAAACTCCCGGCTGCTTTTGAAAAGTATGTGCAGGGATGCCTGAACCACAGCAGTAAGCGGGTGGATCTGAATACAGAGGTTGCAGTACTGAAAGAGACCATGCGGCCGATGGCTTACCCGGATGGGTGCTGGCCTTCGGCTTATACGCTTAGTTTGATGCAGCAGTTTGCTGTAAACACGGTTTTTCACCGGCTTTCCGAAGAGAAACGAGGGGATATCCTTTCGGTGAACGGACCTCCCGGTACGGGAAAAACAACTTTGCTGCGGGATATTATTGCTGCAAATCTCGTTGCCCGGGCAAAGGTGATGCTGCGTTTCAGCCAGCCGGGGGATGCTTTCACAAAGATCGGGCAGCTGGAAATGGATGGCGGATTCAGCCCTTTTATATATCAACCGGATGAATCCTTGTGTCAGTGGGGAATGGTGGTTGCTTCCTCCAATAACGGGGCTGTGGAGAATATTTCCAAGGAATTGCCACTGAAGAAGGAAACGGGGGATTATGCGAAGGAGATCGGTTATTTCCGGAGAGTGGCGGAAGACTGTTTGGATTCGGAATATTGGGGAATTGTAGCGGCAGTTTTAGGGAACAGGGAAAACAGGAATAAATTGGTGACGGCACTTTGGTTCGGTGGTGATGAGGGAAAGCAGAATTTACGTCAGTTTTTAAGTGAAGATACGGTTGGCGGGACGGATTGGAGACAAGTGACCCAGGAATTTCAGAATACTTTATGGGCTGTGGAGGAGGAGAAAAAACGCCTGGAACAGATTCGGGAGAATGCGGAGAGGCAGCAATGGCTGGCAACAGCATATAGGGAGGCTTTGAGGGAATGTCATGAGGCGGAGGAGCTTTGGGATAAAATAGATCGGGATTACTGGAAAGCAGAAGACGACTATAAGCAAGCGGTGAGGGAAACAGAGGTTTTATGGCAGAATATAGAACGGGTAAGGTCGACAAAACCCGGATTTTTTCGGTATTGGTTGAGCGGAAAGGCCCGTAAGAATTATAAGCAGGTTTATGGAAAGGCATATCAGGCCTATCTGACGGCACAGGAAAATTTACTGAAAACACAAGGAAAAAAGGAAAAACGGAAGAGGGAAAGAACCGTGTTACTGTCCCGGCTGGAGGAGGCAAGACAAAAGAGGGAGAAGACAGAAGCAGCCTGGAATGCGTGTGAAACCTTGTTGGCAGAAGCTCGCAGCGAATTAGACAGTAATTTTGCTGGCGGGGATTATTGGAAAAGTACGGATGCGGAGGAGACTCAGAAAAGTTGTCCCTGGTATTCTCCGCGATTGAAGGAGTTGCAGTCCCGCTTGTTCATCAAGGCGATGGAGGTACATGAAGTATTTATTCTGTATGCCAATAGTCGTTCCTGTTTGTTTCGGACCTCTCTGTCGGGCTTTTTCAGCTTTTTGAAAGGAGATTATAAGAAAATGCCTTCTGCAAAGGAGCTAAAAGCGATGTGGGATACTTTCTTTTTGGTGGTTCCTGTTGTTTCCACGACTTTCGCCTCTGTGCAGACCTTGTTTCATGGACTGGGCCGGGCATCTTTGTCCTGGCTGTTCATCGATGAGGCCGGACAGGCAGTCCCGCAGGCCGCTGCCGGAGCCATCTGGAGGTCCCGAAAGGTTGTGGTGGTCGGTGATCCCTTGCAGATCGAACCGGTGGTGACGGTTCCTTACCCTATTATCGATAATATAAGCCAATATTTCAATTTGGGCAGTGAGCAGATTAATTCCGGGCTTTCCGTACAGTCCATGGTCGACCGAGTGAATCCGTTAGGGATGTATCTGAACCAGGAGACGGGACCGGTATGGGTGGGTATTCCTTTGCGGGTCCACCGTCGTTGCCTGAATCCGATGTTCAGTATATCCAATCAGATTGCCTATGATGGTAAAATGGTATTGGCGACCGGAAACCCGAAAAAGATCAATGTGCAATTTGAGAACCGTTTTATTCATTGCCCTGGTTCTGTTGAAGGAAAACACTGGGTGCCCCAACAAGGAGAGTTGGTAAAGGAGATTTTGTTGAATGAAATCCATGCTATTGCAGGCTTGCCGGATGTGTTTGTGATTTCGCCTTTCTCAGAAGTCAGTTTCCGTTTGAAAGGAGCCTTGGCCGGACCTTTGCTGGCAGCGGCAAGGAAATATATTCCCGGACTTTCGGCAGAAAATATGTGGGTTTGGCTGAAAGAGCATATCGGCACCGTGCATACCTTCCAGGGCAAGCAGGCAGAAGGAGTGATCCTTTGCTTGGGATTGGACGAGAAGTCCAAAGGTGCAGCACGGTGGGCATCGTCGAAACCCAATTTGCTGAACGTTGCAGTTACCCGCGCCAAATACCGTTTTGTAGCCATCGGCGACCGGAATATCTGGTTGAATGTACCCTATTTCAGGGAGTTGGGAAAGATGGAATGAATGACAGGGAGGTTGTGGGATTGGTGGATGTTGGTGAATCTGAATGCTTGAGAAGCCTAAGAAAATGTTGGAAGATTTTGTATCAAAACAAAGCTTGGAATATGAGAAGTGGGATCATATGAATTCTAAGGAGGCTCGTGTTTTATAAAAGAAGGGAATAGGTAGCTTTGTGACGGACGGAATAGATCAGGTTTTAAGTAGTTCTGTGAGACAGCAGAATTGTGGAATGTGGTTGTGGTTTGCTGAATCGGCGATTGCTGTAATAATGGATTATAGAGGTAAAAACTATAATAAATAAAGGATGGAAATGGTTTCAGAATGCCTTAGACTTGGAGGTGGCAGGGCGAAGGAGGTATTGAAATAGGTGTAAGATAGAATAGGTGTTATTATGCACGTATAATACTTTGATTTGTCTATTTCGTTATTTTTCAAGTTATTCTGTGTTTCCTTTATTTTGATAATAATAGATTCCTTTTTGAGCAGAAAGTTTATTTATTAGAGACTACTAGTATCAGAAGGAGACCATTCTTCAGTACGGGAATTATCAAAATAAAATTTTAAAAGAGGATGAAATAAGTTTGCTATATCATATTCATCTTTTATCCTTACCATTTCCCGATTATTCTAAGAATGAAAAATTTGTTGATAATACAAAAACATCAACCCTTTCAGAGATAAAATACTTTAAATAAATATACTTGCTAAGTGATGTTTTTTTATAATATTTTGTAATTTTGATCATTGGGTGGTTATGTTTTGATTAATGATATGAAAATCAAATTTTTAGAAGCAAATTGTGGTGACAGTATCATAATATCCTTTGTGGATGATCAGGGGAAAATTAGAAATATTCTTATAGATGGTGGAACGGGGGAAACTTATTCTTCAAAACGAAGAAAGGGTGAGTTATACTATGTAATAGAGGATATTTGTAATAAGGGACAGGCAATTGATCTTCTTATATTAACACATATAGATAATGATCATATTGGTGGGATATTAAAATGGTTTGAGGAAGATAAGAGGTTTAGTTCTATTGTCAAGAATGTATGGTTTAATTCCGGCAAATTAATAGCTGAATATTTTAAGCAACCGGAAAATCCAGATTTAAATGTTGGGCTTAACATATTTCGTAATGCTTATACTGGAGTGAGTGAGGCGGAAGGTTTGGAGGAGATATTATTAAAGTATGGTATGTGGGATAGAAAAATTATTCTTCGGGGACAAAATGTGAATCAGTACGGAGTAGCTATTCAGGTTTTAGCTCCTAATGAATCCCAACTCAGAGAATTGTTAGAGGAGTATAGAAAAGTTAATAATGATCCCGCTTATACGGCAGCAAAGAAAAGTGATTGGGGAATTGATCTGAAAACTTTCATAGAAGAAGAGAAGAATGGCTTTAATTTTAAAGAGCAAAAGGAACCTAAGAATGGTAGCTCTATAGCAATTATTTTAACTATAGAAGGAAAAAAACTCTTATTGTTGGGTGATGCCCCTCCTGGTAATGTTATAAGTGCTTTAAATTCTTTGGGGTATATTGAAGATAATCCATTGGAGGTGGATTTGTTTAAAATTTCCCATCATGGTAGTCAATACAGTACTTCTAAGGATTTATTGAAGTTGGTGAGAACTGATAAATATATTATTTGTACTGACGGTTCCGGAAATAGTAAACATCCTGATAAAAGAACGATAGCGAGAATTATTGATGTGAATCCTAAAGCAAATATTTATTTCAATTATGAACATATCGGACAAAAATTATTTTCAGATTCAGATTGTGAAGATTTTAAAGAATTTAGAATAGGAACTATTATGGAGTTGGAAAATGGAGAAGGATGATTTCAAGTTATATAGTTTGATAGTGGGAGAAGGAAGTGGGTGCTTTTTTCAACCTATGACTACTGATTATTCTTATATTTTAACCGCAAAGCATGTTTTGTTTGAGAAAAAAATAGATGACAGAGGAAAAGAATACTTTCAGGAATTAGTAGATGGTACTTCTATAGAAATATATAAACAGATTAAAAGTAATGATACATGGGAAGAAAAAGAAATTCCTTTTATTTTGAAGAAAAATGAAAATTATTTTCCCCATAAAACAGCGGATGTTGCTATTCTAAAGATACCTTATGAAGAAGGGATAGATAAAATTTTTATAGCTGAAGAGAAAAGAGTTGATTATTATATAAGCGGTTTTCCAGGAAGATTTAAAGAGAATAAAATAGGAGAAAGACATGTTTTGTATAGGGTTCGTGATTTTTTACAAAGTGGTGATAAATGTCGGTTTATACAATTAGATACTGTTTTGGATAAAAAGGATATTGATGGATTATCTGGCGGGGGAATACTTGCTTTAACGGACAAATATATAGAGATTATTGGAATTCAAAGCAGAATGATTACGGAGTATGAGTCCAATGGTCAGGTTGGTTATGTATCAATGAAATATTTTAATGAAATCGTAAATGAATGGAAAGATCAATTACAACCATTATTTCCGCCTTATTTAAAATCATTTTCTTATTTAATCAATGATATTTTTGAATTAAAATGTCAGATTCGTTCACGTAGAAAAGGAGAGAAAGTGACAAAAATACTTAAGTGCAAAGCGAATGTTATATTAGAAACAGAAGTTACTCCTTTGACAATTAAAGCATGTTTAGAAAAAAACGGCATGATTTCATCTGTTGAAATGCTGAAAAAAGGTCTTTGGTGTAAATGGCTTGAATTATTGACGATTTTGAATATTAGAGGAATACCTATTATTAATGAAGAATGTTTAATCGAAGTATTGAAAAAAATACGACTTATTTATTCTGATATTGAAGATGATTTTTGGTGTAAACATCTAAGGGATTTATGCAAATTTAATTATTCAGGACTGAAAAAAAATGGAGTGGTGGTCGTTGCTACTAATGTGAAGGCTGATGAAGAACATATATTAGATTTAAACGGAATTCCTCAAGATATTGCAGAGATAAGAGAAGATTTTGAATGTAAAAGATTAGGAAATAAGATTGATTGTGCTTTAGATTTTCCTTTTGATAAATATAGATTTATGAATATTTCTGCTTTTAAAGAATATGCGGTTGATTCAATGGAAGAAAATTTTATTGATCAAAAAATCGATGAATGTGTGAAGAAATTGAAGGAATTTTACCAAAAACTTTTGCCTGATGAAAGATTGGACTAAAATATGTAAGCAAAAATTTACTAATTTTGAAATAAAGTGTAAGTATGTAAATATTGGAGAAAATAAAGCATATGTTTTTTTCGTAGAGATAACTAACTCTGTTTTGTCCGAAAGTTGGGAAGAAATTTCGGATTTTATTGCTCTTTATTTTCAGAATGATTTGACATCTGAATTTGAACGTTGGAATATTTATCTTTTTTTTCTTGTCCCGGAAGAAATTGATCAGGATTTAAAATATAAAATTGAGAATGATACCTTTTCAAGCCGGAAAATTTTGATAGAAGGAAGAACGGATATAGATGAAATAATAGATGAATATATTTTAGCTAAAAGTATAAGTCTCGAATTTGTAGAGAAAACCGAGAAGAATTTTGAACCTGATCCTTTAATTGAGGTAATTTTGAAAGGAAAAGAATTGAGAAAACAGAGAAGGACAGGAGAAGCTAATCCGGCTTTTGATGAATTAGTAAAAAAAATGCACAGTGATGAAATTCAAGAAAATTGAAATATCGGCGTTTAGAATTTATGATGACCCAGAGGATGCTACTTTTGACTTTTCTCTGAAAGATGGTGATGTGGCTGATTTTGTTTCTATATATGCCCCTAATGGTTTTGGGAAAACTTCTTTTTATGATGCAGTGGAATGGGGAATGACAAATTTTGTTCAGCGATTTTGGCAACATAAAAATATTACTGATGACTCTTTAAATAAATTGAAGGCTTTAACCAATGATGAAATTAAACTACTTAAAAATAAATATTCCGAAAGACCTACTTATGTACAAATAACTGATGACAAAGGAAAGTTAATTGAAAGGTCCTATGAAAGCCGAAGTAGGATTGATTTGTGTTATAAGGATGAAAGACAGATTGAACGCAAAGAATTTCAAAAAGTAATCCTCTCACAAGAATGGATTACTAGTTTTTTAAAAGAAGAGGATGGAAAAAATCGGTATATAAAGTTTGTGAAGAATCCAGAGTATGAAGTTGTTGATTCATATTTTAAAAATGTGAATGTTTTAAATACAATTTGTGGTGAACGAATGGAAGATATGAAGAGAGAGATTGCTTTATTGAAAAATAAGGTGAAGGATTTTGAAGAAACTAATATTCTGGAAAACATTAATTCTCTTATAACAGCAATAAAGGAGGTGGAAAGTAATTCAAAATTACAATTAATTTCCCCGTCCGCCTCTCAAAAAGAGATCATTGATCTTAAAAGTTTAATTAAAGCTCAGATAGTACAGTATAGTAATGAAACGGATATTACTGAAATTTTTCGTAATTTGAGGATATTGAAGAGTGGAGATGAAAGTCTGCATATAATCGGAATAGATAAATTTTTTATGAATATTGAATCAGCAAGGAAAATTGTTGAGGATTTAACTAACATAGATACCAATCTAAAGAAATTTGATAATTTGGAGAAAGATCGTAATCGTCTGAAAAATAATCAGGCGTTACAAGATAAATTGCTTCAGGTCCGCGATCGGGTGGAGGCAATTATATCAGAATTTTGTGAATATCAAAGTGTATTTAATGATATTCGGTTGAAAGAGGCTGATCTGATCGCAAAGAAGGAAGAGTGTAGAGAGTTACAAGTACAAATTGAAAATACGACACTTGAATGGGAGGAGATTCGGGTGAAACATACTAATTTGTTAAGAGAAATCTCTGAACACAAGGATTCATTGTTAAAATTATCAGATTTAGAAAAAGAAGAAAATGAATTAGAGAAAAAAATCACGAGTTTAGTGAGTGAGCTTGAAAAGCTGAATATCGATTATAAAACGGGAATTGATAATCTTAAAATTGAGAATCAAAAAATAGCTGATTATAAGCATGTCTTAAAAGATATAGAAGGTGATGATTTTATCGCTATAGAGGATTATCCGGATTTGCAAGATACAATTAACGGTTGGCAGGAATGTATTGTAAAAATTAAGAATAAGAACGAAGATATTTTAATAATAGAAGCTAAAATAGAGGGGCAAAAGGCATTTAATTCGATTTTAGAGGAGTTCATTAAGTCCGGGCTTTCGTTAGTTAATGAACAAAGATTATCAAAATGTCCTTTGTGTGAACAGGTGTATACTTCCTATGAAGCACTGGCTGACCAGATTTCAAAGAATAGTGCATTGAGTGAAGTAATGCAGGAACTAACGGATAAAAACAATAAACTAAAACAAGAATTACTGCAATTATCTGAGAAAAAGGACTCTTATGTTAAGAATATGCGTGATTTTTTTACTAAAAAAATTCATCAGGCAGAAGAAAATAAAAGATTATCAGAAGTTTCTGTTAGCAAGCAAAAGAAAGAAATAGATACTAAGGAATCCAATTTAAAAGAATTGAGGGGCCAGAAACAGAATTATCGTACATCGGTTGAAGGACTATCTTATGATGAATATAGAAATAAATTGAATGATTTATTAGTAAAAAAGGAACAATCAGAAAATGAATTAAAGAGTGTCTTAGAAGCTAAGGATGAAGTGTTAAAAGGCCAGAAAAACAATTTAGGAATATTGCAGGCAAATATTGATAACATACAAAACGGAATTCAAAGTCTGCAAAATAATATAACCTATCAGAAGGTTATAGAATGGTATAAATCGAATTATCCTGAAATTGTGATTAAGGATCAATTGGCTGACCAAACGTTACTGGAGAATAAAAGGTCATCTGTTCAACTGGAGATCGAAAAAGTGAAAGAGGAAAATTTGAAACTTCAGTCTTCTATAGGTACTTTGGAAGAGGAATTAAAATGTTTGGATAAAGATTTTTTGTTAAAAGAGAAAGAATATCGGGAAGATTGGAAAATAAAAACGGAAAAAGAAAACTCCTCCTATAAATACTTTCTAAAGGATAAAATCAATTATACATTTAAAGAGGATAATAAAGAGGATTTATTAAAAGCTATTGAGAAAATAGAAGCTGAAACGAAAAATAAATTAGAAAAGACAAGACTATTGTGTGGAGAGTACCAAAAATTAGATAGATATAATGATATAATTGAGCCTTTTTTGGAGTCAGAAAAGGTAAAACCGGAGATTAACAGGCTGGAAGAAGAGTTAAAATTCTATGAAAGAAAAGTGAAAAGCAGAATTGAAAAAGAAATTGATAAGACAAAAAACTATCTGAATAACAAAGTAAAAGATTTTTTATATGAGGATTTATTGCAAAAAATATATCAGAGAATAGATCCGCATCCTAATTTTAAATCTGTCAGGTTTGAACTTAATTTAGATGGTGAAGTGCCAACTTTAGATGTTTTTACCAAAAGGTTGAATGATGACGAAATCATTATTCCTAATTTATATTTTAGTACAGCTCAGATTAATGTACTGAGTTTAAGTATATTTTTGGCATCTGCTCTGAATTCTAAAGAATATGACTGTATATTTATAGATGATCCGGTGCAGTCGATGGATAGTATTAATGTACTTTCTACTATTGATTTATTGAGAAGTATTGCTTTCGGTCTGAAAAAGCAAATTATTCTTTCAACTCATGACGAAAATTTTCATAATCTTCTAAAGAAAAAAATGCCACCTGATAGTTTTAAATCAAAATTTATAGAATTGGAATCTTTTGGAAAGGTGAAGAGGACTTGATTTTATCTTCCTATTTGAAAAGTGCTATCTTAAATTTAGAATAAGATATTGAGGATGTGTTGCAATCTGTATTGTGGAAGTAAAACGGAGAGAGGTAAGAAAGAGTAAAGCTGACTATCCAAAATGAAATGTAAAATCTAACCCTTTTATTTTGTTTTTGTCAAATAAAGTGGTATATCTGGAGTGACTGATTTACCATCGAAGCAGGGATACCTGCCTCTTTATCCGGCGGGTTTTTAATGCTCTCTGATTAGATACGCGGTTCTCTACCCCGTGGGGGAGCATTAAGGTGCCTCTAACCGCTTCGGTGGTGCAGTCAACGGGAAAGGCAGGACCAGCTTTTTATTTCCGCTCTCACTCCATCATATTAGAAGGTATGAGGACTGTTGAGGTAGCATCAAAAAAATGAAAAAATGAAGTAAGCACCCGTAAAATCAGGTGCTTGAGTTCCCCGCAATCTACGTTAGGCTGGAAATTGCCTCCGGTTTCTTTGGCTGGTATGTGGCTGGAAGAAGCCGGGTTTGAGGTCGGTGATTTTGCCCGTATCGTTGTATTGGACGGAGTGCTGGTGGTGAGTTGCGAGCTATTACCCGGAAATGAGAACCAGATGGGTTGAAAAGTGAACCGGTAAACGGAAGGCTGTCACGGAAGTGGCGGCCTTCGTTGTTTTAAGCGATATAATCCGGGAGTACCGGGTTTTGAGAACTGAAAACTATCTGGTGAATGCGAAAAGACGCAAAGTTTCATGTCCTGGGAACTATCGGTTGAAATATACAGAACTGACGCTCATTTGAAATGCAGCCTTTCTGAGGGGGGAGGCCGCATCATCCGTTCCGGGAGGTCTTTTTTTGAAGGATGGGCAGCAGGCTGTAAAGTGTTTTGCGGGTGATGATCCGGCGGTTGAGGAAAGTGACGATGTAGCCGGTGATGCAGGCGGCGATGAGCGATCCTTCGCGTATGCCCTCGATGCGTTGGCTGAGGAGGAAGGAGAGGACTGCGGCCAGGGTGACTAAAGTGACGTCGAAGCAGACTTTGAATTTTCCGAATTCCCGGTTGTAGCGCTGGGAAGCATATTTTACGAAGGCTTCGGCACTCATCATTGCCACCCGGGGCTTGATTTCGAGCACGACGCCGATGGATTGCACGACACATCCGGTCAGGAGCAGGGCGACCGACAGTCCATAACTGCCAGGATGTAACTGTCCGGTGAACAGCATATTAAAATCGATGAAGGCTGCAAACAGGAAAGAGAAAGGAATCTGCAGCAGGATTTCGAGGATGTCCCGGCGGCTGTACCGGTCCCGGATGAGCCAGAATTGTCCGGCGATCAGCAACAGGTTGAAGATAAAGGTCCACGTGCCCAGCGAAAGCGCACTGTTGATGCTGAGGACATAGTTTATACTGGAAATGGGGGTAGTCCCCAGTGCAGAACGTACGATCAGCACAATACCCAGGGACAGGAAATACAGCCCGAGGATGAAGACCGGGTATCTTTTTAAAATTGTCTTTAGTTCCATATTGCTTCTCTGAAAAACAGTGCAAAGATCGCAATTTTTTCTTTTGTGTGTTACGCCTGTTATTACAGCCCGATTGTTTTTTTTAGTCCGGCCACTATTGAGCGCCATAGGTAATTGAATTGTGAGCGGTAGACGTCGCGTTCGGCCGTTGCTTCGGCTTTCCGTTCGCCCCTGCTGCCGGGATTGCTTTTGATGAGCAGGATGCCGTTGGCCAGGTCGGTCAGGAAGGAACGAACCCGGACTTCGCCGTCTTTCTCTTTCAAGAGCCTCACTTTCAGATCCTCGTATAAAAATAGCAGGTCCGTCTGCGATTGGCGGGCATTGCCCGTGATGCGGAAATTCAGGGATTCGACTTCGCCGGAGATGACTTTGATTTTTGTCAGCGGCTCGATCATCGGGTTCAGGTCCGTGATGCTCATCGTTCCGAGCCGGCCTTCCACGCTGAAATGATCGTCCGTTCCGGCTACCGGCAGGCGGAAAGTGGCTTCCATCCGTCCCCGGTTCATTAATTTGCCTGAGGCCCGGAGGGTGTAATGGGTTTGCCCGGCAGTGGGGACGTTGGTCAAATCAGTAAACAGCCCGTTCAAGCCGTTGAAGGTAATTTTACCGGGAGTATCGCCTTTCTCCAGGAGTTCGGAATATTCTACGTTGATGTCTTTTAGCCGGGTCCGGTGGACGGCAAAACGGATTGGAAATTGCTGCACCGATTGGTAAAATAAGCGTTTCGCCCGTTTCGGCTGTTCTATCTGCCGGTTTTTGAAGCTGGCAATCTGTGCCCCTTCCAGGACAATGCTGTCTGTCGCCAGGAAGCTGTCGTGTACCAGCCGTTGCATATTCCAGCCGCAGAGTGTGATTTTTCCGGTCGTGATCTTCGTCCAGTCCGTATGTCCGGGACTTTTGGCGGCAAACTCTTCCATCGGGTACCGGGGCAGCAGGGCGATCTGCCCCAGGGTTACCCTCCCCGTTTGACTGTCGAGGTACAGGCTGTCGGCTTGCAGGAGTTGCGAGCCCCGGGCAAAACGGTGTAGGAAAGCCTCCGATGAAATCCGCATATCCTGGCAGAAATACCTGGGGTGAAGCGTATCGGGCGACGAATTCATCCCGCAGCCGTTCATCTGCCAGCGCAAACCTTTTACCCGGTAGCTGACCGTGTCGTCCTGTGTGTGCTGCTCATAAGATACCTCGCCTGACCGCAGCTCAAATTTCCCGATGGCCAGCCGGATGGCCTGCTGGGTTGTACTGTCCGTTTTTTCCGTAAATTTCCAGTCTGCAACCTTGTTGCCGGCCAGGACTGCTTCGGGCACATCGAGTTCAAATGTCCGTGCCCGCAGGGGCAGCAAGCTATCTTCGGAGTCGTAATGAATGCCTTTAACGGTTAATTTGCGGATGCGGGCTTCGGCATATTCCAGTGGATTCCCGGCTATGAGGGCTTTCGAAGTGTCTGTAGTAAACACAACTTCCTCGAATTGTACTTTACGCTGAAGCAGGCTGACGTTTACGTTGCCGATGTCCGCTTTTATCCGCCCTCCGGTGGCTTCATACAGCTTTTCGCCTGCCCTCCGCCCGATTTTCCCTTCCAGCCACCATTCTGTCCCGAACAGCAATACGACTCCGGTCATCACAATCCAACCTATCGTTTTGAATGTTTTTCCCATCCTGTTTCCGTTTATCTGTTTCCGGCTATTAAGAAACGGATTTTTCCGCTGAAGGGTTTTGGCGGGGACAGGTAATATCCATAGCTTATTTTCTAAAAGCTGATTTTTTCCGGTAAATACGGATATACTTCAAAATGAAAATTTCATCTTCTTAATGTTTCCGGGCGATGATACAGAGTGGGGGATACTTTTGTTGTTATTGTGGGTTTTAAATAGTAAATTTACAGACGGTAATTTTTATTTTTTGTAGGATGAAATTTAATTTGAACGATAGGCCGGGATTTTTCCCGATGTTGATGTATGGACTGCAATGGTGGATTGTTTCTATTCCTTGTGTGGTAATTATCGGGATTATTGTAGCCCGTTTGCATTACACGGATCAGGTCGAACAGATTTTTTATATGCAGAAGCTGTTCGGAATCATGGGATTGGCTATGATTGTCCAGATGTTGTGGGGACATCGGCTGCCTTTAGTCATCGGACCGGCTTCGGTGTTACTGATCGGGATTCTTTCGACGGTTTCGATAGGGGTCGAAGGTATCTATACTTCGCTGATGATCGGAGGTGGAATACTCACTTTGCTGGCTTTTTCCGGTTTATTGTCCCGTTTACAAGCCGTATTTACTCCCCGGATCATTGTTGTGATTCTGTGTCTGATTGCTTTTACTCTGTCCCCGGTGATCCTCCGTTTGATTTTTGCAGGAAATTCGTTTGTCTTGTTCCATTTGTTTTTTGCTTTGTTATTGGCTTTGGCAATGATTTTGGCCAATAAATTATTGAAAGGAATTTGGAAATCCATTGTGGTTTTGGGTGGGATTCTGGTTGGAAGTATGGTGTATTATAGTGTGATGGGATTCCCCGAAACAGGAGGGATACAAGCCGGGCATGAGGGGTATTTCGGATTATGGTCCTGGAAATTCGATTTGGGAGCGGTATTGTCTTTCTTTTTTTGTTTTATTGCGCTGATTGTAAACGAATTGGGTTCTATTCAGGCCGTAGGCCGGATGATCGGTGCCGATCATATGGAACGCCGTACTACCCGCGGAGTGGGCATCACGGGTTTGGCTAATGTGGTATCGGGGGCATTAGGGATTGTCGGACCGGTAGATTATTCTATGAGTCCGGGGATTATCGCTGCAACAGGTTGTGCTTCCCGTTTCCCGCTGATACCGGCCGGTATCGGATTGGTTGTCTGTGCATTTTTTCCGGGTTTTATCGAATGTCTGAATGCCATTCCCGGAGTGGTTATGGGGGCGGTTTTGCTTTATCTGATGGCTTCGCAGTTGTCGGCCGGTATGCAAATGATGATCCGGGAAAAGGCGGTCGACGGTTTCGACGGAGGGATTGTGGTCGGGTTTTCATTGATGGTCGCTTTATTATTGTCTTTTGCTCCCGACGAAGCATTGAATAGTATTCCTGCTCTGATCCGGCCTATCGTGGGAAATGGATTTGTCATGGGGGTCATTACGGTATTGATATTGGAACACCTGATATTCCGGGCGGGAAAAAAAGCTAAGAAGGAATAGACAACCAGAGATGCCGTTTCAGATCGACACGACCATTCGGTTGAAAAGTGATTCCTTCTGCGGCAAGTAAGCTTTTTTGTCCGGGCCAGTGAGGAGCTGTCCGTCCTTGGCTGTTGACCACCCGATGACAAGGTAGGGCCGCTGTGCCCGGATGGTGTGACAGGACTTTACCCACCCAACGGGAATAATTTGAAAATCCCGCCAGACGGGCAATCTGACCATAGGTCAGTACCTTGCCGGCGGGAATTTGTCGGATAATATCACAGACTTCAACACTGAATTGATGAAGCCGGAATTCGTTGTTATTTAACCCAGACATTCAGAATTTCTCCGATATACATTTTGTGTAATTGCGTTCCCCATTTTTCTTTGGCCTGGGAATCGTGTAATGCTTCAGGAATCAGCGATTGAGAAACCATTTTACGGCATTCGATAATCATCCAGGCTTCTGAGAATGCCTTACTGCCCGAAGGGGTTGTGATAGGTGTCAGGCCGGCTTCTTTCACTTTGTCTTTGTCTCTTCCACTGTTTGTACCGCAATAGTTGAGGATGTCCCGATACGTTTCGGTGTAGAAACTCAAGGTGTAAGTGTCGTTGTTTTCCATCAGCTGATAGGTGTACCGCGTCGGGTTGATAAAGCAGAAAGCAACCGGTTTGTTGTACATATGTCCCAGGCCGCCCCAGCTGGCAGTCATCATATTGTATTGGGCGTCATTACCGGCTGTGATCAGCATCCAGTTTTCCGACAACATTTTATAGATATTTCCGGGGATTTTATCGGGACTGATCTGACGGTAACCTTCCAGGTTGGCCGGCGTAATGGTATTGTCCGGTGCTTGTACGGTAGTCGAAGTGACAGGAACCCGGGGTACGGCCGGTGTTTGGGTGGCGACGGGAGCACTTGCCTGTGTCGCTCCGACAGCCGCTGCTGCATCGGCAAATAATTTATCTACCAGATCGATGGTATGGATCCGGAATTTCCCGGTAGACTTGATCAGTTTAGTCTGCGTTTTATTCAGTGTATGCTGATCGGTAATCTGCTCTTCGGCCGGAATTATTTCCTGACCGGCAGTGCCCCGGTTATACTGATAACGGATAGCGGTAACTTTTAATTCGCATTTCCCCGGTTTGCAGGTGATGAACATTTGGTAATTGATTACAGCCCGGTCGAGCGATAGAGCTTTATTGGTGAATACCAGGTATTCCTGTCCCATACAGGCGATTTGTCCTTTATCCTGGTCGGAGTAAAGTATCCGGCTTTGCAGCTCTTCGGTGGTTATAAAACGGGTAGTCGCCCATTGTAACAAAGTGGCGAATATGTCATTTTGAGAACGTCCCGGGAGGTTCAGTTCTTCGGTGAAAACAACTCTGTCATCGACAACAGGCACAGCACCGGCTAAATATTTTTTGTCGACCTGTGCAAAAAGTGTCACAGGGATCAAAAGAAATAATAGAAATAAATGTTTCATGATGTGTTTTTTTGTGATTTGAACAAAGATAATGGCTGATTTTGGATTTTTGATAAGAATGAGTGTAAAAATATACAAAACAACTGTAAAATATCTCAGTAGTTCGGAGATTCCGGCCATAAAGAAAGGTCGAGCGCTCCTTCGATTTGCAGCAAACCGATTTTTATGTTCAGTCCTCCGGTATATCCGGTCAGCTTACCGCCACTTCCGATCACCCGGTGGCAGGGAATCAGGATTGGCAGGGGATTACGGCTGTTGGCCATACCTACCGCCCGGCTGGCTTTTATATCTCCGCTTCTGCGTGCCAGTTCACCATAGGTGATCGTGGTGCCATAAGGAATCTCCTGTAATAATTTCCAGATTTTGAGTTGAAAAGGTGTTCCTTCCGGCGCAATAGGAAGGTCGAATTGTTTTTGTTCCCGGGCAAAATAGGCGGTTAGCTGTCGGTGGGCCTCTTTTAATAGAGGGGTTTCACTTATTTCGGTCTCTCCGGGAAGCAAGGCCATCCGGTCGCCGAGCCATAGGCGGGTAAGTAATCCGTTTTGCTCTTCCAGGGCGTATGTGCCTAATGGTCCGTCGTATTTGTAAATTGCTTTCATCTTTTTTTCTTTAGGTAGGTGAACAAAGATAGTATTAAAATCATTTTTTGCTTCTTATCGGCTATAAATTTATGTTTGGATATTATATACGGTTTACCCTAACTGTACGTTTATAAGTGTAAATATGTATATAACTGCCTGTGTTTTATTCCCGATCGGTGTGTTTCAGGGGCATTTGCTGAGAGAGGCGGAAACAACTCACGACAGCGGCTATTAAGGCGAATATCGCTCCGGCCCACAGGCACACCGTAGTTCCTTTGTCGTGCATAGCGAAACTGAACAATAGGGCCACAAGGGTTGCTCCCAGGGTTTGCCCTAAAAGCCGGGCCGTACCGATCATCCCGCTTGCCCCTCCACTGCGCTGGATGGGGGCGGAGGCCATGATTGTACTGTTATTGGGAGTCTGAAAAAGTCCGAAACCGATTCCACAAACGATCATACGCCAGATGATCGCCCCATCGGTAGGAATAGCCGGCAATACAGTCAGCAGGAAAAGGCCGGTAGCAAAAATCAGCATCCCGATACTTCCTAAAATTCCGGCATGTATGCGTTCTACCAGATACCCTGCCAGAGGAGCCGTGAACAAAGTTGCTACGGGCCAGGGAGTCAGTAATAAACCGGTAGCTACCTCCGTGCGTCCTAACGTATTTTGTAAGAAGAACGGGAGAGATACCAAAGCCAGCATCTGGGCTGTGAACGAGCAAATCGATGTACATACCGATAGGGAAAAAATAGGTATTTTCAACAAATCTACCGGTAATAACGGAAAGTCCTGATGTAATTGACGGCGGATATAATAATAACCGACGATAAATAACAAGAAGATTTGGGCTGCAAGTAAATAGGCATTTTCATGATGTGCGAATCCTTCCATCGAGTAAATGAGCAGTCCGAAAGTAAGGGCATTGGCGAGGGCACTGGTTTTATCGAATTTCCGGTTTTGCTTCTTCTCGCGGTGGGGGAGATAGATCAGGCCCATTATCAAAGCCAGCAGGCCGAGGGGGATATTGATCGCAAAAAGCCATTGCCAGCTACCTAACGAAAGGATGATACTCGCAACAGAAGGGCCTGCGACAGCCGATACGGCAACGACCATCGCACTGATCCCCAAGCCGCGTCCTAAGTATTTCCGGGGATAAATAGTCCGGAGTTGTGCCGTATTCACACTTGTGATGGCCGACGCTCCGAACCCCTGGAGCACCCGGGCTACAGTCAGCATCCAAAAAGAAGTCGATAAGACACAGATCAGCGATGTGACACAAAAAACGGCGACTCCCGAAAGAAAAACTTTATGATAGCCGTAGATATCTCCTGGCGAAGAAAAAGACAATAAGGACACCGTAATAGCCAGCTGATAAGCATTCATCACCCAAATCGTGGTCGAGGGAGAAGTCCCGAATTCACGCGAAAGAGTCGGAAGTACTACATTGACAATATTAGCATCCAACACCGACATGATTAACGCCAGCGAAGCTGCTATCACTGCCCATATCCGCCGGGGATTGGGCAATCCGTCTGTCGTATCGGTGATCGCAATATTTTTTGAAAACATCTTCCAATGAATTTACATGCAAAAATAGTAAATCTGTCAGGGATTGTCAGAACAGAAGGATTTTTTGTTTCTTTTTTTACTCCCTCTCCCAGTACCACAATAACCCTTCAATTCAGTGAATCAGCCACTTTTCAACTTCTTTTCTTTTGTCGTAACAATTTTGTAACAATTTTGAAATAAACCTGTAACAACTCCCTTCTATTTTTGCGGCTGTAAGTAAAACCTAAAGAATGGAATCAATTTATCTGGGAATTGTTATTTTCCTTTTTCTCCTCGCGATCTTCGACTTAACTGTAGGGGTCAGTAATGACGCCGTAAACTTCTTGAATTCGGCTATCGGTGCCAAGGCTGCCTCGTTTAAAACGATTATTCTGATTGCTGCTGTCGGTATTTTTTGTGGAGCAACCATGAGTAACGGGATGATGGAAATTGCCCGTCACGGTATATTCCGGCCGGAAGCTTTTCATTTCAATGAACTGATGTGTATCTTTCTGGCGGTCATGGTGACCGATGTGGTGTTGCTGGATATCTTCAATACCTTGGGGATGCCGACATCGACGACTGTCTCGATGGTATTTGAGCTGCTGGGAGGTACTTTTGCTTTGGCTATGCTGAAAATTGCTGCCGGTCCCGAGTCTCTGACTTTTGCCGAATTGCTGAATACCGAGAAAGCATTGACCGTTATTTTAGGTATTTTCCTATCGGTGGCTATCGCTTTCTTTTTCGGAACGCTGGTGCAATACCTGTCGCGGATTATCTTTACCTTTAATTATACTACTAAACTAAAATGGACGATTGGCTTGTTCGGCGGGATTGCTGTGACGGCCATTATTTATTTTATGCTGATCAAAGGAATAAAAGATGCTTCTTTTATGACAGATGCTCATAAGTTGTGGGTAAAAGACAATACTTTGACTATTGTCGGTGGGTGTTTTGTTTTCTTCACCGTGCTCATGCAAATTCTGCATTGGTGTAAAGTGAATGTCTTCAAGGTGATCGTTTTGTTGGGTACTTTTGCTTTGGCCATGGCTTTTGCAGGTAACGACCTGGTTAATTTTGTGGGTGTTCCTTTAGCCGGTTTTTCCAGTTATACCGATTTTATGGCAAATGGAAACGGGGTGGCTAATGACTACCTTATGGGAGCTTTAAATGAGCCTGCGAAAACACCGTTTATCTTTTTATTTTTATACTTTTGAACTGCTTCATATTCACATTGCTGTGCCTCCTGTTTTGTTTTAAAACCACTTTTTCGTAATTGTTTCCGTGGGCTTTTTTGAATTGTTATGCAAAATTCCCACGTAAAACTACCATCACTTTTATATCTTTTTCTTACGCTCATATATCAACCTCTTGCCGGTTCAAGCCCGTCATTCAACCACTTAATGACATCTCTTTCGCTAACTTTTAAACCACCGCGTGTATAAACTGGAATTTCGTTTAAAGTTTTCGTGTACTTGTACAAAGTAGGATATTTAATTTTGTATTTTAACCCTACTTCTTTGAACGTCATCAAATCGTTTGGAATTTCTATCTTACTCTTGTTTAAATTAATAACATTGTTCACAATTTTTCTCCTATAAATTAAAATAACTTCATGAAATTTTTTTCATGAAGTTTTATTACTTTTTAAATATTTATATTTATGCTGTTTTCCTTTTTTTTATTTCTCTGACC
>ERZ824473.1872-NODE-1872-length-27305-cov-4.296220_pt1 | contig 27305 bp, 18 predicted proteins | sample MGYA00519874_ERZ824473 | MGnify/ENA primary metagenome ERZ824473 (study PRJEB31778, sample SAMEA3449151) | human gut metagenome | biome: human gut; feature: human-associated habitat; material: faeces | place: United Kingdom | collected 2010/2012 ... | reverse complement strand
TTTCCTTTTTCTTTTTCTTACATTCCTCCGGGCGTCACGTTGCCGTTTCCGAGGTCGGGAAGGGTGTAGGCCTGTCCGTAGTAGTCTGTGGCACTGGTGGTGGTGGCGGTACCGGGCCGGGGCGTGAAAGTCCACGTGGCGCCGCCGCTCCGGGTGAGGGTGATGGTGGCGGGGGTGCCCTGGACATCCGCAACCGGGAGGAGGAAGATGTCTCTGGGGGCGTCGGCGGCAGGGAGGTCGAGAGGGATGGCGTCGGTTTTAATATTCAGGATACCACCAGCCAGGTTACAGATCGCATAGTATCTGTAATTTTTCATCTGCACGCTGTAGTCGGCGGGGATGCGCATGCGGGAGCAACGGTAGGTGAAGTTGAGCGTGAGGGGCTGGCTCAAGTCTGCGACACCAGAACCGGCCTCCATCACCGGGACGGAGGAACCGCTATAGGGAGCCGGGATAGTGATTAACCCGTTCGCGTCCGGTTTGCTGTTGCCCGCGTAGAAGGCGCGGATGCGTGCCTCCACATATTGGGTGCTTCCGTCGGCTTGGTCGTAGATAAGGGTACGGTTGAAGGTGGCTCCGTTAAGGTTAGGATTCAACTCTAAACTGTTGGCTTCGTCCCCGGTGAGGTAGCGCCACGTGGTGCCGGCGTATTTCAGGGCGGAATAGTGGATAGTAGTCTCGTTGGTGTCATTGGTGAACTCCACATACAGCCACACCAAGTCCCCCTCTTCCCACTTCATCCCCTCATCCGTCTGCACGGCGCGGGTTTCGGGCAGAGTGGTTCCGTCGGCGCGGGTCAGGGTGCCGTCGGTGAAGGCGGGCTTCGGGCCCACGGTGATGTTGAGCGAGTGGCGGTCATCGGTAGGCGCTTCGTCGCCGGGGAGATTGTCGGTGCAGCTCCACGCGCATAGGGCGGAGAGCATTAGTAAAAAGATGTTGCGTATCATATCGATCTATCGTTTTTTCAGGTTTGTCATTTTCTTAGTCTTTAAGTTTATAGCTGGCGTCGGAGAATCCGGACCTTATTCCTTTCCGGGATCTCCCGAAAGCAGGAATTTCATCATTGCCAGGCTTTCGGGTTTCCCACGACGAGCTACTTATTCTCGCCGTTCCACTCCATATTGGGAGCGGGCCAGAGGTCTTCGCCGTTGTTCCAGACAGAGCGGTCAAACACCCTTTCAACTACGCTGATGCCGTAGGCGGGCGTGGCGGAAGCATCGTAGATGGTGGTGGAGAAATCATAGCCCCACCAACTATCAGCTACTGTCTCTTTTATCTCCCCCTTTAACGGTGCCATGTTATAGGCGATATTATGCTCCTTTGCCTCCAGCCCCGATGTCCCTTTGCCTCCGGCTCCCGCACCGAAACATTTCCTTACGGTGCTCGTTCCGCTGCTATAGCCGACAATGGCACCGGCAGACCCGGGTATGTTGCCTCCCGTCGTAGCCGTAGCAGTGCCCCGGGCGTAGCTATATTCGAGGTCTCCCAAAACGCTGTTATACCCCACCAGTCCGCCAGCATAGGCGTTCACGGCCTTCGTGCCCGTATGGGTGACCGTGACGTCGCCCGTTGCCTGGCACGCATAGATATCGATTCTGTATGATCTGTCGTTATCGTTGCTTCCGTTGTATCCGGCTATCCCTCCGGCGCAGAGGGGCACCGAGAAGGTCGTCGCCCCCGTCCCGGTTAGGCTTACGTCGCCATCTGCCCGGCAGGCAAAGAGGATGTTATTACCATAGCTGCAGATGCACCATCCTGCGATTCCTCCCACATGGACGAGGTTTGTCAGCGTCACATCCACCTTGATGTTTACCGTCGTATGGCAACGGTTGATGGAACAGCTATTAACATAGCCCACCAGCCCACCGACCAAAGCGGCACCGCCGGAATCGGTGGAGCCGGTGACTTCTATTGCCCCCTCCGCCGAGCAAAGGGTCACCGCTGCGCTTCTGACCAGGCCGGCGAGCCCGCCAGTGTATCTGCCGATCGTGCCCGTTATCTGCACATCCCGCAGGTGGATACCCGTCAGCAGGGCAGGCGAGTTGACAGAGCCGAAGAGACCGTTATTGCCTGCCCCGTGATTGGATTTGATACGCAGCCCCGAGATGGTATAGCCGTTGCCGCAATAGATGCCTGTGTAGCTGTCGTTGCCTATCGGCTCCCAATCTGCCGCCAGCGCCCGCAGCGCGGCATCTTTAGACCCGGCCAGTTCCTGCAAGTCGATGTTCGCCACCTGCAGGGCGTTGAGGTCAGTCTTTCCCGAGCCCGCCGTCACTCCGTCGCCATTCACATCGCGGGCAAAGCGTGCGAGGTCTTCCGCCGTGCGTATCAGGCGGAACTCCTTACCGTCGATCTTCGTGGTCAGGATGCCGTCCTGCCAGGGCACGTCGCTGTCGGTCACCGTCACTACCAGGCGGTTTTTCTCGACGGTCACGTTGTAGATGTATTCGTGTCCGCCTTCCAGCATGCTGCCGCTCTCCGCCGCATACCCCAGTTCAGTGCCATCGGAGAGCCGGGCACTGATGAAGAGTTTGCCGCTCACGTCCTGCGGGGGCAGCAGGGCTTCGTAGGCCACAGCGTAGCCCGCGGGGGTGGCGGCACAACGGTGAGGGGTGACGGTTTGCGGTTGCAACTGATTCCCTCCGGTAGGGACATGGGCTGTCAATGTCCCGGTCTGGGGGTCGATGTCCGCTACTAGGAAGATATTCTTGTCGCCCAGCAGCACGGAGGCACCTGCCACTTCCTCGCTGGTGAGGGAGCCACCGGGGCGGAGGCGGACGACGACGCGCGTCATGCCGTGGCGGAAAGTGAGTGCGGGGTTGCCGCGGTCGAGCGACTGTGCGGCATAGACGTAGTCACGTTCTTCATAATCTTTATCTTTACTCTGGTCTTTGGCGACAGCACATTGAAAAACATATCCTTCATTGACATCATACATGATAACTCCTGTGGGCCCGTAAGCAAGGACATCTTTTCCGGTTTCCCCGCTTTTCCACTCAGGAGGTGTGGGGTCGACGTTCAAGGCGGAGATCGTGGGGTCGTGCACGAAGCCGCCGGCTGTGCGGTAAACGAAGACTTTCCGCTCGCCGTCTATGTGGACGAGAATCCAGTCGCCTTCCTCGAAGGTTCCGTCGGGGATGGCACGTGAAGTGGGAGCATTGCCGTTGTCGTGCCCTTCGCGTGCGGCGATGGTGGCGCCGAAGGTGACGGAGGTGCCGTCGCCGCCGGTAGGGTTTTCCGGCTCGTTGTCCGCGCTGCACCCGGTGAGGGCTGCCAGCGTTGCCGTCACCGTTATCGCCGTGGCAAGCCACAGGCGGATGCTGTGCCGCCGGATGGCCTTCGGGATGATATGGTTGTGTATCTTCATATTCTCTTATTCTTTTATTTCTTATTTGGATGAATGGTGGGCGCGGCTACTTGCGGTGGAGCACGGGCAGGTTGCCGTCGGTGACTTCCCAGATGGTGGCGAAATCCCAGGGGGTGAAGGTGTCGGTGTAGCCATCGGGACGTTGGTAGCTCTCCGCCCATCTTCCCTGTCCCATCCACCATGAGGCGGCAGGCTTGGCATCGCAGTCCGCACCGTCCAGTTTATCGGATCCTTTTTCTCCGGAAGCGGTCAGCGCTGCCGAGGCATAGTTGTTGACTATGTAACCGCCGCTGCTTCCTGTTATGCGGTGGATCTTGGTATTCAACTGCCCATTCTTGCCTGATATGTTGCTGTTGAGTGCGGCAGAGTTGGCAATATAGTAGTTGTTAGTTCCTGCAATGCCTCCCAAATACACGTACTGGGTAGTAGCCGTGCTTTTTATCTCTCCGGTGGCATAACAATTATAGATATTCCCTCCATTAAATCCCACGATGCCTCCGACTTCAAGGGCGTTCATCTTTCCCGTTGCAGTCACCGTGACATTGGAGATGCAATCGGTGATGGTGCCGCTGTAGCTGTACCCGCAGATTCCTCCCGCGTAGTAATATGTGCTTTCATCGGTGCCGTCTGCCGTTATCTGCCCGTCCACCCGCAGGCGGCGCACTTCTCCCCCATCAATATTGGCAAAGAGAGAAAAATAGTAATTGCTGGCGTTGCTGATGTTACCGAATACTGCCCGTATCCCCTTCACCCCATTGAGGGTAAGGGTATGCCCTCCGCCATCGAATGTTCCCAAGAAAGGTTCACTACTGCTGCCTCCACTATAGTAATGGATAGCCTCCCAGTTATCAAGCACCAAATCGTTACAGAGGCGGTAATGCTTCCTTATATTCTCGTAATTCGCCCCTATCTCCTTCATCCCCTGCGCATCCGTGATGAGAACAGGCTTTTCTTTCGTAGAGCCATCGCCCGACCATAGGGCATAGAGGGTGAGGTTTCCGGCAGGCATCGTCAGCTTGCTGTTTTTGGCATAAAACTCGCCGCCGCCTTCGGGCAGGGTGTTCCATCCAGCGAAGGTTTTGCCGGTTGGAGGCGTCAGGGTGGTGCCGTCGTTCAGGGTTGTCGTGGCGCCTTCAAGAACTTTGGAGTTGTTCACCATGCCCGTGCCGCCGTTGGCGTCGTAGGTCAGGGTGCGGGCTTCCTGCAGGGTGATGTCCTTGCTGCCGCCGTCCGTCCAGTCTTTAATATCGGCTTTGCTGATTTCGATGCCGGTGCGCTCCACGTTTACATTAAAGGTATAGGAGGTGGAGGGGGCAAGGGCTTCGCCCGCCGTGCCGGATGGGAAAGTGAGCGCGGCGCCGAAGGTGGTGCCGTTCAGCGTCAGTTGCAGGCGCACGGAACTTGCCGCCTGCGGCCAGAGGATGGCGGTGCCTGTGGGCTGTCCCGCGGTGGTTGTGGTGGGCAGTTTTTCGAGGGTGGACGCCGTGCCCGTGGCTTGGGCTTCACCGGTGAGGGTGTTGAAAGTTCCTTCCGTTGCCAGTCCGGTGAGGGTGTAGGTCAGCCCGTCCGTTGGGAGTACTGTTCCGGCACCCGCCTTGAAGTTCAGGATGATGCGGCTCATGCGGTGTGAGAACTGAAAATCGACCTTCGGGTTGCTGCTTTGGGCTGTTTGCTGCGCCCAGAGATAGTCGATGGCGGGCAGGTTTGCCGTGCTCTGGTCGGCAACGGTGAGGGTTCTTGTGATGACGCCGTTGCTGCCGGGCTTGGTGCCGTTCACACCCTCGTAGGGGTAATAAGCGGTGAACTCTGTCGGGGACGTATCCTGAAAGTAAATGGTGTTGTCTTCGCCCGCCGCACCGGATACGGGTTTGAAAACACTGCCGTCGGTTTTGTATTGGATATTGATATAGTTTGTTTTTCCCTTCGCGGAAGAGGTGGAAATGCCGATACAGTCGTCGGCATCCCATACCATATTTGAGGCGCGGGTGGATGTCACGTTGTCTGCCTTACCGATAGAGGCGGTGACAATGGCAGCGTTCGAGGCGTTGCCGACGGGTTCATTGTTCTCCTCGCTGCATCCTGCGGCGAGCATGGCTGCTACCACGGACGTGACAGCGAAAAGCCGGGTTGATGTGAATTGTTTCATCTGCTATTTGTTTTTAGTTTATGATTATACTTGATTATTCCATTCCGGCATTTACGTCACTGCCGCTTGTCTCCGTCCAGCCGATAATCGTACCGCCCGTTTCGGAATTTACCGGTGCATATACATCACCGGTAAGACGCATGGGATGGAGTTTGTCGGCATTGAAATCCTTCAACATTTCGCTAAGGTCGGTTTCCACCGTCTCTGTCCTGCCATCGCTGAAGGTAAGTGTCATGGCCATACGCTGTGCCGTTCCCGGAATTATTCCCGGCACCCACACGGCACCGACCAGTTTTCCTTCCAACCGGACAAAAGGAAACGGCACGATAGCCGCAACGCCCGTCACTTCGCCCGTGCGCAAGTCGATGGACGCCGCCACTCCTAACAACCGGGCTTCGATACCGGTAATACGCCTGGGATCTCCTTCGGTAACAACCACTTCGGATTCTATCTTTCGGAAGAGTTGCCGCATGGGTAACACGACGCTCGTCGTATCGTCCGCCACGACATCGGCTACCGTCGTGCCTGCTAACAATACGCCCGGTTCAGGGTGTTGCATCCCGGCGTTGTCCGGGTCATTGTCCACTGTCGCTATGCCGTCTTTTACCGTAACATGTGCCGCCGGGTTGTAGCCGAGCAGTTCCGTCGATCCCGGCACGAATAGTCCGGTAAGTGCGGCAACCGGTTCATGCAGGGTGAAGGATGTTCCCGCTGCTTCCGTGATGTATTCCGCGGGAGCGGCTATGCCTTCGCCCCGCCGGGTCCAGTCGGCGGTTATCACGATGGCCCCTTTGTCGGGGTGCGGCGTGTTGTAAATCGGGTCTTTTACATCGCAACCCGCAAGGAACAGGGTCGCCCAGATGCAAAGTAATGTCATTGTAATTTTCATATATCACGTTTTTATAGTTCTACTTATTTGCTGCCGATAGTCCACACGAGGCTGATTCCTGCCTGCGTGGGTCCCCAGAAGTGCTTATTATTGTTCCGTTCCTTATAGACACGCACGCCGTCGGTCACGCCGTAACTGTCGTATTCAGACCGGGTATATCCCAAACCGAGATTGAAGTCAATGGAGAAACTGCGGGACAGATAGAGCTGGTAGCCTAAAGTTAGTCCTACATTCCAGCACTTCCCCTGATAACCGGTATCTTTGGATAGGACACCGCCCAGCATATACTTATATACATTGTATTCGCCATAGTTGCCTGATACCCCTGCATAAAAGCGTTTGTCGTGCAGCAGGTACCATCTCACTTCGGGCGAGAGCATCCATATCTTCTGTACCTTGCCGTGCTCACCGCCCCACCACGAAAGGCTGCCGTCCAGCTTCACGCCCAGATCACGGTTCACCCGCCATTCCACGCCGAGCGTGGGAAGCAGCATGGCATCATACAACACGTTCGTGCGCACGGCAAAACGGTAGAGTTGCTCCGGTTCTGACGGCAATCGCTCCGCGACGGGTGCGGGCTGTCGTTCCACGTTGGCTTCAGGTTGCTTCTCCGCTACGGGTTCTTCCTTTTTCTTCACGGTTACCTCTTGCGGTGCGGGGTCTTTCCGCTTTACTTCTTCTTTAGCCGGTTGCGGTTCCACGACGTTTTTGGCCGGAACACGGAGCGTCACTACCACTACATCTTTATTATTATAGTGCGCACGCGCGTAATTGGCCGTGACGAAATCCGTTTCTTTCAGTCCTTTCCGGGTGATAAGTTCCGATTTTACTCTGTTGGCACGAATAAATGCCGTGTGCAGATTCTCTTTGGCGGTTAGCAGCGAAGCGCAGTAGCCATCCACCTGCACGGGTATTTTGCCTTCTGCAATCTCTGCTTTGTGACAGTCAATCAACCCATAGAGCCGTTCCAGTTCCGCTTCGTTACCCGCACGGGTAAACATGTTCTCACCCGGAAGAAAACGGAAGGTGACAACCGTATCCGCCGCAGTAGTTTCAGATGCCCGTGCAGGGGAAATTCCGGTGAGCGAAACTCCCCAAAGCAAGAGAACTGATAGAATTTTGTGTAAATGTTTCATAAGTATGTATATTAAATTTTATGTTTTCATAGAATTATTATCACATTCAAACACTCTTAGTGAACTTTGTTTCTTATCATTATTACATAAAGGTATGTAAATACCAAATAAGGCAGGTGACAATTCAACAAAATCTGCTTTTTACAATTTGTCCTAATGGCATTTCTGGTTAGGACAAATCGTAAAAGGCGTGCAAAAAGGTATATTTTTACGTTTTTTGTCTTGAAAATGAGGATTTAGAGTAAAAAGGTCATATATTTGTGGAATGGATATTTCAGCGACATATATAACTGCGATAATACCTCTTATTCCATTTTTTTCGGCTATTGCCAGCGGAATATTGGTTACTTTCTCGCTGCAAGACTGTCTGAAACGGGAAGAAAGAAGATTAAAAAGAATTGTTCTCTTTTATTTTTCCATATCGGGCATCGGGTGGTTTGTAACACTTTGTTACGCATTCAGCCCGGCGCTGTTCACTTGGTTGAATGTTGTATGTCTCTTGTCTTTTATTTTACCTGCCATCTTCTTTTTTCGGATTATCCGCTTTCTTACCCGGCTCGGAAAGCCGGAAAACTTTTCCATGCTCCATTACTTATTGCCCGGCATACTGGTAATAGTTACGTTGGTATGGTCATTCTTTGTACCTTTCAGCGTACAGCTTGAAATCGTTACGGGGAAAGCTGAAATTTATCCTGCCGGATATGAGGCCTTTACCCGCTTTTATACACTAAAGCCCTTGTTCCGGGTCATCTTCGGGCTTACATATTATCTGCTTGCCATCGGGGTGTTAGCCGGGTATTATAAAAGGGCCACAGGAAATAAGGCGATTGTACACAAACCTGCAAACTGGGTTTTGTTTCTTGTCGGAATATCTCTGGCATCGCTGTTTTCGTCTGTATTGCCCACCTTCCTTATGAAACGCGTAGAGTTTTATTCTTCTATATGGACGCTGATAGTGGCATTAAGCATTGCCATGCAGCATGTCTTGCTCGCGTACCACATCATGCGCCGGGATTATGTACCTTATATTATTACTGAAAAAGCACCCAAACAACCCAAAGTAACAAAGGAACATACGCAACAAATAGAAGAGCAGGCGGTAGAAATCAAAGAGAAGGCTCCGCGTAAGCAACATTCCGGCAAACTCAACCGCCGTACGTTTGAGAGCTTCATCCGGAATGAGAAGCCCTATTTGAACCCGGATTACAAGATAACTAATTTGGTGGAAGATATGGATATTAACCGCACCGCACTTTCGGCATTTATAAACCGGACATACGGCATGAACTTCAACCGGTATCTGAACTGCTTGCGGCTGAAAGAACTTGAAAAACTCCGTTCACAACCCGCCGGGAAGGGGAAAAGTATCAGTTCCTTGCTTGACAAGGTAGGATTTAAGGACTTCCGCAATTATTCGCGTGCTGTCGCTGCTGAAAAGAAAGCCGCCGAACAAAAGGGCGGAGCAGGCAAAAAGAAAGGAGATACGGAATGATAAACATAGACCAGATAGATGCTTTCGCTTTTTCAGCTCCTATTATATGTGCTTTGACTTGCATGATTATGATGCTGATGGATGCAGTTGTACGTAGGCGTAACGTGCAGGAGAAGAGGCTGCGCCTCTTCTTGGCATTAACCTATCTTATTACCTCTCTCGGATGGCTGGGTATGGTATTCTATTCTGTCAGTCCCCGTATTTTCGCATCCTACTATACTGTATTCCTGTTCACGCTTATGCTCGACCAGGTAATGATATACAGGTTTGTTTCCATTATAACAAGTACCGGTGAGCGTCGCAAACTCAACCGCCTGCATCTGATAGTACCGCTTCTCTTCACCCTCGTTTCGGCAATTAGCGACATGATTGTTCCGGTGGAACAGCAGAGGGCGGTGATATTTTCAGAAGTAAACGGTGGTGAATCCAATTTTTGGTTCAGGATAATGTACGTATTGACAACCGCCGTTTTTATTGTTTACAATACGCTCTATCCATTTCTGAATCTGCGGAACATACGCCGTTACAGGAAGTTCATAGTGAACTATTCTTCGGATGCCTATAACGCATCTCTCACCTGGCTGGCGGTCATACAAGTGCTTATTTTGATAACCGTTCCGGTTCCGTTGGCGGGATTGTTGTTCCATGTCCCCACTATTTCGTTCAGCTATTTTGCATGGGTAGGAACGCTACCGTATTTTATAAACTACCTGATTCTTTGCTACAACCTGCTCAACGACAATTATCTCATCATCCAACCGGAAGATGTAAAAGAGGATACGGCTGCCAAAACGACCACTATTGACCGTAAACTGTTCGAGCACTACTTGCGTGAAAAGAAGCCTTATCTCAATCCCCACCTGCGGATTACAGAACTTGCCACCGGGTTACATACCAACCGGAGCTACATTTCGGGCTTTATCAATAAAGAATATGACATGAATTTCTGCCGTTTGATTAACCGTTGCAGGCTGCATCATCTCGACCGGCTCCGCTTGTCGCCCTCAAACGCAGAGAAAGACAATATAGATTTGGTGTTGATGGCGGGATTCAGCAGTTACAGGAGCTATCTTAGGGTAAAAAATGAAGAGGATAGATTGTCGTTGCTGAAAGTATTTGAAAAGTAATTTCCTACTGTATTTATTTTTATCTAACATCCATTTTTTTAAAGCTATTGACTTTGCCCTTTTTATTTCGTATATTTGCAGTAACCAATTAGCTGACAACAGATATGATATATACAAAAATAAAGACATAAATAGATTTTTCAGACAGATAAATATATGTCTGAAAGAATAGAAATGGGGTGGAATCTTTGCAGATTCCACCCCATTTTGTTTAATATATTCGCGTTTGATTAGTGAATGAGCCGGAATATCGTTTATTATAAAGGTGAGACCCGTTTATAATAAACTGTTTCACTTTTTATTAAAAACGTTTCATGGGTTTATTAATATCTTGTATAAGAAAAAGAAAATAGCGTAAAGGTAGTAACGGTATCAACGAGACAAACACAAATATATCTACACATTTATAGCAATGAACTACCTTTACAACTTGATTCTTTTTTATAGTTTATTCCTTTGAACATCGGGCGTAAAAGGACCGATCTCAATGGGAATTATTTAGTTAATGAACGAATACATTCCACTTCTTCTGTCGAATAAGGAGTTCCATCAATACGGAATATATCATGGAACCACAATAGAGGTTCAGAATCATCAAGTAATGGAGTGTCCCATGCATAGATCGTATTTGTTTTTCCGGCTACAAGTCCCCAATTGATTGCACCGATATTTTCTTTCTTCAGCATTGGCATAATATCCTGGAAAGTGCTATTTTGGGTACGCGCCATATATTCCGTACAAATCATCAGACGACCGTATTGCTTCAATTATTTCAATAATCCTTCCACCATTACAGGAAAATGATCTGAAGAGTACTTATTATACTTTATATCATCATCAATGGTGTGATAAGAAAGTATTTTTATTTTTGGAGTCACAAAAATAAAATCTATGCGCTTAGCTGTTTTTCCAGTTTTGTCATAGGCATAAAAACTACCGGACGGTCCTTTAGGAGGCGTCAGAGTACATTTATATGAATCCAGTAATAAACTATCTTTCAGTAGAAGTTGTATCGGTTCTTCGTCCGGAGTGGCATTAAAATCACCGGTGCAAAAGGTCGGTTTACCTTTAGCGATTTTCCTTACCTGTTCCAACAACATGAACGAAGATTGTCGTCTTGCTTCTGTTGCTTCATGATCCGTATGCGAATTAAACACATAGAATTTTTTCCCAGTCCGGAGGTCTTTAAAATATCCCCAAGTGCAAATCCGGCGACAACGTGCTCCCCAACCATAAGAAGGTATATCCGGAGTTTCCGAATACCAGAAATCACCATGTTTCAACACCTTAAAGCGATCTTTTTTATAGTAAATGGCACAATGTTCTCCTTTATTATCCCCGTCACGATCACGACCGATATAAGAATATTCGTTCAGAATCATCATATCCTTTAATTGAGAGGTACGCCCTTCCTGTATGGCAAACATATCGAACTTATTCCGTCGCACAACATCTACCAACGCGTTCAGACGGACTTCCCAAGCCTTATCCCCCTTGTCTCCTTTGGTACGAATGTTATAAGATGCAAGGCGAATAATATCTTCCGGTTTCGTTTTGTCTAAATTGGAAGATTTTGCCGGAAGACCTCCGGCAAAAAGTAAAATCAAAAGTAGAAAATAATATTTCTTATTTATAGAACACTTCATATTACAAATCATTAAATATCAATTTATTTACTCCATTTAAATACCGGATAGCCGTTGCCTCCTTCTTTCCAAAGAGAAGAATCCCAGTTTATGACAGTGTTTTTCAGCTCGTTAGCAGATTTAGCTACTCCCTGGAAACTACTACCGGACGGTGATGTCTCATCTGAAACGGTAAATGTAGCCTCTCCTGCTTTCAAAATCATACCGTCATAAGCATAGCAGTTTTCATAAGTAGCATTGGCAGTACCTCCGACTATACGTCCCACCTTTGCTTTATCGGTACTAGCCAACATACTATTCCAAGCAATACAATTTTTTATGACTAGTTTACCGCCATCCACTTTGCCGACTATACCTCCGGCATTTCCTCCACCTATGGCATTGATATCACCACTAGTATAACAGTTTTCAATACTGCTTCCACTGGCATTGCCATTCACCCTTCCGATGATTCCACCGGCTTTACCTGTATTGTTAGCAATTTGATCAATAACAGTAGCACTGGAATAGCAATTTTTGATATATCCCGAACCACCAAGTACACCACCAATTCCACCTGCTGCTCCCGACCCCTTCAGTACTCCGGTAGTATAGCAGTTTGTTATCTTTCCAGTATAATTCTCTGCACCGGCAGCCAATCCTACATAACCGGCTATGATGCCAATACCAGTATTCGGAGATGAGATATTTGCATCCACAAATCCCACATTTCTACATTCTCCACACAATACCCCGAAGAAGCTTCTATATGTGCCTGACTCACAAGTAAGGTTTTTAATTACATGATTGCGTCCATCAAAATCAATCCATTTATGGTAACCATTAGCATCATTTAGAGGCGCCCACTTGATCCCCTGCATATCAATATCCGCACTCAAGACAAAATAAGTCGTTTGTTTTTCAATGAGGGCTTTGCTCATATTCTGAATATGGATAGCATTAGCAATCACATAAGGATTATTTTGAGTTCCGTCTCCATTGGCAAAATCTCCTTCCGGTTCGTTGTCATGTCCTCCATAACTAGCATAATCTTCTCTATCCAATTGCCACTCTAAAATAGGGAATCCCATATCTATATTCCCAACATTATGCCATGGGGTCCCCCAATTAGCAATGCTATTCTGCAAAGTCAGAGCACTTTCACTCACTCCATCATATTTTCCTGTCGAAACGGAACCTGCATTATCCTCCGGAGTAAATCCTGTACAAATCATATCCTCCCATGCATAACATTCAGATGCGACGGGATCCGCCTGATGTCCATTTTCACCTTGAGACAAAACTCCACTGATACGTCCAGATCTGGCAGCAGGACCTGTTATTTTCCAGTTCCAAGCAACACAGGACGTAATTTTAGCTCCTTCGGAAGGAAGTGCAGCAATACCTCCCACTGAATTGGCTCCAATTAATACACCTGTAGAATAGCAATACGACACTTCACTGTTTTCATACATAGAACCTACAATACCTCCACATTCATCTCCTGTAGATATAACCTCTGCTGTGGAATAACAGTTTTTGATATAACAAATCTGTCCTCCATACGGTCTACCCATACGGGAAGCTATTCCACCAGCATACTTTCCTTTCACTTTTCCGGAGACGTAACAGTTTTCCACCTGCCCTGTCTTCTCTACAGCGTTCGGAGCTTTCACTCCGATATAACCGCCGATAACCCCTGCCCCACTATTAGTAGCTGCTTCTACATGGGCATTATAGAAACCGACATTTTTACAAGTCCCGGCCAAAATACCGAAAAAACTGGCATACGCTTTGTCTGTACAGGTGAAATTCTTTATAATATGGTTATTTCCATCAAAATAGATATAATAGTCACCGGTTGGGTTCAATGGATCCCAATTAGATACAGACTTCATATCAATATCAGCCCCTAACTGGAAATAAATCATCTTTCCTTTCACCAAGGCTTCACTCATATTCTGAATCTGTATCACATCCATAACGAGATAGGGTTTGCTCACTGTTCCGTAACCTTTTTCAAAAAGACCGCCTGCTCCGTCACCCTCGTCTCCGTCATCTATGTCTGTGTTTCTATCCGGCGGAATACGGCTATAGGAATCCATCGGATTAAAATCAGAGCATGAGAAAGATAAAACAGCCATCCATAAAATGGTCCAATATCTCATTACCGAATATGTACTTATATGATAAAATTTGTTTTTCATAATCTTCATTTTTATTTTAGATTTCTACTACAATCACCATAGGATAATGATCGGATAAAGAACTGACAATAGTGCGGGTAGAAAGCACCGTAGCATGTTTCACAAAAATAAAATCAATTCTGGTCTTTTTAGAAGGAAATGTAAAGAGAGCTCCGTGTTGAACGGCCGCTTCCCGATACGCATCTTTCAATATACCACTTTGGCAAATCGTAGTGGCTATTTCGGGAGCATCAGGAGTCGCATTAAAGTCGCCGGTACAAAATGCGGGAGTATTGTCTTTTGCTTTATCGGAAACTGCATCCACCAGCATTTGGCATGCATGTTTTCTGGCATTATCAGCCAAAGGCATGTGAGTTTCAAAAAGATAAAATTCTTTTTGAGTCTTGCTATCCTTGAATTTTCCCCATACACAGAAACGTTTGAAATTTGTTTCATCCCATCCGTTGGAAGGAATTTCCGGAGTTTCGGAAAACCAGAAACGTCCGGCATCCAGTAATGTGTAGCGGCTCTTCTTATATAAAATGCCACTCATCTCTCCTGCCTTATTATCGTCATTTCCAGTGTTACGACCATAAGCGAGAATCTGATAATCACTCGCAAGTTGAGTTCCTAAGTAGGAACGTTGTTCCCAACTGGCTTCTTCGAATCCACAAATCTCAAAATCGTAGTCTTTGATTAATTGTGCCACACGTTCCCGTCGGTTAGTCCATCCTGTACCAGTCTCCACCTGTAAGTTATAAGTTGCTACACGCATGGACGTTTCAGTCACGGGGTCTTCGTCTTCCTCGCCATCTCCTGTATCCCACGTGAAATCAGGATAGTACAATGAATTGTCTTTATTATCTTCACAACTGCCGGCAAAAACAGAGAATATGAAGGAAATCAATGTATATATTACTATCTTTTTCATAAATCTATTATTTATATCTTTTATACTTGTTATTCATTCCATCCCGGATTTTGGGTTACGACACCGTCAGATAGTGTTATTTCCTGTCTTGGTACCGGATACAGATAATCACGGTTCTCATTCCAGGTACGGTCGATCCAACTGTAACACAATAAATTGCCATAATTACCTTCTGACAATGAGGTGCCGCTTCCATCGGAAGCCAATTTTACATACGTCACACTTCCAACATTGGGTTGCGAAGATGTGGTGTAGAAACAGACATCATTTGTTCCGTCTCCATCGATATCATACGCTTTATTGATAGCTGTAGCAGGAAGATAAAATCCTTTAAAGGATTGGGCCATACATTGCCCCTCTTTCCAGCGCATCAAATCATAATAACGGAAGCCTTCCATGACCAACTCTATCGCACGTTCCCGGCGGATTTCCAGAATCACCCCTTTGTTATCTCCTGTGACATTCACATAACCGGTTTCCGGAGCACACATATAAGGGTCCGGAGCAAGGTTTGCTGCGTTCATATTCAGTTTTCCCGTAACTCCTGCACGTGTCCGCAATTTGTTTACCGTATTGTCGATATCAGTTTGCGTCAGTGTTCCTAATTCTGCCTTTGCTTCGGCATAGTTCAAATAAACTTCTGCCAATCTGAACAGAGGAAGGTCATTGCTTGAATCACCTGTATAGCTCATATTATCATTTGCATATTTCAGCAGGTGGTATCCGGTCATCGTGACATTCATATTTATATTTGAAGTACGGATTGTTTGCGCTAAACGCGGATCACGATTGACTATTTCATCCTTGAACTCCATTGTTGCATAATTGGGTTGGTCGGTGAAACGGTTGCCATTCTTCATTAAATAATAATTGACCAGTTTTTTCGAAAGTCCGGGACGGCCTAATGTCGGAGAATTCTCAAAAGCCTGTACTTTATGAACCAGACTCAAATCATTATTATAATCCCTAGCCAATATGATTTCCGCATCAATCGCATTCTCGGATTTAAAGAGATTACGATAGGACTGTGAGCCGGATTGATACAATGAATATCCTCCGGAAGCAGTCATAATTTCATTAGAGGCACTTACACAGTCATTCAAGTATTTCTCATAATCACCCAATCCATGGTATTTACGATAAGTACCTTCAAATAATCCTACACGTGACTTCAATGCCTGGGCAGTCCACCAGGTTACACGATAAAGTTCTTTTGTCCGGTTGGTTTCTTTAAAAATCTCTATGGCAAAATTAAGATCTTCCATTATCTTTCCCATCACAAATTCGCGTGAATCCCTGGCTTTGTATAAATCAGCATCATCCGAGCCGAGTACTTTATCGTACCAAGGTACATCTCCAAAACGTTTCACCTTTTCGAAATAGAAATAAGCACGGAAGAAGCGTGCCAAGGCTTCATATTTGTCGCGCACTTTCTGGTCTTTACAGTTTCCCAGATTATCCAATAAAAAATTAATTGATCGCAGTGCACTCCAACTCCATCCTCCACCTGTTTCCGGAATGACACGTTGTCCACTCACTTCATCGTCCAAAGGTGATACGATCAACACATCAGCATTATCCTTGTAAATATCGCCATCACCCGGGAAGTTATTCGAATAGAATTGATTACTGTATAATTGTAATTGCTCTTCATTCGTGAAATAATCCTTAGTCGTCAAACGATCTTTCGGATTTATATCCAATATGCTTTCACAAGAAGCAAATAACAACGACAGCCCAACAGTCGCCCACAATGTATATTTCATTATTTTCATACTATATTCCTTTATATTCGTTATTATCAGAATGTTATATCTACACCAAAAGAGTATGTCTTTGCCCAGGGATAAATATTCGCGTCACTTTTACTTGTTTTCCAGCTGTTACTTGCCGATGCTTGTTCCGGATCAATATAATCGGAATGTAGCTTAGTGAATGTCAGCAAGTTCTCACCACTAAAGTAAACACGTATTTTCTCGAAACCTATTTTAGAAAGCCATTTATCCGGCAATGTGTAACCAATAGAAAGATTCTTCAACCGACAATAAGCGAGGTTCTGCAAATACTTAGTATTAACCACTGCCAATTCACGATTACTACCGAGAGCCACATATCCTCTGGGACGTGGGAAATAAGCATCTGTATTTTCTTCACTCCATACCTGGCTCATGAAATCGGAAGGAATAAAACTAGCGTATGGTCGGGAATAAGGTCCCCAAAACATGGACGTTTCAGCACCAGGATACCAATTTTGTTTGCCAATGCCCTGAAAAAGAACTGAAAAATCAATTCCATACCAATCTGCAGAGATTCCGAAATTATAATTATAGCGCGGCAATGAGTTACCGATCACTTTCATGTCTTTCCGGTCATTAGCTGATGTTGTCTGCTCAATCTTGTTGTTACCATCCAAATCGACAAATTTGAGGTCACCGGCATGAAGTCCATTATCCAAAGCGCTTGCATTAATCATTTGGTTAACGAACGATTGGTCCACTTTATAATTCCTTGCTTCTTCATCCGTTTTAAAATAACCGTCTACTACGTATCCCCATATTTCGCCTAACTGCTGTCCTTCGTAAGGATCAGTCAGCGTCCGGTTGGGATTATCATATTTTGTCACTTTGGAGGTGTTATCTCCGATACCAGCCATTATCCGGTAGTTGAAAGGCTTGCTTGCCAAAGTAAAACTATCTCCCCAAGTAATAGATGCTTCCCACCCTTTCGTACGCAAGTCTGCCACATTCATTCTGGGAGAAGAGGCACCATATACGCCAGGCAAAGTCTTTCCTGCCATCAACATATCTTTGGTATCACGAATATATGCATCAAAAGATACATTCAAACGATTATTAAGAAAACCCAAGTCCAAACCTATATTTTTTGTGATTACAGTTTCCCAGGTCAAATCGGTAGAGTTCGGAGCTGACTCATAGGCATAATCGCCTTTCGTAGTATCTCCGAAAGCATAGTTCATTACCGCTCCGGTATTAATCAGTTGCAGATAGTCATAATAGCCTACTGTTTTCTGATTTCCCAATGATCCGTAAGACAGTCTTAGTTTCAGATTGCTTACATAGTTTTTGGCTTGTGTAAAGAAGGCTTCTTCACTGACACGCCATCCGGCAGAGAACGACGGGAAGAAACCGAAACGATGTCCTCGACGAAAACGGGAACTACCGTCATAACGTCCGCTGGCTTCAAATAGATAGCGGTCTTTATATCCGTAATTCAAACGATAGAAAAAACCAAGAATAGCATATTCCTCTTGTCCTCCGGTTATGGATATATCATCACCTTTTGCCAGGTTAAAATCATCGAGAGATTCAGAGAGTAACCCGTTACGTTTCATTCCCAGTTTCTTGAAATACTTATAATCATAGTTACCTCCCACAATGACCTTTACAGAATGTGCATTTGCGAAGGTATTGTCATACGTCCCGTATAAGTTGAAAGTTTGGCGTATCTGGTTATTTTGTGCTTCCGACAAATAATTTCCTCTGGTACGTCCGTTATCCATTGTGATTGTTTCTCCCGGATTTCTGGAGTATAACACATCTACGGAACGATTCAAATTCTGCTGGTTGTAATGCGCCCAGCTGTAATTTGCACGAACCTCAAAATGCTTGATGGGTTTCAATACGGCCTCGAACGTAGTTACAAACTCATATTCACGATCCCGGTTATGGTGGCCGCCATTCAATAATACGGCACTAACACCATCTGCCACTTCTCCTGTGTCTGTCAGACCTGTTCTGTAAACCAGGGTTCCATCTGGATGCATCGGCACAATACTTGCCAAAGCATGCCGCCCAGCTCTGCTGAAAACATCATTTACTCCCGATAGTCCCGGATAGGTATATTCAGAATGGTAATAGGAAGTATTGTTACTTAATTCAAACCAGGAAGTGATATTGGCAATGATTTTCGAACGGAACGTATATTTCTTAAAACGGTCCGGATCTATTCTGATAATTCCTTTCTGATTATAGTAGTTGCCTGATAGCATGTACTTTACTTTTTCGGTTCCTCCCGAAACCGTCAAGTTATGTTCCCAAGTGGGGCGGGTATTATCAAACAAACAATTATACCAGTCAAAGTTGCCGTAATATTTATATTCTCCATTTTTTTCTACCACCCATGGACGGGAAGGATCTTCCACTTTATCATTACGGCGAATCCATAATTCATGGTAATCTTCTTGGGTATAATGTGTATAAGGGACGCCCTGATATGTTTTGTAGAACATATCATTGATACCGGCCGAATAATAACCACGCGTCTCAAAATCCGTAGAAGTTGTCGTTTCACCAAAACTAAAACGACCGTTGTAGCTGACATTGGTCTTGCCTACCTTTCCATTCTTGGTTGTAACCAAAATAACTCCATAAGCAGCACGGGCACCATATACGGCAGCAGCCGAAGCATCCTTCAAAACGCTGATGGATTCTACGTCATTGGGGTTTACCTTATTTATATCTCCCTCGATTCCATCAATGATAGTCAGAGGTGCTGCATCCGCACTAATAGAGTTGACTCCACGGATATTGAAGCTTCCCCCTTGTCCGGGACGTCCCGAACTAAAGTTTACGTTCATATTCGGTACGGAACCTTGCAGAAGCTGTGATAAGTTAGCAGCAGAACGGGTCGTCAGTTCATCACCCGAAACGATAGCAACGGCACCAGTCAGGTTTACTTTCTTTTGCGTACCATATCCCACCACTACCACTTCTTCCAGTGTCTTACTATCTTCGCGGAGAACTACTTGAGACAGATTTCTGCTGGTAGCAGCATAATTAACCGTAATATATCCGATGTATGAAACTGTAATCGTACTGCTTTCGGGAACATTAGCCAAAGTATAACGTCCGTCTACATTCGTTATAGTACCCAAAGAGCTACCTTGCACCATCACACTGGCGCCAATAATCGGCTCCCCTTTTTCATCGACTACCCGACCGGATATATTTCTTTTGTTCGCATTACTGGTCTGTTGTTCAGAATCCGTAACTTTCTCCTTCAAATAAATTTTTGTTTTTCCGATCTCATAGTTTATGTTAGTACCGAGAAACAAATCATTCAGAACTTTAGATAGTTCCTGATTCTTTGCTTCTACCGTCACTATTCGATCCGGATTGACGATCGTACGGCTATAAGCCACCGTAAGACCAGTTTGCTGTGTAATAGCAGAGAATACTTTCTCCAGCTTTACTTGTTTAAGATTCATTGTCACCTTTTGGGCAGAAGCGGAAACGCTTATGATTATCCCCAGCAACAATACGAGCAGAACTTTGTGTTTCATACTACTTGCTTTGATTAAAGTTAAACTTAGATTTAAAATCTCATTTATGCTTAGTAGACACACAAGTCAAAAAAGCGGGTGAGAGAAAAAAGAGTTTTTTTGCATAAACCTAATTTATTTCATAACATTCTTATCCTAAAACAGTAAAGGCTGCGTATATACACAGCCTGTCCTCATTCTATTATCCTATCCAGTATATTTTACTTCTTTCCGTCCTGTTTCATTCGGACTGTCACTTCTTTCCGGACTTCATCATATTCAAATTTTACCGGCGCAATCTTTTCCAAATCCTGAAGCACCTTCTCCAGTATCGTATTATCCGAGGTCAACGTATATACATATTTCGATGCCTGCTCATCCTCTATCTTAAAGTTTACATTATACCAGCGGTTCAGAACCTTGACCACTTCTGCCAGAGGAGTATCTTTAAAAGAAATCACATTGTCTTTCCACATTGAGACTTGCTTTGAATGATCGTTTTTGATTATCCGGCACTGGTCACTTTCTTTATTATATATCAGTTTCTCGCCCGGCAGTAACGGGTATTCTTTTGCAGAGGAGAGAGTCAGATTTACATGTCCTTCATCCAGACAGATCACAATGTCTTTATTCTCCGGGTAGGCTTGTACATCAAAAGAAGTACCCAGTACATGAACGGAAGGTCCGTTCAGATTAACAATAAACGGACGTTTTTTATTCTTGGCTACCACGAAATAGGCTTCTCCCACCAAGAAAACTTCCCGCTTACTCAATCCGAACTTTTTAGGATACTTCAACCAGGAATCTGAATTGATATAAACTCGTGTCCCGTCTTGAAACATCATCTGTATCCGCTCTCCTTTGGCAACACGAATTTCCTCATACTCCGTAGTGCCGAATAAATCCACCCGGGAATTGATCTGTAAATAAAGACCTATCAGGAAAATAACGGGAATCAAGATTGCAGCCACACGGAAGCAGATACGTTTGATCTGTTTGCGTGATATGTTCTTTTGGATCTGATGGTACATCTTTTCTGAAGGTATAGTATGGTCTACATATATTTCTGCCGTTTCGGCTTTTAAATATTCTGCCTCCCGAGTCATCACAGCATCCAGGTAAGTGTTCCCTTCTTCTGTGGCAAACCATTCCGCCACAAATTTTGCATCCTCCGGTGTAGCAACTCCGGCAAGCACTTCTTCTATTTGTTTATCAGTGGGTCGATTCATTCTCTTTTTATCTTAAATAGTGGACACTTAAATATGTCATTAGTGTGACAAAAGTAACAATTATTAGCATTTTACTTAAATGAATACGTAGCATTTTCAATGCTTCCGTATAATGCGTTTTGACTGTATTAACAGACAGATTCATCCGTTCGGCTATTTCCTGATTCGTTAGTTCCTCTTTCACTTTCATCAAACAAATACTGCGTTTCTGCGGTGGAAGCATATCTACCGCTTTATAAAAAGAGGCCATCAATTCTTTCTTCTCCAAATTTTCTATCAGATTATCTTCGTAGACAGGCGTCGATTGTGCTATCTCATAGTTCTTGCTGATTGCACTATTCTCATTACGAATCAGATTTAAGACATGATTTTTCGTCATAGTGAACAGATAGTTTTTAAGGCTGATTCCTACATGTAGTTCCGACCTAAATTCCCATAAACGAGCAAAGACATGTTGCACTACATCTTCTGCCATGTCTGCATTCATTAAATAACGGTAAGCTAATACATATAGCAGCTTATGATATCTGTCATAAGCCTGTGTAAAAGCTCCTTTATCTCCTTTTTCTATGAAGGAAAAGAGCTTCTCGTCATCTGTATTAGTGTATTGAGCTGATTTATCTAACATTCCTTGGATTTTGTTTAATTGTTTTTCCAAAAGAACAAAAGGCGTATTACAATTAAGTGTCTTTCACAAAACAAAAGTAGTAAAATTTAGAAAAGGTGGTGCATATTCCAATAAAAAAAGTCCCCGATTAACAATCCCCATTAAAATGAGGAACCGTTAATCAAGGACTACTCCACTAACTAATTAACAATGTATTATAAATGATAGGTAACAATTCTTTCTTCGGGTGAATCGATCCAGAGGCGCCATACTCCTACCGACACTTTTTCCGGTGTTCCGATATTTGCTTTAGGTGGACGACGGCTTTTGATGGTTAGATAGCCTTTCCCTTCTGTTGCTTTCACTTTCATCGTTTTGCTGTTCATATAGACATGGATATTACCATTCGGAGTGGGTACAGTGCCTTCCATCCATTTCAATCCTCCCAACACAGGAGCAATAGCAAACTCTTTATATCCTTCTTTTACAGGTTTCACTCCCAGATAATATTTGCCCAACAGGTAGATAGGACTCGCTCCCCAGGCATGGCACAAACTCTTTCCGTATGGACGGCCATACATGGCAAGATGTTGCGTTCCGGTTTCTTCCGGGTTATATTTTTCCCAGAAGGAGGTAGCTCCTTCCTTCAACATTCCTCCCCAATAGGCTTTCATTTCTTTCATTACAGCATCCTGTTCGCCAAGAGCACAAAGTGCTTCCAGTTCGTAAAAACGCATATAGGGAGTCGTTATTTTCAGAATACTGTCATTTAGCAAAACAGACTGTTTAATGGCTTGTTGCTTATCTTCATTCAAATATTGAAAGAAGACAGAAAACATATTCGCATAACGGGTGACCGCATCACTTTGCTGACCGTTGACGCAGTTATGTACAAATGCCTGTTTCTCGTTATTCCAGAAGGCAGGTTCTAACTTTGCTTTCAAAGCAGCAGCCAGTTTCTCGTATTTCTGTTTGCCATTGGCATCTCCAACCAGTTCCGCACACAAAGCCATTGTTTCCAGACTTCTGCAAAATAAGATTTGTTCAAAAGAGAGTTCGCCTTTTTTATCCAGATAGCCGTCTGCCCAGTCCACAAATACCCAGTCGCCCGTCATACCTTCTACCATACCATTCTTATTGGTACGTCCCAACACATAATCCATCATTGTTTGCATACGTGGATATAGTTGGTTGACAAAATGGCGGTCGCCACTATACATATAATAGTCATATACGCTAAGGAACCAGTAGAAAGTATAGTCCATGATTGTATTACTGTGGCTGGTCACAGGGTCCTTGCCACGAAGTAACCAAATTGTACGTTTGACGGATTCATTATCAAAGAAAAGATAATAATTCATCAAATAACTTTGGATGGCATCGCCACTCCATACCCAACGGTCACGTTTGATACCATCAATGAAGAATTCGCGGGTAGTGAGATGCATGGTGTATGCGCCAACTTCCCAAATACGATTCAGTTCTTCATCATTGCAACGGAAATTTCCGCGGTATTCTTCAGGAAGATATTCATATTGCATGGAGACTTCTCCAATCTGTACACCCGGCTCGTGAGTTACATAGACATAGCGGAAGGCTTTGCTGTTTTCCAATGTATATTCGTTTTCAGAATTACTCAAGGGAGAAGTGCTGCGGATGGCAAGGTCGGTCACTTGTCCCGGTTCGAGCAAGAGTTTGTCTAATGTTTCGCAATATGCTTTATCTTTTGCTTCTTCCGGGCTTTCACCATAATAAATTTCTATTTTTCCTTTTCCGGAAAGATTCTTCAATGTGATAAACCCGAATGTTTCTTTTCCAAAATCATAAAGGATACCTCCTTCAGACTGTTCTGACTTCGTAACAGGTTGCTGCGGTTCACGCATCAGACTGAATTGGGAAGGACGTTGGGTAGCTCCGTCAAAGTTCCAGCATCCGGCATCCATATAGATAGTGGCAGATGTGTCACTGGCTTTTCCGCTCTCGTCAATCCATTCTTTATCTTCGTAAGTCACACGCCAGGAAGAGTCTGAATTCACTGTTTTTCCCTTCACATAAATAGTGGGAGGAGTAGCCTGATTCCAGACTTTAATGTTCAGATTATGTTTTCCGGCCGGAAGCAACATGGTTTCCGGCATACCGAACTGGAGCTTTCCATCCAGTTTGACGTTGTACTTTCCTTCGGCAGCAATAAAGATTTCTTCCGGCTCGGAAAGATTCAGTTGCTTGCTGAATTCTACGACAACATAATGACTGTCCGTTTTCCAAAAAGGAGGAAAAAATGCACCTCGTTCCGTACGACGGTTATTCATTTGATTTCCCAGCCAGATTTCGTAGTCTCCCGGATACCATATCCAGGTCTGGGCAAATGTGCTGCTTGCCAAAGACAAGGCACTAAGCAATATCATATATTTCTTTTTCATTTTTCTTTCTATTACTAACAAACTGAATCGTAAGAAATAATTCGTTCCACAGTGGTTGACGTTTAGTTCCACATCTGTTTCCCTTTAGTTCTACAATTGTTTTCCTTTAGTTCCATATCTGTGGAACGAATCACGTATTACAGTTAAATGACTTGTCAATACCTACTGGATATTTAGTAAATCCTTATATCCTGCTTCCAGTCCCGCACGTTCACGAATAACACTATCCACTTTCGGGCCATTGTTTTCCCATACATTTCCCGGACCATTGGCATTTTGCAGATACTTCTCTCCTTCTGTCCAATTATCACGTACAGTAATAAAGGAAGAACCTTCATCCGTATAAAGATAGAACCAGTGATTAGGGTCGTGTACATACCCCGGCTTATAAATACTATGCACGCAATTCTCCGTTACATAACTTTTCGGCTGCGAACCGAGTGTGTAAATACCTGCCACATCATACATGTGTTTCGCATAATGATGAATCAGATTGGCATGTACTCTGTTATTACGCATACAATTCACAGTTTGCGTCCATCCCCAACCAAGACTAATGCCACTATAAGGCACTTCGCTGATTTCATTATGCTCGATATTGACGTCCCCTACATATCCCGCAGCAATGGCAAGACATCCCCAATCTTCATTGCCTATTTCCGTGAAATAGCAATTATTGATTTGTTGCTGTGTGCATACTTCCCGACGATCAGCAGGATCGTATGGCAAATGCGTTTCATGAGCAGCCGGAGAAAAACTGCCGACTAACAGACCATTTCCGGCAATATCACGGAAGAGACAGCCACGAACAACACCGCCTTGCACCGCTTCTTCATAATCCAATCCGGTTGAACCTAAATGCTCGAACCGGCAACGCTCGAAATCAATCTGCCTTGCAGCAACCACACGAACAGCAGCTGCGGGACGTCCCAACCATCCTTGGTTATCCAACGGATGATTCAAGTAGTTCCGTTGCATTTTCGGATCAATCCGGTAACCATCTGTCAGATACATACCTGCCTGAAGAGGTACATGTCCTTTTTCTGACGGACGCATCCATGTAGTATAGGAAAAAGTAATTTTCTCAAAACGAATATGACACACAGGACGATCCACAGTTCCTTCCACCCGTACTAATGTCTCAACAGCAGGCACAATCACTTCCGCCTCCTGCATCTTCTCTCCTTCCCGTGGATAATAATATACTTTACGGGCATCCATATCATGATACCATTCTCCAGGTACATCCTGCAATTCACGGGCATTTGTCAGATAGAAAGCAGAATTATGTCCGTCTGTCGTCACCATCGGACGCGGCCAGGGATGCTCAAACTGAATCCGGCTTTCCGGTTGATGAAAACGTATTGCCGCGCTATCTCCCTGCACTTCAACTGAACGAATCCGAAGATTGGCAACACACCACATCTGATGTAATACCATCTCGGCATATTTAGCTTTCAAATTCCCTTTATTATCAATAAGTCTGCGAATGGAAACTGCAGGTACATAAAGAATTTCATTCTTCTCATCCACACTGCAAATGCGATTCATCTTTTCGAAATCCTCCACATCACGGGCACGAACTGCCTTTTTTCCATTCACCCACAACTGGCGGAAATCCAATGGACGTCCATTAAATACCGGTACATCTGCTACCCAAACTTTCCCTTGCTTCTTCCAGCCATTTATGCTGATTCCTCCACTCAATATCACCTTTTCATCGCCTACCGAGCGAATGATTGTGGGCGATTCTTTGGTTCCGCTATCTTCCGGACGGATAAAAAACGGTTCATAGAAGGCATAGGTTCCACCTTCCATATAGATTGTGATTCCACCTTGAATACGGTTATCCTCTGTCCTGCGCCATTCTCGTGCTTGTCGTAAGGCAGAAGTCAGCGTGGCTTTAGGAGATTGACGAGTTCCGTCGTTGAAGTCACTACCCTTGGGAGAAATCCATATCTCACCGGCCAATAGCCAGTGACTGCACAAGATACATATAGCCGTTACAAATAACTTTTTCATGATTTTTTTCATTTCTGTATACTAAACAATCCGGATTATCTGGCAAGAGGCATCCATACAGTCATTTCTCCCTTTCCTCTGTTTCCCCAGGCATAATAAGGAATCAAACGGATATTTACTGTCTTTTCAGCCTGAACAACCGGCCGGTAAAGCACTCCTTCCCACGAAGTTGCAGATGCCAGACGTGCCATTCCTTCAAGTGCAACAATCGGACTGCCTTCAATTGTGATTTTCTTCGGAGTTAGTTTTATATCAGCGGGAATCAATACGTTATCAATCTTTTCCCCGTTTGCAATATCCATACTTTCCAGACAGTACACCAACGGCCCGCGCTTCACGACCACCTGATTACGAATCTCCTCTGCTAACGGATGAGCTTCGAGCAAACGGACAGGCATATCCATCACCAGCTCCACTACATCCCCCTTCTTCCATGTACGATTTACTTCCGCATACGAATTTGCCTTTGCATTGGTTTGCAGCGGCTGTCCATTCACTGTGAGCGTAGCCTTTTCGCACCATTCAGGAATACGTAAGAAGAGCGAGAAAGCACCTGCCTTACGAGGAACTCTATCCAACGTTACACGTACCTTTCCTTCCCAGGGATAATCCGTCTCTTGTGTTAATGCCAGCTCTCCTTTATCTTTCCAAGTAGTAGTCAGCGTATTTGCACCATACAAGTTACAGTAAATGCCTTCCGGACTCAATGTGTAGGCGTAATTCTGTGCCTGACACAATGTACGCAATGTATTCGGCGGGCAGCAGAAACAACTGATATATTCCGTCCGTTCTTTCGGCCAACGAAGCGTGTAAGGAAGATCGGCACTGATACGAAGCGGATTGGTAT
>ERZ824473.1852-NODE-1852-length-27563-cov-15.084993_pt1 | contig 27563 bp, 27 predicted proteins | sample MGYA00519874_ERZ824473 | MGnify/ENA primary metagenome ERZ824473 (study PRJEB31778, sample SAMEA3449151) | human gut metagenome | biome: human gut; feature: human-associated habitat; material: faeces | place: United Kingdom | collected 2010/2012 ... | reverse complement strand
AAGCTATGTCTTCTTTTTTGCTCTTTTCAATTTGCGCAACTTATTGTACATTATCAAAATAACGGGTATCTGATCAAGAAATGAACAGATACCCGTTTATAGGACTTATTTCAGGCGAAAAAGCCTGATTTTTGAAGCCGTATTTTCATCAGTTTTCGATGCCGAAAACCCTTGATATTACTGGCTTTTTTGCTTAATTCCGCGAGTCTTTAATTGCAGCCTGTGCAGTATAGATAGTGTGGATGATTTTTTCTCCTTCAACTGAGAAATTGTAATCACATCACCGGTATGTAAAGGGGGCTTATCACCCCCGCTGTCGAAAGTAACCACCGCATTGCTCTTTCGACCTTCTGTTACTACATCAAGCGAAGTCGTATCGTGTCTATCAAGGTTCATATACCACCGGAAATGGTTTTTCCCATCAGGAACGATCTTTGAAACGAACCTGCGGATCAGGTCGGGGTTGACCTGTGGCTGAGAAAAGTCAAGAATTTGGGTAAGGGTTTCTTTGATTTCATCACAGCGCAAATCCGGAACTCGAATTTCTTGCTCTGATTGTAACATAGATGCGTACTCATTTTCAAGATCTGCCAGAACCGCATCAATCTTTTGCTTCTGAACGGCAAATTCTTCTTTGGTTATTTCTCCGTCCGTTCTCATATCAAGCAGATTGTTCTTTTTTGCTCTATACTTCTCAATTTGGGATGCAACTCCCGTGAGGTTTACCTTCTTCGGAACGTCAGCCCGATAGCACTCATCGATAAGGTCACAGGTCTTTGAAATAACCTCGTTCTTATCAATCCATATCCTTTGGAAAATGAATTTAGCCATTAAGTCCAGTTTCCAGTCGGCTATCATCGGCTGATCGCAGTAACCCGTATCATCAACCCCTGCTTTGCGGCGTGAAGCTGCTGAACCGTTATTTAACTGATTATAGCACTGGTACCCATACGACCAAGGCATATTGTTGTTTTTATGCCAACGGTTCTTTCGGAAGGAATGTCCACAGGAGCATTGTAATTTGCTTCCCCACAAGTCTCGGTTTTCCTTTGTGCCATGATGCCGCTTCTGTTTGTTGGCAGTATTGGCAGCAGACATCGTTTGCTTCACACGCTTCGCTTTAATCTCCTGACATTTATACCATTCTTCTTCCGAGACAATCGGTTCAAAGTCGGATTTCACACACATATAAGTGCTTGCATCGTGATTGTTGACACGCTTCTGTTCCAGATAGTTATTGCTGAAAGATTTGCCGTATGCCATAACTCCCATATAAGTCTGGTTGTTCAATATGCGGCATACGACACCAGCAGTCCATTTGTTCTTTCCGGAAGCATTAAGTCGCTGACACCTTGTAAGCTCATTGGCGATTGCCATTGTACTTAAGCCGTCCAAGTACATATCGTATATCATACGAACCGTTTCAGCCTGCTCCGGATTGATTCTATAAGTTTCTCCGACCTGACGGTCATACCCCAGAATATTGCCGCATCCATAAACCATACCGTTTTGACGGCTGATCTGCTGACCGGCCTTTACCCGTTCAGAAACCTTGCGGCTTTCTTCCTGAGCCAATGTTGCCATGATAGTGAGGCGGAGTTCACCATCGCCATCCATAGTCCAGATGTTGTCCTCGACAAAATAGACTTCAACACCAATGTTTTTGAGTTCTCGCGTGGTAACAAGCGTATCAACGGTATTCCTTGCGAAACGACATACTTCACGAGTAACGATCAGATCGAACTTACCTTGCTTCGCATCTTCAATCATTTGAAGAAATGCCGGACGCTTTTTTGCCTGAGTTCCCGTGATGCCCTCATCAATATACTTGTCCAGTACATTCCAGTTGGGATGATACTTAGCTTGATCGTCATACCACTGAATCTGATTTTCAAGCGCTGATAACTGAGCTTCGTGTTCCGTCGAAACACGACCGTAAAAGACCATGTTTCTCGTTCTATTTCTGTCCAAGAAAGCGTAGGGGTTGCCGATTTTCGGCATACTCATTGTTGTATTATTTGCAAACATGATAAGACCTCCTCGACAATTCACTTTAATCATATTTAAGCGGGTGCTGCTTGTGAAATGTGCGAATCGGACTCTTTGAGCCGTTTTGCAAGTTCATCAAAGGTCGCTCGGTTAATGAGACCTTTTTCCAAGAGGATTTCAGATACGACCAGAACGGCATAATCAGTTGGAATATGCTCATTCATTTCCAGTCGTCTCCTTTTTTCTTACCTCGTATCTTCTCTCGGAAATCAAGTAATCATAGCCGGGGCGTCCGCAAATTTCGCAGGGCTCCTTAATTCTGTTGTATGGTTTAGACCGTTTGACAATGTGCTTTCCGTTCATGTAGGAGCTTAAGCAGCTCCCACACAAGCAGCGAGTATCTTCATTTTTTCGCGGAGTATGCAGAAGCTTAGCTTCTCCCGAATTTCCGCCGTTCCATATCGGGCCGACAGCATGAATTATATACTTTGCTTTCAGAGAGAACCCCGGTGTAATAACGGCACTTCCTGTTTCACAATGCCCGATTTTGCGGCAAGCAGCAGTCAATTCTTTGTATCCTGCCTCTTCAAAAATGGCTCCGCAAACGCCACCGCCGGCTTGTAGTTGACTGTTCGCTGCATTAACGATAGCGTCAACTTCTAATTTGGTAATCCTTTTTTATGATTTGTATTGCCATTTGTCCGCCTTCAACCATCCTTGATCTTAATTATCGTTATACCCAAATGTACGTGTCAGCAGGATGTTTTTCCACCATGATTCACGTTCGAGAACAACCGCGTCATCCACTTTGGAATTATAGTTTTCAAGAATCGTGTAGCGAAAATATGACTGGACATATTCGATGCCCTCAGAATCCACAATTCGCTTCAATTCTTTGTTCCCGCCATGACCGTTTGAAACATAATTGCTCCATCGCTGCAGAAGCATACCATAACTGCTCGTGGCCGAACCCACATACAATTTCCCGTTATTCGTATCGGTAATCAGATAGACTGCCTTTTGGCTCTCAAGTGCGGCTATCCAGTCTTTCTTTCCTCGATCAAGAATGCTTTTCAGTTGGTTATAGGAAAGATTAACCTTGTCGTATCCCGGAAAATCGTCGTCATCAAATGTATCCGGCAGAATCTGACAAACTTCCAATTCATCAGCTATCGTAGAATAATTGACCCCTTGCGTTTGAAAACTTTTATGAAACTTAATAATCTTTCTGCCAAAATATTTCTGATATTCACTAAGTGAGGTGCCTTTATAGTTTATTCCATTAAGGACATTGAGTTCTTCGACAACTGTATCAATCGTTGTGAGAAGCCAGTATTCACTGCGGATTTTTACGAGGCATATCGCAATTTGCCCAACATCAAAATATCTGTTCTTATTTCTCCAATATAGCCATTGTTTGTTTATCAGATCGGGATTGGATTTATAAATGTCGATAGGATCGTCATAACCGTTATCTCTATTAAATTTCACCTTTGCTTTCGACGCTTGCTCATCCGTCAAATGCAGCAGATCATTAAGTTTAATCATGGCTCAGCCTACCTTTTACTTACAAGCATAAAATCAATTTTCTTTACATCGGATACTTTTCCGGCGTAATCGGGAAGAATGGTATCAAACTTTTTCACGCACTCTTTCCCGTCTTTACTGTTCAAAAAATCTGCATACCACTTTTCAATGTCGGCATAAATCTTGACAGCTTTACTGATACGCTCTTCTTTATCTTTCCCGTTGAAGGAATTCCACTCTTTATAGCGACCCAGGCTTTTAAGAACATACTGATCCCATATCGGACGATCAACATCCACAGTAGCAAGAAGTTTACTTGAAAAAGATGTTTCAATGTTTCCGAATGTCATGAGCTTACGGAGCAACTGTTCAAATGAAAGAGGATAGTGTTTTTGATTCTCCATCAATTCGTGATAAGCATCATACCATTCAGATTTTCTCTGCCTTACTCTGTAATAGGCATTAAAGCTTGTTCTGAAGTCTGCCGATGCCTTGAAGTCATTCTTATTTACTTTGGAAATAATGTCCATGTACTGGGGCAATCCCCATGCTGTTTCCAGACATTCACCTATTATTGTGTTAGGATTTATTATCATATTTTCCCCAGCTTTCAATACTCAAGATTATGTGTTCGGTTGTTCTTCAAGCTCATCAAGAATTGCAGAAAGTTTTTTCCTTTGAGTCTTATTCAAAGAAGAAATTCGGTCCTCTATACTATTCTTACCTTCGCCAAGTTCCGGTTCCCGTGGTGCAATCATTATCTTTCCGCTTTCGCATTCAACAGATATGTATGTATTGGTTGAAAAAGCCGTATTGTTCAAGCCATTTCCCTTGCAGAATAATGGCTGGTACGTATTTCCCGTTACTGTTTCGGTAAGTTACTTTCAATTTGCGTACTTCGGACAATTTCTTAATCCTTTATTGGCTCAAATATTTTTTCAATCTGCTCGAAAAATATCATCAGATAATGTTAATGATCTGTTTTCCCCTTTTTCGGCCAGTTCTTTGAACTTAGCCGCACCACCCCAAGAGTGCGTAACGTGGGTTATTACATAGTCCGCTTGCTCCACCATCCATTTGTTTCTGCGGTCAATAGCAAAACGCGCCGGTCCGACTTCAATTCCGTCCGGAAGCAAGGTTTCCTCGTCCGCGTAGTAGTTCTCGTATTCAGGTTTAATTCCTGGTAAATAGGCCAGAGCAACCGAATAAGTTATGTTCGGATACTCAGACTTTATTTCTTTTAGAGCGGAATAAACGATGTAATCGAACTTTCCGTTGTTTCCAACGAAGAATTCATTTACGCCCTGCTCGCGTATCAGCTTAATTATTGCTTCTTTTACTCTTGACGAAATGCTGCTATCGGCATCTTTATGTCCAAAGAATACACAGCACGGCATCAAAATCACTCCTTAATCGTATGCTTATGCAAATGCTGAGTTACTCTAATATGTCCGCCGCCGCCTTAACCATATCCGCATACTGTTGCTTGACTTCAATCGGTGATTTAATTCTGACTTTACCGCCAAAGCCAAAAACCCAGCTCAAAAAGACATGGTTCACGGCAACGTTAACCTCTAATTTGAAAGAGGTCATATCATAAGCATAGGTGTTTGCATTTGTTCCGAACTTATCAATGATGGCATCCATTACGCTGTTATCACAGATGAGTTCAACATCGCAACGCTCACTGTTATACATGCGAAGCATACCATTTGTGTATTCAGCAATATCGAAGTCTTCCGGCATCGGAACTGCGTCTTCGTCAAGAATACGAGGAGCTTTTGCAATACGGTCTATTCTGAAATTGCCTATTCCGTCATGTTTCTCGCTGTAGCCGACCATATAATAGTAGTCACCGTTCCAAACAAGTGCATACGGTGAGAACTTATATGGAGTACCATCATGCTTTAAGCGTTGCTCTTTTTTTACATCGTACTGGAAATACTGGAAAGAAATCTTCTTGCCTTCATTGATAGCTTGATTTACCGCTTCGATATTAAAATAGATTCTTTCATTTTCCTGCTTGATGCGGCCTTCTGACCAAAGATTTCGCTTCAAAGAAGGTACGCTTGACGGGGTTCCAAGAGTGATGATCTTCTCAATAAGTTCGTCACTCTTTTTCTTTGTAATGAACTTGAATGAAGCAACCGCATCAACGAGCATTTTGAGTTCCGGAAGCGTGAACGTCTTGGCATAATCATTGAGATAATATTTCTTTGGCTTTGATTCAATTATCTCTATTTCCATGCCAGACTTGATAAGAAGCTCTATATCAGAAGGAATAGTGGTTCGATGTGTAGTCATTCCATACTTTTCTTCAAGGAGCTGCATCATCTCTGCATTTGTAAGAGGATGCGCTTCATCGGTGTCCTGAAGCATTTTCCCAATATAGAGAAGTCTTAATTTACTATCATTATCCATAATGATTTCCTCATCGAGTTCTACAGGTTATTGTTACTTATTAGGGTTGTTCTTCTTGAAATCGTGATAAACAATCTCAATTCTAGCATCAACAGCGTACTGGCTATCTTGCTCAAATGCCGCATCGCCATTTATTGATATGCTTTCGACTTCGCCCGCAACATTGATCCAGCCAGTTATCAGGTCATAGTCCACGCTGACAACGATATTTCCAAACCCTGCGTTCTCTAACCGTTCAACTATGTCCTGATACTGTTCTCCTTTTGCTTGCTTCGCAGAAATGGGAACCGACTTTCTTGCGATAGAGTGGTATTCTATGACAACACGAGAATCATACGCATACTTGTCTTCTGCGTTAAAGGATTCATTATCAGCAATGGAGATCTGTACGGTTAAGCCGTCATCGTTTCTATTTTCATACTCCAAATCGTAAAGCGGCGAAGCGTGAATATTCGTAAAGCCTGATCTTTTAAGGATTTCTGTTGCAGATTCATAATCCTTGCCAATGAGACTTTCCACTGCCACACCAACTGGTATCAGTTTTGAATATTTCCAATACTTATACCCACCAAACAACGCTGCCACAATAAGCAATACGGAAATAAGAATACCTTTCCAGTGCTTTTTTCGGAAAGCCTTTTTCTTTTCTTTCTTTATTCGAGCTTTCTCTTGCCGTTGTTGTTCGGCGGCATATCTTTTGAGTTCTTCTTGACGTTGATATTCTCTTTCATAAGAATCATCGGAATTATCTTCTGATTCTGCTTCATCGTCATCTTCTTCATGCGATGAACTTGAACTCCGACTCTTTCTTCCGGCAACTGCTGCGGCAACACCAAGTATTCCAAGTCCAATGGCAGCTCCTAACAAACTGCCTCCGCCATCTGAATCAGAAGAATAGCTATCGTCATCTTCGTCGTCATCAGCATCCTTATACTCAGAACTACCATCAGCCCCGTAAAATGAGGAACTACCGTCAGAATTTTTGGTTCCCCAACTACCGTCAGCTCCATAATACGAAGCACTACCGTCAGAGTTTTTCGTGCCCCAACTACCGTCAGCTCCATAGTATGAACCACTGCCATCAGCGTTTATTGTTCCCCAACTACCGTCAGCTCCATAATACGAAGCACTACCGTCAGAGTTTTTCGTGCCCCAACTACCATCAGCTCCATAAAATGATCCGCTTCCATCATCGTTGTTGGTACCCCAACTGCCGTCATCATCGTTTCCGTCGAAATCTTTTGACGTCAAGAAGTCCCAGCCACGATCTTTTGAATCTCCCATCACTATTCTCCGTCAGCAAATTATTTGAGCTTGAATCCAGAGGCTATTCTTCGCTTGGCTCTGTCGGGATTCTCGCTAAGTTCGATTAAAAGCATGAAAGCACCTTCACCATCCATAAACGGTGATAATTCTGCTATTGCTTTTGCGGTATATCCCTCAACACAAACACCTTCACAATACTGCTTGTTGACAATCCAGTATTCAAACTCTCCGGCAATATCAGAATGCTTTTCTAATGCCGCCATTTTTTTCTTTAAGAGAAGCGGCATAACATGTGCATCTTTATAATATTGTTCAATAATCTTATTCATTAAATAGCCACCTCCATTTTAGAAAACTGTTTAGCGAAAGCCCTTGCTTCAACTTCAACAAGCTGATCTTGATAGTCAGTAAAGAAAAGGAACTTGCCATCACCCAATGGCAAAAGACTGATATAATTGTCAAAATTCACACGGTATAGCAGATCCAGCTCGGATTCCGGTACCATTGCCTTTTGATGTTGATATGCATGTCTAAGCTCATGAGCTATGGTGTCAATCAGCTCATCTGGATCGTTCAACAGACTGCGGTTTAATTCAATCGAATGAGTTGCATGATTATAAACGCCACAATCATTTTTATCAGCATCGTAATAGGATATGTCTGGACGCTCTCTTAACCCAAGCAATTCGCTGATTTTATCCGATAATTCCTCAACCGTATCGCCCTTTTCTGCATCATCTAAATAAGCCCATTCGCTGCCTTTGATTTTCTGAAGCAACTCGATAATATCGTCGCTGACTTCAAAGTCAAAATCGAATTCATCTTCAGAACGATCAAAAACGCTAAACAACAACTCGTCAAATTCAGGCGTTTCTATTTCGTTCTCAAACAAATTGTCCCAGTAGTCATCTGCCGATTCTTTGGATAATGCTTCCTGTGGCTTGATTTCTTTATATGCGTTTGTGTCCTCCGGGCTATTGTTATGCAGTTCAGAGGACACATCTCCGAACTTAACCATAGGCGTTCAACCTCAAATCACACCAAATACTTTTTCTTCCACGCTTTCTTGAATTGATAAGTCCCGGAAGAAAGATCAGTATAATCAAAATCTGTGTGCATATTACCATCTGCATCAACAAGCATTGTCATATTGCTCCACAAGTCGCCCTTAGCTTTTTTCCTTTCAGGCGCAACGACTTTATCAATTTTCTTAAATGCAGCGAACAAAGCGTCTTCCGATACATTCGGAATGTCAAAGCACTTTGTATATTTTTTCCCGTCCTTATAGAAGAAAGAGAAAGAGTACGAATCCTCGCCGTATTCCAGATACATTACGAGCTTTGTCCATCCTTCGGGAATAAACGGAGCTATCTCATTAAATACTGCCTGATATACTTTTTCATTCATCATATCAATCACCACTCCTATTCTTAAAGACGATTACATCTTTTTCTCCGTCAATACTATAAGAAACTCTAAACTCAGTAGGACGAACCGCATCACCTTCATATACAGGCTCTACTTTTAACCTTACGTCTGCACCGTCTTTTACAGCTTCCGCAAGCGTATCTTCAAGCTTTGCATAATCGCCTTTATTTAGTTTTCCTTCCATTGGAACAAGATTTTCCAGTTCACCGCTACCGTTAAATCGATCAGCTATCAAATGTCCTCTGTCATCTGTATATGCCATTTCGCCACGAGCAACAACATCCCGAGAATCCGGCATTTCATTTCTGCCAACATGGTCTTTGGTTTGCAGTTTTCCTTCGGCACTTTTTACCCGGCCTTTTTCATCGGTCTCGTATGTGTAGCTGTTTCGCTCAAACTTAGTATTAGGTTCCAACTCATTTCCTTCACGATATTTGACGCCGTTATCATCGAAATACTGTTTAGGCTCTTCATTGATTTCGGTTCCAATCTCATTAGCCGGAGGCGTATCACCATTAAATAAGTTATCCCAATACTTATTGGCTTCGCTGACATTCATGCCTGATTCCGGCTTAATATCTCGAAAGTTTTGTGTTTCCGTACCCTTTGTTTCTTTAGCATCGCTTTTTACGATTTCGCTAAGCATTACAGAACGCCTCCTTTCGACTGATATACCTCCGTAAAACGACAATATAAATCATTGTACGAAGCGTCACGAATGGTCTGCTCATATATGAGGAGAGCAAGAGCTAAGTTGATTTGTTTCTTTGAGTAATCCTTTATGGAAGGCTGTAAACCATTAACAACAGAGTTTGCCCATTCGGTAAGATCGTTATACTTTCTGGAAGATTCTATTGCATCTTCTGCCGACAGAAAATCATACATCATTTTACGAAGCGAACTAATTGCTGTCTCCTTATTTGACTCAATATACTCCATAAAGTCAGTTTTAATAGCGGAATCAAGCTTTGATTTAATAATCAAATGACGAAGTTTCTGAATGTCTGCCTTATCATCCTTTCGGAAAATTTCATTATTCATGATACATTCCAAAAGCGAGTTAGATACTTCCTTTGTTTCGCGGTCGTGAAAAGCATCCTCGTCCGGAGTAAAGCCAAACTGCTTATCGCCGGTTTTGAACTCATCAACTTTGCAAAGGACGGGCTGAATCCATTCATTCTGATATACTGCCGCCACTCCGCAAGGAAGTTTAGCAAGTTCAGTTATCTGGTCATCATTCAGATTTGCAGCACGGCCAACAAGTTCTCGGTCACTGTGATCCGGGAGCCGCATGATGATTTTCGTGTTTGTATTGCGGATAGCGGACATATCGAGTAAACCGGGTGCCTGGTCAACAATAATGAACCCCTCGCCGTAAGTACGCATCTCGGCAATCGCGTTTGAAATCATCTCAACGCTCTTTCCGGTCAGGTTAGAGCCTTCGGAAGATTGCTCAAAGGAAGTGCGTCTGAGAATGTTATGCGCTTCCTCAAGAACAGTAATATGTCTAAGTTCTGAGTTCATTTTCACATCACTCGTCATACGATACTCTTGAAGCTTCAGAACGAGCATTCCCATGATAAGCGATTTCGTTTCTGAAGAACCGACACGGCTCAAATCGACAATGACATTCTCATCGAACAGTTTTTCAGGCTCAATCTCATCAACTGTAAATATTGTGCCGTTAATGCCATTTGTAAGAGACTCCAGCCTCGTCAGCAAAGAGCCTTTGTATGCGCCCTTATTTTCAGTGTCATACTCACTTGACTCAATAATTACCTTAATATTCTGGGCGACATCGGCAAAGGTAGGATAAATAGCTTCTCCATACTTGTTTGTTGACCGCATCAAATCCCATCCGCAATCGAGATACGATTTTTCAATAGCATTTTTCAATACAGCGGGCATGGCGGCATACATAGGCCAGCATACGTTAAATATCTCAACAAGTCTGTCAAGATGCTCAAAGATATGAACGCCTTCAGGGAAACTGAACGGATTCAATCTCAAAAGCAGGCTGAGATATGGATTAGTGCCATATACAGTAACATCAGATTCGTTACCAAAAACATGCTTATACTCGCCCTTTGCCGGTTCAATCACAAGGAATTTTGTATCTTGTTCCAAGGCTTCATTCAAGATCTGATATACAGTATTACTTTTACCTGAACCTGTGCTACCCGTAATAAAGGTGTGCGAGCAAAGCGACTTCTTTGTAAGCAAGACGGATGTACCTTCAGCACGATTCATGTGATAAATGTCACCGATACGAAGGGCCCGATCCTCCTTTTTCGCGGGCACATAACTGACAACATTCCTGCCGAACTCCGCGCACTCTATCACGGGAAGTCCTGCAACAGATTTCTGCGGGAAGTTCAGGGAATATGCAAGTTCTTTTCCAGAGAGACTCGTTGCAGCCGTAATAACAGGAGGGTATGCGTTAAACTCAAAGTCGAGCGTAGTAAGAGCCGGGCTTAATCCAAACAAAGGATGGCGAAGTTCTCTCAAATAAGAGCAGATTTCTTTTGCATCTTCACTCTCTTTTCCCATGTCTCCGCGCCAAAGGTTTACAGCAGTCTGGGACATATAAGACTGCTCACCCTGCGTAAGAGCAAGATAAGAGTGTGCCACGTTATTGGCTACGTTCTGATCCTCACTAAGTACATAAGCTGCGAAATCCCACATTCCAAGAGCTGTGCTTTGCTCATACCGTTTCATCTGCTGCTCAAGAATTTCAAGAGTATGCTTGATGTTATAGTTGGTAAAGGATTGCGTGATTCCTTCGTTTTTGCCTACGGTAGCTGTAACATTTGAGGAACGGGCAAAGTTGGCTCCAAAGTTTCCCCCGAAGTTTACTCCTTTGTAAATTCCTTGCGCTGTCGATACAGATTTGGAGACCGCGTGACCAAGCGTATTTGCAATGGTTTTTCCGACCGAATTTGCAACTGCTCTACCAGTAGAGCTTGTAACGGCTTTGGTCAATGTTTCTGCTACCGAATGACCAGTAGATTTTCCAAGAGTATTTGTTACGGTGTCAGTAGTCCCCTTGGTAACGGCATCAGAAAGGCTCTGACCAACAGCTGTGGCAGTTGATGAGTTCTGCCCATAGTTACCACTTGCAATAAAAGCGGCACCTGCAGACCAGTTTGAGCCTTCGCTATCTGTCTGAGTATTATTACTACCCTCTGTATGTGTGCTACTATCAGAAGATGAGTGACCGGTCGCGCTGCTGCTCGACTCACCAGTTGAGTCGGTAGTTGTAGAACCAGTTGAATCTGTAGTAGATGATCCGGTCGAATCTGTTGTCGAGGTTCCTGTAGTATCACTTTCTGAGCTACCAGTAGAGTCTGTTGTGCCAGAAGTATTTGTCACAGAAGAATTTTGCCCTTGTTGAATACCTGCGCTTACCCCTGCATTAAGTCCGAAAGTCGCCATTGAGTTAGTCCCGGAAGACTCTGTATATACAAAGTTCGTCTGCCAGCCCGCGTAGGGAGCAAGTGCGGAATACAGTTCTGCCAAATGCAATTTTCTATTTTCAACATCATTGATCGGAGTAGCCAGCAGTATAATTGTATATTCCTTGTTTTTCGTATCCGGAACGATTCCGTCAAGAAGTTTCTCAATAGTCTGGCTTATGAACTTCTCGGATTTTTCACCGGGAATGTTTGATGCACTTGCAACAGAATACGGAAGACTGTTTTTAAGGCACGTCAAAACGCCTGTGCCGTTTTTGTCTGTCCACTCGGCACCGGGGAAATTACCTCTGATCGCTTCAGCCAAACGCTTCCTGTAATTCTCAACATCCACATTATCATCGGCATTATCTGTGTTTACTACTGCCAAGAAAACATTGGTGGCGTCGCATGTCCTGTTGAATACAAGCGCTATGTTGCAGTTCTCATCCGAAAGGACCTGATAAACATTGACCAGCTTTTCGAGGCTGTTTTCTTTTTTATCAGTTACCCATTTGGTGATATTAAAGAATCGGATGTTGTGCGCAGCACTAAAGCTCCCATCGTATTCGATCTCTCTCTTTACGGGGACATACATATCACGAATGTGCTGAAGATATTCGTTGTAAATTTCGATGCTGCTTGCGGCAAGCAATCTTTTGGTTAATTCCTCTGCCGCAGTATCATCCATGCTCGGAACTTGGTTGAGGTATTCCTCTCGACGTTCCTGCATATCTCGAAGCTGTTCAGGGCTTAATACTGATAATTTTGCAACAGCATCTGCGGCCTTTCCTCCTGCTTTTTTTATGAAGCCTTTTATTCCCATACTGTGATCCTCCTGTTAAACAGCAGTTATCTGCTTATCAGACTGTTTTCCAATCCATCATAGAGCAAAGCTTTTCTGTGTACTCGCCAAGTTTAATTTTACGCTGCTCCCATGCACGGATTTGTTCGGTCATAATCTGAATTCTCTTTGCGTGTTTAGAAAGTTCCGGACTATACTTTACAATATTGCTGTAAATCTCATTGAGTAAGCTTTGAATCCAAGTATGTGCGCTTTCCCGGTGGCTTTCTTCAATGGATCTATATCTGTTTTCTACACCATTTGTGAAATTCATGCTGTAGGTCTTTGCGAGCTTATCTACATTCAAATGCTCTGACTGCCATAGCACTTGATTGAATATCTTGACATGATACTCGAAGTTTTCTCTGTTGAAAATTTCTTGTGCCGGTATTTCAGGGAAGGCTAACTTCTGATATGTAATGATAATTCTTTCAAGTTCTTCACGTCGCTCATCAGTCAATACTTCCGAACCAGTAACGACCTTTGCAAGAATCTTTCTCAACCGCTCGGTGTTTTCCGTCCAGTATTCCTGAGACTTTTCATCCAAGAGGTCATGAACACTCTCCAGTCTCTTGATATAATCGTTCGTGACAATTTCAAGAAGCTGATCCGCAGCAGCCTTGTCTATCTGATGGCGTGTGTCTTTTTGCGCTTTGTAAGCATCCCTTACTGCGGATACATCATCCGCAAATCCAGTCGCCATTGATTTCAGAGTTGCGATACTGAATTTCTTTGGCGCATTATTGAATTTATCTTTCAGATTTTCTCCGACATCGGCAAAGGACTTTTTCACATCGTCTTGGCGATCATCATATCCCATTTCGCCCTCGAGATTTTTCGTCAGCTCTTCAACTCTAACGCTTAAATCTTCTGCTGAGAATGTCCCTTCAATGCCTTCGAGGTACTCACTCATGTGAATGCCATATGTGTCATCATATTCCTGGCGTTCATCGGCAGCGGTTTGCTCAAGCTTTTCGATGAGTTTTGCTTTGTCCTCTTCAAGCTTGTCCTTGATGCTCTGACGGATACCATCACATTCTTCTTTTTGCTGTTCAATTTCGTCTGCCGTGATTTCAAGAACTTTCTTAAGGAACATCTGAGACTGGAAGCATTTATTATATGATGAATACTTTCCCGCAAAGTTTTCTATTTCGGTTTCAATACTAAACAAACCGCTGTTTGCATATACCAAGTCTTGCTGTGCCGCCGCAGCGTTATCTGAACGTTGCTTTAACTGTGCCGGCATAATATTGTAGCAATAAAGAGTTTTGTATCGCCGCTCGCCGGGGTTGTTGTATTTATAAACCTGATCATCGTAAGTTTCCGCATAGAACTCGTCCAGGAATTCACCATCGTTTTTAGAACCAAGTCCCAAAATTGAGGAAACATAAAAGAGACCGCCAGAATACAAATTACGCGGGACAGCTTGGCTCAAAATGCGGTTTTCCTCGGAATCGGTCGAATCTCTCCGCTGTAAGCCGGGCCCATCAGCCTTATTCACAACAATCATCGTGAAACGGCTGTCCAGTTCCTCCATATCCCGAATGATATGATATAGATTCTCATTGTCAGTGCTGTCAAGTGCATCAGGCGTTGACAGGAATATCGGCAAACCATTTGTCATGTTTGCCATTGCCTCTTTCAGCACCATAAGATGCTTTGCATTAGAAGCAGAGTTTGAACCGGGAGTATCAAACAAAACAAACGGATGCTGGGACTGCGCAAGGACTCCTTTGCTAAAAGGAATTTCAACCTCAATCAGGTCAGAAATCAGCGTTTCGTCTACATTGTTCTCAAAGTCATTGATAATACTAAGTGCCTTGTTTACACGAAGGACGATGCTTGAACCGTTCATCGCTTCAAGTCCGGCGTTCAATGCGATAGATAAGGCATTAGAGGAATCACTTTCAAACTTCGTCTCCGTGTCAGTAAACAGCAAGATAACATCTTGATCTTGATATTGACATTTCACGGAAGCACGGTCGGGATACTTTGAACGGGCAATCTTATAGATCTTCGCCGTAATCGGCTCAATGCCGCTCGGAAGGATTTCACTGCCAATTAGAGAATTGATAAATGTCGATTTTCCGGCGCTATAATTACCAAGTACGCATACAGGAACAACATCACTTGACGCATCAGTAAAGCGATTCAGATCTCGTTGAATCTTCTCCTGATCCGTTACACTCTGCATAATCAAGGGATTCATTTCCTGAAAGAGCTTTTTAACCTCCGGAAGAATATCTCTGGCGTTTTCAAGCCCGGTATCAGATCGCTCGGCAACAATAGCGCCTTTGCAGTCGACATACGCACAAGCAGCTTCAAGTTCTTTGAACTCATCAGCAGATCCCTCAAAGAAGACTTGAATGCTTTCGCCCTCTGCTCCGTATTCTTCAATAATGGCATCGACGATTTTCTTCACGCAAAAGGGGAAGAAGCCCTTGGAGAGTTCCTGACTAAGTAGTTTGCTGTTCTTGCAGTTTGAATAGTCAATATCAATCCATTGAGCACCGTTATCCTGCCATTTCTGATAGCGGATTTCCTTTTTATAGGGATTACTAATGATTTTTAATTTAGCCATGATACCGTCCTCCGTGGCTTTTTATTATGCGCCTTACAATATGCAAAGAAAGATTTTTAATCTTTTCTCAAGCTCTTATAAAGCTCTTTTGCCATTTCGTCCTGAACCTTCTGATAGAAGTCCGGATCGTTAAACAACTTTTGGAATGCCTCATTATTATCAAGGAAACACTGCGTTACAATATCCTTAAACTTGTCAGGGAAGAGAGACTCCACGAACATTTCTGTAGAGTTATCTTTTGCGTACTTCTTGAACTTCTTAACGTCAGAGTCTTTCATGAACATCTGATAAATGCCTTCAATGATAACTCTGTCGGCGTCCGTGAACTTGCCTTCAAAGCGTTCGTTGACTTTATCAATGATGTTCTGCAAAGTATCCTGCTTTTTGTTGGGAACTTTCGGCTTCACGGGACCTCCTGGAACAAATACCGGAGGCTTTTCATTAAGCGTAATCTGACCCGAGAATGTCTCCGTCAGCTTTGCATATTCCAGTTTGATCTTGTCCTCAACATCAACAATATCGACTTTACCGCGAGGCAGGAGCCGAATAAGGTTGCTGGTGTACTGGAACTCATTAAACAGATCTTGGTCGTGTAATCTCACAAGCTGAGTAACATAGGAATATGCGCCATTAAACTTACGGATGAAATCGCGCACAGTGTACTGGTCATCTTCGCTCAGTTCCTTATAACGAGCTACAACAGGACGAAGAAGTCCGGCGAGTCTGCCGATAGAAGCTTCGCTCTGTGCGGAACCGCTGTGCTTGCCCATAAAACCGATAAAGGTTTCAACATCCTCAAAGTTATAGAGCATGAATTCTGCAATCTTGGCTCTAAGGTCATAAACTCTATTGATGTCGGAATCACCTTCCATCGTAGTCGTTTCATAGTACGGCAGGAAGGAGTTTTTAATATCTTCCTCAGTATTCTCAAAGTCGAGTACGAATGTGCTGTTCTTTCCGGAGGTCGTTCTGTTCAGTCTGGAAAGAGTCTGAACTGCCGTAATATCTTTGAGTTTCTTGTCAACATACATCGTATGGAGCAAAGGTTCATCAAAACCGGTTTGATATTTGTTCGCAACGACAAGGATGTTATACAGATCAGAGTGGAACGCTTTACGGAACTTTTTATCAGTAGTAATGTACTTGCCGTTTTCATCCAGGTTCATTGTTGCTTCGGTGTATGGCTTCTCGGAAGGCATATCTTCAAGAGAAATCTCACCGGAGAACGCAATCATTACATCGCTGCCTTTGGATTCCTCCGGATGATCTTTTAGGTATTGCTTGATTGCAAAGTAATAGCGCACAGCATTGGCACGGCTATCAGCAACGACCATAGCCTTTCCTTTGCCGCCGATCTGATAACGGCAATTCTCCAAGAAGTTGGTCATAATCATTTCAGTCTTCTGAGTAATGGTGTAGCCATGCTTCTTATAGTATTTGAAAAGGGCTCTGGATGTAGGGCCTTCGATCAGCTCGGGGTTATCATCAGATACTTTGACGAGCTTGAAAGCCTCTTTGATAGTTGTATAGTTTGCAAGCACATCAAGGATAAAGCCTTCCTCAATAGCCTGACGCATTGAGTAGACATGGAAAGGTCTATGAGTCGGGTGGCCATCGAGTGCGCTGTATTCCGTCACACCAAACAGTTCAAGGGATTCACCCTTCGGCGTTGCGGTAAATGCAAAGAAGGACTGATTGTCGTGCTTTCCTTGACCGATTACTGCGTTGATATAATCATCGGACAAATCCACTTCGGATTCATCAATGCCTTCCTCTTCGGCATAATTCTTGACAGCAACACCAATATCAATCAAGCTGCGGCGTAGTGTCTTTGCAGACTCACCACTCTGTCCTTGATGCGCTTCATCAACGATGATCGCAAACTTTCTACCGGAGAATCTTTCAATATCTTTATAGGCAAAGAGGAACTTCTGAATTGTGCAAATAATAATGCGCTTTTTATCGTTGATTGCTTCTGCAAGATCACGAGAGTGCTTCTTTTCGTCTATACATTCAAGGAGACCTGGAACATGTTCAAAGCTGTTAATGGTGTCCTGAAGCTGACTGTCAAGAACCACACGGTTAGTAACAACAATAACGGAATCAAATACGCTCTCATTGTTGTCGTTATGAAGTGAAGCCAATCTATAAGCAATCCATGCAATAGAGTTGGATTTGCCGGAGCCGGCAGAGTGTTCGATCAAATAGTTGGTTCCTGGGCCTTTTTCACGAACATCGGCAATAACTTTTTTGACAACATCGTACTGATGATAACGAGGGAAGATAACCTTATCCTTTGTTACCATCTTGGTTACGCCGTTCTTTGCTACTTCTTCTTTTTCTTTTACATGGGAGATAAATCGATGGAGAATATCAAGAAGTGAGTCTTTCTGGAGAACTTCTTCCCAAAGATAATATGTATCGTAGCCGTTTTCATTCTTCGGGTTTCCTGCGCCACCGGTTACACCGGCACCGTTAGAACCCATGTTGAACGGCATAAAATATGTTGCATCATCTTTAAGCTGTGTGGTCATCCATGCTTCGTTAAGATCGACTGCGAAATAGACAAGGAAACGATGGTCGAGACGGAAAGCAAACTCCTTAGAGCTGCGATCCTTCTTGTATTGCTTCATGGCATTGTAAACATCCTGGCCCTTGAACTGGTTTTTTAGTTCGATAGCGACAACGGGGATACCATTGACGGACAGAACCATATCAATCGTATTTCCGTTATTTGCGGAATACTGGAACTGACGAGTACATCCGAGAATATTTGCAGCATACTGTTCGTTCAGAGTTTCATTAAGAGTGGACTCTGGCTTGAAATAGCAAACTTTAAGCTTTACACCCATATCGGTAATACCATTTCTCAGTACAGAGATAAGTCCCTCGTTGGAAATAGTCTGTTCAAGACGGGTATATAGCTTATCCGCTGCTTTATCGCCATAATACTTGGTGTACTTAGCCCATTCCTTTGGCTGAGTTTTAGCAATGAACTCGCACAGCACATCCATATAGATGCACTTATCCACATCATGCTGGCGATTATGTACCCAGTTGCCGTCCTTATCCTGACCATTGAACTGCTCATATCCGTGAGAAATCAGATATTGTTCTATGTCATATTCAAATCTTTTTTCGGAAGTATCCATTGTTAAGCCTCCTAAATACTATTAGCTGATGCCGAACAGCTTGAACAGTAAGAATGTCACTATTCCGCCAAACACAGCACCTATCGCAGCCACCCAAACATCATGCCAACGAGAACTGCACTTTTCTTTTCGTTCTTCTTTTTCTGCCGCTTTCTTTTGCTCAAAATATTCCATGCCAGCAGAAGTAAGACTTATCATGTACGGGCCGTTGTCAGCCCAATGAGTCTTTGCCAAGTCATAATCGGAGAGTTCTTTGAAGCAACTTCTATACAAGTCATCTTCCGCTTGATTCATTGCTTCAAGCTTTTTGAAGAAATAATCGGCATCGACTATTCCGTTTTCATTTCTGTGCTCGATGATTTCTTGTAGCAAGGACTCTGCGCCTTTTGTTAGAATGTTAATCATTATTTATACCTCGCAACATCCGATAACGTTCATCCAAATCAACTACCTTGAAGTCAAAGAAGTTAAATAGGGCTGGATTATCCTTGTAATAAGCTCCGGCACACGCGGAAATAATAAAGCATAGCCTGCGTACATTAACTTCGTAAGTGCGGTAGGTATCTCCGATTTTCTTATCGCCCCAAAATTGCTCGGAAGAGGATGCCGAATCAGAAAGAATGTTAAACTCCTTTTTCTTTTCGGTCAGGAGGACAAACTTATCTATCTTACAGCACTCTTCATTGATTTTGCCCTTATCAATATTAGGGTTTCCTTGGTGAAGGAATGAGCACCTGAGTTGATAAACGACTTCACCGCTGAGATAAGGCATTTCACCTTCTTCGCCGGGGCATTGTTCATAGGCACCGACATATTCATCATACCAAGCAATATATCTCTTTTTATTGCCATCTGTAGGATACTTTGCTTTTCCGCAAATATCCGGCAAAGTTAAAGCAAGAGACAATGCTGAGAAAAAGCAGTCGTTGTCCAACGCCTTATTCATGTCGTCTATCAGACTCAGTAGCAATTACATTACCTCTTTCTTTCCAGTGACATACTCATAGATCAGAGATTTTTTGTATTGTGTCAGACTTTCGATTTTCTTTTTCTTGATTTCTATTAGTCTGGAGATATGCTCACATTTCTTATCCAGATACTCGGCTATTGCATTCTGCTCGTCCAAAGGAGGTAATGCTATAATCACATTTCCTATTTCGGAAGCAGAAATATGTACCACTTTTAACTTTGCTTTTCCTTTGCTCTTTTGGGTCTGAGAACTCGTGCAATATAAGGCATAATTCAAAAATATCGGATTCTGTGAATGCTTAAGGACAATAATATCGCCCCCCGCTAAACAAGGTTCTTTCCCGGTATAAACCACATTCTTCCCAATTTCTTCGACAAGTTCTCCTGTTCCAGCAAATAAAATATCACCAGAGGAAATATACTGTGGGGAGGTAATGGCAGACTCGTTTGTCCTTGAGTAAGTTTTTTCAAAAGAGCCATCATATTTTGAATAAATTTCTCCATAGCGGATACACTGAATGTCTCCATCTTCAACTACTTCATCTTTAGTAATTCCATTACCCTTAAAGATAGCGTCTGCAACAAACTTAGTTCTGTATATTTTCCAGTGCTGTGGAATTGAGCCAATTGCTTCCACTCCGCTGGACTTCATTGGTACATTGGGATTGAGTCCTTTGGTAACAACCTCGGTGATTAAACTCTGCTTGTACGCTTTCAGTTTTACAATCTGCGCTTCTTGATTTGCGATGAGGGCATCGACTTTTTTTGCGCTTGCTTCCAAAGCGGCTACAATTCTATCTTGCTCTTTGCGCGAGCAATACGGAAACTCTTGCGCGCCAAGCTTTTGAGAAGGGATGCGCATTCTAATTGTGTTTAATCCGCCAGATTCTGTTTCTTTGATGAGAATTCCATTGCCGAGTCCTCGCAAACTTCTTTGAAATTCAAAACATTGGAAAATATAATGGAAATACTCTACATTCCCATCATCACGAGGATAGTATATATAATACACAGGACTCACTACCCCAGTGTAAGCAGAGAGACCTACAGAACCCGAAAGAATATTCATACTATTTACAACGATATCATTCTCTCGAACAATTTTGTAATCTGACAAATCTTCGCGTGGTTTGTTGCCGGAATGATTTTCGCTATTGTATAGAGTAACCCCATCTTTTGCAGAAAGAGATAATATCGTATTTACTTCGAGTTCCTTGTTTTTTTCAACTCGTTCAATCATCAACTGCTTTATGGTTTTCATTTCCCATGCGGCAGGGATTTTTCCAACCCATGTAACGCCGCTTTCTTTCATCTCACGCATTTTGCATACCACCTTTCATATTGCGGTAAACGATAATCCCAATAATCCCGCATACCATCAGACCACCGAGCGTGCAGACGATAGCAGTCCAATGAGTTACGCAAAATCTATAAGCGCAAATAGCTCCGTATGTAATCGCCCACATTGCCACAAACACAGTCAGACGAATCAGCCAATGAAAGAAGCAGCCTCCGATACCGGTAGAAAGATCTCCGGCATCGTACATATCACCAACGACTCTAAACGCGATGATGTATGCAAGTTCACCGAGGATAAGCAAAATCAGCCACTCTTTCCAAACGGCGATAGGCAATCCAAGGGGATCAGTAAGTTTATCGAAAATAAAGCTAAAAAGTTCTCTCAATTTATATTTTTACTCCTTATGGAACAGTTCGTTCATGAGCACCGTTTCTTCTGCTTCAAGCTCTTTGATTTCCGCAAAAATATCATCAGAAGGAACAGGTGCAACAAATTTGTAGAAAAGTCTTGTGAACGGCACTTCGTATCCAACCTTATCCTTGCTTCTGTCAAGATAGGCAAGAGGGTTGTACGGAAGCACGTTCTTCTTCATGTATTCGTCGATATCATCCTGAAGAGGGATGATTTCATTATCGGATTTACTCTTATCCGGCTGCATTTTACCTTTTTTGAGAATTGGCTTACCGGATTCATCGCAGAGCGGCGTTTCCACAGATACCTTTGTGAAACCGAAGAAGTCATTATCAAAGATTTTTGACTCAACAACGAGGTCTCCGTCCTCAAATAAGCCATCTTCAAAGTTTTCATAGGCTTTCAGAATAAGCGCAATGCAGTTGTCGTTCAGATCCACACGCTTATTGCCGATGTTCTTACGGCGCTTGACAAAGCACTTAGAAGCGTCGATCAGCTGAACCTTTCCGCTGCGGTTCATTTCCTTGCCTTTGGTCAACACCCAGATATAAGTGGATATACCCGTGTTGTAAAAGAGGTCGGTCGGCAACTGGATGATTGCTTCAACAAGGTCGCCGTCAATCACATATTTGCGGATTTCAGATGCGCCGCTACCGGCATCGCCGGTAAACAGCGAGGAGCCGTTCTGAATGATTGCCATTCTGCCGGAACCTTCCTTGAGCTTCTTTACGCCGTTAAGCATAAAGAGCATCTGACCGTCGGAAATCGCGGGAAGACCGGGACCGAAACGACCTTCAAAGCCTTTCTTGGCTTCTGCTTCAACTTCGGCTTTCTCTCGCTTCCAGTCGATACCGAAAGGCGGATTGGAAATAATATAGTCAAACTCATAACCGGAAAACTTGTCCTGGCTGAGCGTATCACCATACATCATGCCGGAGGCGTTTCCACCCTTGATAAGCATATCGGATTTTGCAATAGCATAAGTCTCCGGATTGAACTCCTGACCAAAGCATGTAAGATCAGCATCTTCGCTGATATCAGCAAGTCTTTCGGAAAGGCAACCGAGCATCTGAGATGTGCCCATTGCCATATCATAAGCAGTCTTTGTGCAGCCGTTTTCTTTGATTTCATCCTTTTCGGGTGCAACTAAAAGCTCGGTCATCAGATAGATGATGTCACGGCTCGTGAAGTGAGCTCCGGCCTGCTCATCATAAGACTCGGAGAACTTTCTGATAAGTTCTTCAAAGATGTAGCCCATGTCAGCAGAAGTGATCTTCTTGGGAGACATATCAGCCTTGGAAGAATTGAACTCCTGAATCATAACAAAGAGGACTCCGCCTTCGACCATCGTATCAACTGTCTTGGCGAACTCAAAACGAGCAATAATGTCTGCAACGTTAGCAGAAAAGCCCTTGAGGTAATCATCAAAGTTATCTGCGATATTGTCCGGATCGGCAAGGAGCTTTGCAAAATCAAACTTGCTGGTGTTATAGAACGCATAACCGGACGTGCGAGTCAGAGCACCTTCAATAAGCTGCTCGTTGGCGTTGGTCGCATCCAGTTTCTTCTTCATATCAAGGACTGCTTGTTTGGTAGGAGCAAGCGCATCATCAAAGCGTTTCAAGACCGTAAGGGGGAGAATAACCTTGCCATACTCATGGGGCTTGAAAAGACCGACAAGATGAGTCGCGCTTTCCCAAATAAGATTAGCCTTCTCCTGAATATTCGTATTGGTCTGCTTCTGCAGTTCATTCATCGACATAGTATGTATTCTCCTTATCAGTCGTTTTCGATTACTTCCATAACATCGCCTATATCACAATGAAAGATTTTGCATAGGCGGAGCATTATCTCCATGGAAACGAGTCTGTCATTATTGAGCTTTGTCATCGTATATTGGCTTATCTCAGCAGCCCTTGCAAGCTCGCTCTTCTTCATCTTATTTGCTTTCATCAATTTCCAAAGTTTATCGTATGATACTGTCATGTGAAGATAGCCTCCATTAAAATACATGCTCAAAAGCGGTTCTTGCCGCTGGATACAGATATACATGATGTATTATAGCACGAACAATTAGATTTTTCAAGATATTAGCACGATTTCGCTTTGATAGTTTGCTTTAATGTCGATTTTGAGCGACATAAATGGCACAAAAAAAGAAAGCTCCGACACCGAGCACTCAAGTACCCGATGCCGGAGCATATCATTTAAGGGATAAGAACACCGTATCCAAGGATTTCATAGTTGCCAACTGCTCGATGACACTGCCGACAGCTATCACTGGTGTTGCCCTCTACGGTATAAACGATTCCGTTCTCCACTCTCTCAACAATGCCGGTATGATCCGAAAGTCCATCCTGTGAACCGGATTCGCCGTTCGGACTATCCCAATCATAGAAGATAATCATTCCCGGTGAAGGCGTTTCAGAACCGTCAACCCATTGATTGTGTTCCTTGAACCAATCAACCCCGTTGACGCAACCTGCGTATTTCGGGCAAACGCCGGTTTCGATATATCCGCATTGGTCGGCGCACCACGATACAAAGCAAGCGCACCACTCCACTCGACTGCCGAAGCCGTACCACGACCAGTAAGGTTCGCCCCCGACATTGCCGATCTGCGATAGTGCGACCTGAACAATCATATCGTCAGAACCATAGATGCCGTAAAGCACTGCCAGCCACATGGAGTTGTCCACGTTAAGCAGTTCTTCAATATGATGTTGTCCGTTGATGTCGTTCCTGTTCCCACGGACGAAGCCGTGCGAGAGGTTGAAAATCGTCTTTTAGGCGTAGAAACCAATATCACGAACTGGCAGAGAAAACAAAACCAGAACAATAACTTTTCGGCTGTTATCCCCTATGACCTTGAACAGCAGCGTAAGGAAAGCAAGGAGTTTTTGGACGACCTTACAACCCGTGACCAGAGAATGATGTTTGCTGTTTTAACTATGGTGCATACGGCTGAAACAAAGGAACAGCTTTGGAAGCGTGTGCGTAAGTACGGTGCGTACTGTACGGGTATCACTCAGAATGTAGATGACCTCTTGCAGAGCCATACAGCGAGGACAATGCTTGCAAACTCCGAGTTTATTATTATGCTCAACCAAGCGTCTACCGACAGGATTGAGCTTGCCAAGCTCCTTAATATCTCCGACCTTCAGATGAGCTATATCACGAATGTCGGTGCAGGACAGGGCTTGCTCAAAGTCGGCAGCTCTCTTGTGCCGTTTGTCAATAAGTTCCCACGCAACACCGAGCTTTACAGGCTGATGACAACCAAGTTTGGGGAGGTTTAGGAACGCCAAGAGAAGCCACCAAAAGTAAATTTTTTATGTCTGTTTGTCAGCCCTCTTGATTTTTTGATTGACTGTTGTTATAATATACTTGCATAACTCCCAGAGAGTTGTGCAAGTATAATAATATAACTCCGAGGAAATAATGAAAGTATGGAGGTGCTTTTATGGCTATTGTAAGCGATGAACAGGTCATTAAGGTATTACGGCAATACAATCCGTGGTGGCGTAATCCGTCTGCAATCAAAGAGGAAAGCAAACCGCAGAAGCGACTTGCCTATTATGAAGCACTCAAGATGATAAAGCATAAAACGCTCCGCCGTTTTGCGGTGTTGTCTGGAGCAAGGCGTGTGGGTAAGACAACGATTATGTACCAGATGATAGATAATCTGATTGACGAGGGCGTAAGTCCGAAGAACATTCTGTATGTGTCTTTTGACAATCCGATTGTAAAGCTCGTCAATGTAGAAACGGTGCTTTCCATTTACGAGTCACTTTACCCTATCGAGGGAACAAAGTATATCTTCCTTGATGAAATCCAATATACGGATAATTGGGAATTGTGGATGAAAGTCATCTATGACAGCAGAAAGGATATTCGTCTGACCGCAACAGGCTCTGCAAGCCCGATACTGGAAAAAGGTGCAACGGACAGCGGAACGGGCAGATGGAGCGTCTTGAAGATACCGACAATGTCATTTTATGAGTATTGCCGTCTGCTTCAGCTTGAAGAACCGATTTTGCCAGATGGCTTAAAACTCACAAAGCTCGTGAAAATGAGCAATGCGGAGCTTGGCGACCTAATGGACAGATTTGCTCCGTTAGAGGGGCATTTCAACCGCTATCTGATGATTGGCGGTTTCCCAGAGCTTGTATTGTCCGATGATGATATTTACGCTCAACGAATGCTTCGTGAAGATGTAGTTGATAAGGTAATCAAGCGAGATGTGCTTACCCTGTTCAATATCCGCAGTCCGCTTTTAATGGAAAAGCTGTTCTTATATCTCTGTATGAACTCAACGGAGATTTTCAGCGTAACCACGGCGGCAAAGGAATTGGAAAACACTTCGGTCAGCACGATTGACGGCTATATTGAAGCTCTTGAAATGTCTAACCTTATTTATCTGGCAAAGCCAATGGATGTGGGAAGTAAGGGAGCATTAAAGGGCAAGCCGAAAATCTTTATTGCCGACGCAGCTATCCGCAACGCCGTGTTGATGATAGATGATGTGTTATCCGATGAAAAGGAACTCGGAGCAATGGTGGAAACCACCGTGTATAAGCATATCGTATCTTTCTATCAAGGCAGTACGGCACAGCTCGGCTATTTCAGAAAGGCAAAGGACAACCAGAAAGAGGTTGATGTGGTGGTAGAGCTGCCCCGTGAGAAAATTCTCTGCGAGGTCAAATACCGCAACAATTCCCATATTCCTGCAACCGACGCTATTGTTGAACTTTGCAAGGACGAAAAATCAAAGGTAACAAACGCTTTTCTTGTAACAAAGCAGTTAGACGATTTTGGCATTGCAAAGCACGAAACAGCAGTACCGATTTTGCGAATACCTGCCATAGCATTTTTGTATCTGTTAGGAAAGGCAGAAGCAGACGGACAAAACGGAAAAATGTAATATCGAAACCAATTCAGCGTAACGCTCACTTTTTTACAAGGTGGGCGTTCTTTTTTTACCAAAAATCGAAAGGAGAATTTTCAATGTCTAATATCCGATTTCGCTCTGCAGCTCATCGGGATTTCTTTCTGGAAATGATGAACAAGAGCAAAGTAAACGACTGTTATCACAGAGCCTTTTTCTATGTAATGGGCATTGCCGCCGAAACAAGGGCAAATATCAACCAGATGTTTGATTTTAAGACGGATTGCATTGAGCCAGAGGGTATGCACGGCGGCTGGCAGACAAGCGGTACGGTCAAGGTCTGCCACCTTGCCTTTAACCTCTGGAACGGTTACACGGAAAAGGAAAACGGACGGTATTTTACGCCAGATGAATTATTCTGTTGTGAATATGCTCCGTACTTTGTTGAGGGTATTAAGGTAAGGTATCCCGAATATTGCAGGGATTTACCTGCACCGAAACAGCAGACTGAACATTCACGATAAGAAAGGACGAAGCTATGAAAAAATATGTAATGCAGATTTGTATTATCGCCGCCGTGTGCCTGTTAGGTGCGACGGCTTTTTGCGGTTATCACATTTATGACCATTATGCACACGAAGCGGAGCAGACAGAAGCCTTTGAGCAGATTGCCGAGGTTGTGGAGCAGGCTCAAACAGGCGAAGAAGCTCCGCAAGTTCCGCTTAACGAGGAAGAAACTATCCTGCCAGAGTACGGGGAGCTTTTCTTGCAAAATCCCGATATGTTGTCCTCTACGGCGTTTCTTGCCGCCGACTCGATGGCAACGGCAAGGGTTTCCTTGTCGTTCAACTCTCCGAAGGTGCTTTCCAGCGTGTCGATCACTTCTGCCGTGTATTCGTCCCGCATTTTCCAAATGGGAACTCTGCGGGAAAAGCGGCTGGGATGCGTGTCGGAAATATCGAAGTAGTGGACAAGCCGCTGGCGGCGTTGGTCGGCATCCTCAAAAACGGCAATGCCGTGCGCCCCACGATTGACCCATCGCCCAAACTTTTGGTTCCAGTCGTCAATCTGAAGAACGGCGGTGGCGTCCGGTCGCTGTGCGTGTACCAAAAGCTGCTCGTCAAAGCGCAGACGGTAGTTGTAGCAGGCAGAGCGCAGAAACGCTTCCCAGCTTGCGGGGTTTGCAACGACCGTTTTGCAGGTTCGGTTATACAGCTCCGAGATGAAGTCGTATTTTCGTGCCATCGGCGGACACCTCCTTATCGTTCATAGTCTTTTGGCTTTGTCGGAGCAGTTCTCATCGGGTAGAATGTTGTCGAAGGGAGTGAAGCGTAT
>ERZ824473.1851-NODE-1851-length-27565-cov-12.657724_pt1 | contig 27565 bp, 25 predicted proteins | sample MGYA00519874_ERZ824473 | MGnify/ENA primary metagenome ERZ824473 (study PRJEB31778, sample SAMEA3449151) | human gut metagenome | biome: human gut; feature: human-associated habitat; material: faeces | place: United Kingdom | collected 2010/2012 ... | reverse complement strand
CAATGAAAAAGCATACAGACAGTCAGCACATTTATCATTTGAAGAATGAAGGAATTGGATGCTACGGAATCATGCTGAAGCAGAGGGATTATTATATCTATGCATATCTTTCGGATGCGGAAGTGTTCCATAATCTTCTATTAAGTGTGATAAGCGTTATTTTTCTTTATTTCCTGATGTTCAGTATATTCTGGTTCTGGACATACAGAACCAATCAGTCGCACCGGAAACAGGAAGTGGAAAAGGACGAAAAATATAAATCAGAACTTCTGATAGCCGCTAAAAAGGCAGAAGCCGCCAATGAGGCAAAAACAGAGTTCCTTCAGCGGATGAGTCATGATATCCGGACTCCAATCAATGGAATCTGCGGCCTGGTCAATATGGCAGAGTATTATGCAGATGATATGGAAAAACAGACGGAATACAGGACAAAGGTGAAAGAAGCATCCCATCTGCTTCTGGAACTGGTAAATGATATTCTGGACATGAGTAAGCTTGAGTCAGGTGAAATTATTCTGGAAGAGATTCCATTTAATCTGAGCAGTATTTCCAGGGAAGTATTTGTTGTGATCGAGCAGATGGCTGCAGAACAGAATATCCGGATCGTGTGGGAGAAAAAAGAAATCACACATCGTGATTTTATTGGAAGCCCGGGGTATGTGAAACGGGTGATGATGAATATTTTGTCGAATGCAGTGAAATATAACAGAGAAAACGGACATATCTATATCAGCTGCATGGAAATTCCATCCGAACAGCCAGAAATGGCGACAATGGAATTTGTTTGTCGTGATACTGGAATCGGAATGACTGAGGAGTTCCAGAAATGTGTGTTTGAACCATTTGCACAGGAACATACAGGAAGCCGCACAAAATTTGCAGGAACAGGCCTGGGAATGGCAATTGCAAAGAATCTGGTCGAGAAAATGGGTGGAACGATTACTTTTGAAAGTGAAAAAGGTGTAGGGACGACATTTGTGATTCGGGTTCCGTTTAAAATAGATATGGATGCGGACAAACGTGAAGAACAGAAGGATGTATCCGAAAAATCTATAAAGGGGCTGTATATTCTTCTGGCAGAAGATAATGAGCTGAATATGGAGATCGCAGAATTTATGCTGCAGAATGAGGGTGCTGTTGTGACAAAAGCATGGAATGGACAGGAAGCTGTTGAACTGTTCGAAAAAAGCAGACCTGGTGAATTTGATGTCATTCTTATGGATATCATGATGCCGGTCATGAATGGTTATGAAGCTGCAAAGATGATCAGGTCTCTGGACAGAGAGGATGCAAAGGAGGTACCGATCATTGCAATGACAGCAAATGCGTTCACGGAGGACAGAATAAGAGCAAAAGAAGCGGGAATGGATGATCATATTGCTAAGCCTGTTGATGCAAAATTACTGATAAAGGTAATTCATGAATTGCTATAGTGAAATACAATTGCAGGAATGAACGCACATCTTGCAGAGCCATTGGATGAAAAAAATTAAGAAGACTATATGCGAAGAGTTGAGAAGCAGTGGGAACAGGGAAAACTGCTGATTTTACGGCTGTCTATTATGTTGAATAACCGTGGGATATGGCAAAATTTGAGACAGTCGCGCGATCATATGGCATCGAATTCTTCTCCTTGCATAAAGCATAATCCTGGAGTACAATGAAGCAGACAGAACCGTTGCAGACAAAGAAAGACAGGGAGGAAACAATGGGAAAAACAATCGGACTGGCAGAGTTGACCAGTATTACGTACGGCATTGCAGCATCCGATGCGATGCTGAAAGCGGGTCAGGTAAAGCTTCTGCGCAGCGCACCGGCGTGTCCGGGAAAATATCTGATCCTGATCGCCGGAGATACCGGAGAGGTGAAGGCGGCGATGGAGGCGGGAGCGGAGATTGCAGGAAAGCATCTGCGCAATTCCTATGTGATCCCGCACATCCATGAGCAGGTGCTTGAGGTGCTTTCTACCCGGAAAAAGGTGGAAGCGCGTGAGGCAGTCGGTATTCTGGAGTGCTCAATGATGGTATCGGCGCTTTATGCGGCGGATATGGTGGCAAAAGAGGCGGCGGTGCGTCTTTGTAGAGTACGCCTTGGCCAGGGCATCGGCGGAAAAGGTGTCGTGATCCTTTCCGGTGATGTGGGAGCCGTAAAAGCAGCGGTAAACGCGGTTGTAAAGGGCTGTGATGCACTGAATCTGCATCTGCAGGAGCATTACGTGATCCCAAATCCGGATCCGGAGCTGCTGGATTTTCTGTAGAAGAAAGAAATAATAATCAGATATGAAACATACAGCAGGACGAGATATGCCCGGGAAGCGGCTTCTCGTCCTTTTTATACCTGCCGGGACAATTCCGATTATTGCAATGGCAGTGAATGCATTTGCAGAAGACTGGAAAACCAGATGACTTGTTTTTCCGGTTCTTTCACTTTGGTATCTCGTTTTATATAAAGAAAATGCAGAACTCGCTAAAATTTTGATTGACATATGACGATATTCCGTTTTACAGTATTTTGTAAGAAAGGGTCTGATGACAATTTAACCGAGTCAAGCTGTGAAGCAGCTACTCGGTTATGAAATATCATAAGGAAGGACCCGCTTGCGGGAGGATCCCTTATGATCCTGCAAGTAGCGAAGCGGACCTGGAATATCCGCCTTGACAGAGAAATTGAAAACAAAAATTTTGGACAGGGGGGTGTCGTTATCAGTCAGAGAAGATTTGACCTGAAAGATTATACGAAAACAATTCTATTATTTATAGCGGCAGTTGCGTTTGGCGTTGCAGTATTTTTCGTGTGTGCGGAGTATTCGATCAGTGAAAACTCACAGGATACGGTCCGGGCGACTGTAACGCGCCAGAGCGAACATCTTCGCTCTATGATGGAACTGCATTATCAGTATCTGCAGATCGTTGCCGATCAGATCGGAGAGACGGATGACATCATTTCCGATGAAAATATGAAGATGATCGCCAACCTGCATGAATATACGGATCTGGAACTTTCTGCGATCATAGAACCGGACGGAACCTCGCATTATGACAATGGAACAGAAAAAAATGTAGCCCACCGCAGTTATTTTCAGGAGGCGATGGAAGGAAAGCAGGCGCTCAGTGACCCGCTGGAAAGCAGTGTTGACCAGGAGACACGGGTTGTGCTCAGTGTTCCAATCAAGCGGGATGAAGTGGTGGTTGGTGTACTTGGTGCATCATACAATGTCACTGCTCTGAGCCGTCTGATGTTCAATGATACGTTTGGCGGTGTCGGGTACAGCCTGATCGTTACGCAGGACGGAGAGATTATTGCATATGACGGAGAACCGTCACACCATAAGATTTCTTATGGTGACAATTTCTTTGAATTTTACAGTGATAAGAAAATCATGGAGAATATCTCGCTCCTGGATGTGCAGAAAGATTTCAACGAGGGAAAATCCGGTCTGTTCCGGATGCGGGATGCACAGGGGAAGCGGGCATCGGAGCAGTATCTCTCTTACGTACCGCTTGGAATGAATAACTGGATGATCTGTTACATGCTTCCGCTTTCGGCGGCGCTGCAGCCGTATCGTTTTTTTACGACGTATGAAGTTTTTTTTATCATCGGATTCTGCATTCTGGTTGTGATTCTCTTTGTCTGTATCCTGAAAAAAAACAGTCAGAAGAACCGGGAACTGCTTAAGGCATCCCAGATGGATGCGCTGACCGGACTTTACAACAAAAAGGTGACAGAGGAGCGAATCAATGAAGTGCTCCTGGAGCAGCCGGAAGCGATGCATGCATTTCTGATCCTGGATCTCGACCGTTTCAAGAAAGTGAACGATGGGTACGGACATGCAGCCGGCGATGCCGTTCTGCGTGAGTTTGCAGGACTGCTGCGGAATTATTTCCGGGAAAATGATGTGATCGGACGGATCGGCGGAGATGAGTTTGTCGTCCTTATGAAAAACGTGGATTCAAAAGACTCCGTACGAAACCGGGCGGGAGGTCTGGTGCAGAAGATCGGTGAGCTGGAATTTTCAGGCATGCCGGAGCATATCACAAGCAGTATCGGAATTGCATTCGCACCGGAACAGGGCGACTGCTACATGGATTTATATAAGGCGGCTGACGGGGCGCTGTATGAGACGAAGCGCCGCGGCAGAAACGGTTATACCGTGAGCCTTCAGATGTGTGAGCTGAAGGAAGAAAAGACGGAGTAAGGCAGAAGACAAAGCTGTGCTGAAAGCAGAAAAAAACGAGAATGTTCGGAATTAACGAAAAAAATAATGTAACTGTTCAGAGCAACCTCCAAAATGCTACGCATTTTGGAGGTGTGGCGTATCCGCCAAATAAAATTTCAAAAACAGGCTTAAAAATGCAAGCATTTTCCGCCTGTTTTATGAAATTTTGCTTGGCTCTGAACAGTTACAAAATAATGTGAAAAAAGAGCAATACAATTGGAAGAAAATCGGTTATAATACGGTTGGTAGGCAAGAGAGAAAACCGGCTGTATGAGAGACATCAGCCGGCAAAAGAAAATAAAAGGAGTAACGTCATATGAAAATTACAGACAGCATTAAATACGTAGGTGTCAATGACCATCAGGTTGACCTGTTTGAGGGCCAGTACAAGGTGCCAAATGGCATGTCCTATAATTCTTACGTGATTCTTGACGAGAAGGTAGCAGTCATGGATACGGTGGATGCGCACTTTACCGACGAGTGGCTTGGCAATCTCGCACGTGTCCTTGATGGACGCAAGCCGGATTATCTCGTTGTACAGCATATGGAGCCGGATCACGCGGCGAACGTTGCCAATTTTATGAAAGCATATCCGGAGACGACTGTCGTAGCAAATGCAAAGACATTTGTCATGATCAAAAATTTCTTTGAACTGGATCTGGAGGGCCGGAAGCTGGTTGTGGAAAATGGCAGCTCCTTAAGCCTTGGAAGCCACACGCTGACCTTTGTATTCGCACCGATGGTGCACTGGCCGGAGGTTATGGTGACGTATGAAAGCAGCGAAAAGGTACTGTTTTCAGCGGATGGCTTCGGAAAGTTTGGAGCACTTGATGTGGAGGAAGACTGGGATGACGAGTCCAGAAGATACTTTATCGGGATCGTCGGAAAGTACGGTGCACAGGTACAGGCGCTTCTGAAAAAGGCGGCGGCACTTGATATTTCCATTATCTGCCCGCTGCACGGACCGGTTCTGACCGAAAATCTGGGTCACTACATTGGGCTGTATGACACGTGGTCCTCTTATCGTCCGGAAGAGGAAGGCGTTGTGATCGCCTATACTTCCGTTTACGGACATACAAAGAAAGCGGTAGAACTGCTTGCTGAGAAATTAAAAGCAAATGGAGCGCCGAAAGTAGTCGTTTATGATCTGGCAAGGGATGATATGTCGGCGGCAGTTGCAGATGCATTCCGCTACAGCAGGCTTGTGCTCGCAACGATTACATACAATGGCAGTATTTATCCGTTCATGAACGATTTCGTTACCCGCCTTGTCGAGCACAACTTCCAGAACCGTACGGTCGGGCTGATTGAGAATGGTTCCTGGGCGCCGACGGCAGCCAGAGTGATAAAGAAGATGATGGAAGGAAGCAAGAATATCAAGTGGACTGACACAACCGTGACGATCATGTCAGCCGTAAAGCAGGAGAATGTGGAGCAGATCGAGGCGATGGCGAAGGAGCTGTGCTGAGATATCTGAAAGAATGAAACGGCAGTGCGGAAGAGGCCATCTGTTCCTGCCAGAAGAAACTCACAGATGAAAGCCAACGGCTGTGAGTATGGGAAAAATATCAGAAAGGGAGTGTATCGAAACGGATGCACTCCCTTTTGTAAGTGAACAGTTAGAACAAAAATCAGGGTAACTGTTCAGAGCCAACCTCCAAAATGCTACGCATTTCGTCGGTGTGGCGTATCCGCCAAATAGATTTCCATGTAAAAGTGTTCATTCATGCAAGCATGATTCACACTTTTGCATGAAAATCTGCTTGGCTCTGAACAGTTACAAATCAGGAAATCATTCCGAGAATTACATCCCCTGGATGCACTCCGCTGATCCGTTTTACCGTCCGTCCGTTCTGAAAAAGGATAAGCGTTGGAATGCTCAAAATCTGAAATCGTTCGGCCAGCTCGGGCTCTTCCTCTACGTTGATCTTTCCGATCAGAAGATCGGGTTTTGCAGCGGAAACTTCTTCCAGAATCGGCGCAAGCATCCGGCAGGGGGCACACCAGTCGGCCCAGAAGTCGAGCAGTACCGGAGCAGAGGAAGCGCATACGTTTGTTTCAAAATCAGAATCGTGAATTGTAAGAATTGGCATAGAATCCTCCTTTTAAAGTTTGAACGCAGATCAGCATTCCCACGATTCAAGTGTGGGAAGCTTCAGACACGTTCTAGTATTTCCCAAAAGAAGAAAAAGAATGCCAGGAATCGCTTGACACCTATCTGAAAATAAGAGAGAATGGGGGCACTGCATAAGCGAAAGCAGATAGCGAATATCCGTATTTCAAAGGAAAAAGTGAGAACGAATCACCGCTTTGCTGCTTTGCAGAAAGAGAAAAATGTGGGGGTACTTATGAAGAAAAAAATAACAGGTGAATTTTATGAAAAGCTGATGAAGCTGATGATTCCGATCGTGCTTCAGAACCTGCTGCTGGCATCTGTGGCTGTAGCGGATGCGATCATGCTCGGCAGTGTGGAGCAGAATTCGATGTCGGCAGTATCGCTGGCAACACAGATCCAGTTTATTCAGAACATGTTTCTGGCGGCGGTCACATCCGGTGTATCGATCCTCGGCGCACAGTACTGGGGGAAGGGTGATAAAGAGACAATGAACGATATTTTCTGTCTGGCGCTTCGCCTGGCAGGCACCGTTTCCATCCTGACCTTTGTTGCATGCAGTTTTTTCCCGGGACTGCTGATGCGGATATTTACAAATGAAGATGTACTGGTTCAGGCGGGAGTCGCTTATCTGCGGATCGCAGGCTGGTCGTATCTGCTGACCGGACTGACGCAGTGCTATCTGACGATGATGAAAGTCAGCGAGCATGCAAGTCAGACTGCGCGGATCAGCGGTATGGCGGTGATCCTGAACATCGTAATGAATGCAGTCTTTATCTACGGCTGGTTCGGACTTCCGGCTATGGGGGTACAGGGTGCAGCGATCGCAACGCTGATCGCGCGGATCGCAGAGTTTGTCTGTTCTGTGGCAGTCTCCGGGCGAAAAGATTTTGTCCATCCGGATTTTCGCCATCTCTTCCGTCACAACAAGGTACTGGATCAGGACTTCGCAAAATGTTCGATGCCGATTCTCGGCGCGTGCCTGTTCTGGGGGATCGGATTTACGTCTTATTCCGCATTTATGGGGCATCTCGGGACGGATGCGGCAGCGGCCAATTCCGTTGCAGCGGTCGTGCGTGACCTGATCTGCTGCTTCAGCGGCGGTATCGCAAGCGCGGGCGGTATCATGGTTGGAAATGAGCTGGGAGCCGGCAACCTGGAAAAAGGAAAAAGCTATGGAGACCGCCTGGTAAAAATCGCATTTGCATGCGGCGCTGCGGCATCACTTCTGATGCTGGCTGTGACACCTCTGCTGCTGCATTTTGTAAAGCTGACAGACGGTGCAAAGCAGAATCTGACAGGGATGCTGATTGTGATAGCAATCTATCTGATCGGGCGTGCGGTCAATGACGTGACGATCAACGGTATTTTTGCGGCAGGCGGCGATACACTGTTTGACATGTACAGTCTGGCAGTGTGCATGTGGTGTCTGGCGATTCCGCTTGCAGCGGCAGGAACATTTTTCTTTCACTGGCCGGTCGTGGTGGTATATGCCTGCACCTGTCTGGACGAGGTTGGCAAGATTCCCTGGGTGATGTACCATTATAAAAAGTATCGGTGGGTGAAGGATCTGACGCGGGATACATCCGGGCGTGTATGATCCGGCAGAAAGCATTTTCGGGCATGTGCCGGGCAGGCAGAGAAAAAGAGAATTGGCAGTTCAGGCAAAACTATGAATTTCAGAGGGGATTCTGGTATAAAATGAAGTGATTTTTCTTAAAATCAAGAATTCCGTCTTTCTTCATACGCCCAAGTTCCTTTGAGAGTGCACTGCGGTCCAGATTCAGATAATCTGCCATTCCCTGCCGGTCGAAGGGGATGGTAAAGGAAGTGGAGCCTGCTTTTGCCGATTCGGAGGAGAGATATACAAGCAGCCTGCCACGCACGGTTTTCGGTGTGGTGCAGAAGATTCGGTTGGAGAGAATCAGATTTTTCCGGACACAGATGGCAAAAAGATTTTGCATGATCGCGTCGCGGCAGCTGCCCGGCTCAGAAAAGGAACGAGCCAGAAACTCAAGATTTAAGAAGAGGATTTCGCAGGGCGCTGCCGCTGTCACGTCAACTAGCAGCGGTTTGCGGCAGATCGCGTACGTCTCCGCAAAAATCTGCCCCGGTGCGATGCTGCTCAGAATGCTCTTGTTTCCCCACAGATCAATCATTTCAATATGGACATTTCCGGTCTGGACGATTCCAACCTCGCAGATTCGGTCACCGGCATGGAAGACCGTCTGATTTTTTTCAAAGAACTGACTGCGCATACAGGCAGCGTGGTACAGCTGATCGAGATCACTTTCTGAAAGATCCTGAAAGAGCGGGTGATTTTTTAAATTCATTTTTTCCTCTTTTCGTTGTTATAACCACGGAGTTTTCGTGAGTATTGTACTATACTGAGCGTACAAAAACAAGGAGGCAGAACAATGATCAGAAGAATCATCGAGATAAATGAAGAAAAATGTAACGGCTGCGGTGCATGCGCGGCAGCCTGTCATGAGAGCGCAATCGGAATGGTGAATGGCAAGGCAAAGCTTCTGCGAGACGATTACTGCGACGGACTGGGTGACTGTCTGCCGCAGTGTCCGACCGGAGCAATTAAATTTGTGGAGCGGGAGGCAGCAGAGTATGATGAGGCCGCGGTACTTGCAAACAAAAAAAAGAAAGAAGCAGAAGCATTACACGGATGCCCGGGTTCACAGGCGATGAGACTGAAACCGATGAGGGATACTACAGTGGCAGAGCCTGTCACATCCGGGCTCGCACAGTGGCCGTGCCAGATCAAACTGGTTCCGGTGAGTGCCCCGTATTTTGAGGGAGCAGACCTTTTGATTGCGGCAGACTGTACTGCCTATGCCTATGCAAACTTTCATCAGGAATTCATGCGAGGAAGAATTACGCTGATCGGCTGTCCGAAGCTGGATGCGATCGATTACAGCGAGAAACTGGCGGAAATTATCCGGGAAAACGAGATCCGCAGCGTGACCGTGCTTCGGATGGAAGTCCCGTGCTGCGGAGGTCTTGAGCAGGCAGCAAAGAGGGCACTGCAAAGAAGCGGAAAGCGGCTGCCGTGGCAGGTGGTGACGGTGGCTGTGGACGGAACGCTGCGCTAATTCGCACCTTTTTTCCGGGATATAGAAGGAAAAAGAAGTAAAAGCCAATTGCAGAAAGTATTTTTCAAACATGCGCTGGTGAAGGAGGCAGAAACGTGAAATCGGTATCGATCTATGCACTCACAAGAAATCAGAGCGGCGATCAGCTGCAGAAAATGGAGCATCAGCTCTCCGGAAGAGATTCCCTTTTGAAGATACGCGACTGGGAGATCGGGAGCATGAGAGTGCTGGTGAATCAGCTGGAAGCACATATGGAGGAAGTGCCGCTGCTGCGCTTTTTCTATTCGTTTCAGATTCCGCGGCTTGGAAAAGAATTTGACCTTCTTCAGATTAAGGATGGCCAGATCCTGAATATCGAGCTGAAAAGCGGAGCGGTGCCGGATCATGCGATTCGCAGGCAGCTTTTGCAGAACCGCTACTATCTGTCGGTGCTTGGAAGGCCGATTCGTTCCTACACCTATATCAGCAGTGCGAATCGTCTGGTGCGTCTGAACAGTCACGATCATATCGTGGAGGCCGACTGGGAGCTGCTGTGCCGGGATTTGATGCAGGAGAGTGCAGACTATGAGGATGAGATCGAGAGGCTGTTTCGTGCAGAACTGTACCTGATTTCACCGTGGACACAGCCGGAGCGTTTCCTGAAAAAAGAATATTTTCTGACGTGCCAGCAGCGGGATATTGAACGGCAGATTCTGAAAAAGATCCGGGCGGAAAAGGCCGGAATTTTCAGTTTTTCCGGTCTTCCGGGGACGGGAAAGACGCTGCTGCTTTATGATCTGGCGATGAAGCTGTCGAACCGGCAGCCGGTCTGTATCATTCACTGCAAAGAAGAAGGAAAGAAATGGAATATTCTGCAGAAACGACTGCAGCGAGTTACCTTTTTGTCGGCGAATGAGATAGAAACACAGCTGCCTCGTGGTTTGTTTCATGCAGTGCTGGTGGATGAAGCGCATCTGCTTTCGGAGGAAAAAGGGAGAGCTTTACTTGGTTTCTGCCAGAATCGTCCGCTGATTTTTGGCGGAGACCGGGAAGACATGATTGCGCCTGAGGAGCTGCCGTCAAATACGATGACGCTTCTGGAAACTCTGCCGGAAATCCAGAGCTTCCGCCTCACCAACCGGATACGGACAAATGCAGAGCTTTCCTCGTTCATTCGCGATATGATGCATCTTCCCAGGCAGAAAACGCAGAAATCCTATCCGCATATTGCGGTGGTATATGCAAATACTGACACTGAGGCAGAAAAATTGCTGTATGCTTATGAAAAGCAGGGTTATCAGAGAACGAACGCCGGAGAAGAAACAGATCGGCTGGTTGTTTTGCTGGTGGATTTCTGGTATTATGAAAAGACAGGCTATTTAAGGTCAGGCAGTGAAGAGGCGAGTGTGCGTCGGCTGTTTCACCAGCTGAGCACAGCGAAAGAGAAACTGGCGATTATTGTGCAGCAAAATGAGCCGATTTATGATACGCTTCTGAATTTGCTGAAATAAAAAATGGAGGATTTTAATATGAAAATTGCAGTAACGTATGATGACGGAGAAATTTTTCAGCACTTTGGAAAAACAGAATTTTTTAAGGTGTATGAAGCAGAGGACAATCAGATTATTTCAAGTGAAGTGATCGGCTCAAACGGTACCGGTCACGGAGCGCTTGCCGGGCTGCTTGCAGATCAGGGAATCGATGTCCTGATCTGCGGTGGAATCGGCGGCGGAGCACAGGCGGCACTTGATGAAGCGGGTGTGAAACTTTGTGCCGGAGTGCATGGAGATGCGGATGAAGCTGCAAAAGCGTATCTGAATGGCGAACTCGTATCGACCGGTGCGAACTGCGATCATCACCATCACGAAGAGGGTCATTCCTGCGGCGGCCATGGAGAAGAGCATTCCTGCGGCGGCCATGAGGATGGCGGTTCCTGCGGCAGCTGCGCAGGCGGATGCGGCAGCGCACTGACCGGAAAAAATGTAGGAAAGACCTGCAGAACGCACTACAGAGGCACCTTCAATGACGGAACTCAGTTTGATTCCTCTTATGACCGCGGCGAACCGCTGGAATTCATCTGCGGAGCAGGCCAGATGATCCGGGGCTATGATGCAGCCGTGGCGGATATGGAAGTAGGAGAAATCAGAGAGATCCATCTGATGCCGGAAGAGGCGTATGGACAGCCGGATCCGAATGCGATTTTTACACTTGAAATCGCACAGCTTCCGGGCTCCGAGGGTCTTACTGTCGGTCAGCAGGTTTACCTGACCAATCAGTATGGCCAGCCATTCCCGGTCAAGGTAGCAGCAAAGGATGAGACGACGATCACCTTCGATGCGAACCATGAGATGGCAGGAAAAGAGCTGAATTTCAAGATCGAACTCGTAGAAGTGAAGTAAGAGAAAAGAGAAGGCCGCGATTAGCGGCCTTCTCTGCATTTTTCAAACGCAAACAGCGCGGCACCCAAAGCCCCGCAAAGCTGTGCTTCGTCACAGATATAAAGCGGTGCACCGATTTTTTCCTCAAGTGCTTTGATGATGCCCTGATTTTTGGCAACGCCTCCGGTCATCATGTATTCACCCGGATTGTTTTTGCCGAGGCGGGCAGCGAGTGCGCCGACTTTGGAAGCAACAGACACGTTTAGTCCGTGAATGATATCGGCTACATTCTTATTCTGCGCGACGAGCGAGACTACTTCAGACTCCGCAAAAACCGTGCACATGCTGGAAATTACGATATTTTCTTTCCATTCCAGCCCCTTTTTGCTCATGTCTTCGAGCGAGAGGCCAAGCGTCCGGGCCATCATTTCCAGAAAACGTCCGGTTCCGGCTGCACACTTATCGTTCATCAGAAAGTTTTTGACAGCGCCGTTTTCATCAATGCTGATTGCCTTGATGTCCTGTCCGCCGATATCGATGACGGTGCGCACATTTGGATTTAAGTAATGAGCGCCCTTTGCATGGCAGGTGATCTCCGTGATGCTGTCATCGCCGCTGTCAATATAAGCGCGCCCGTATCCTGTTGTGACGATGCGGACAATGTCCTCTTTTTTGATGCCAGCTTTTTCTACGGCGAGTTCAAGACTCTTTTCGGCACTCATCATAGCACCGCCGCCGGTCGGGATAATCATCGTTGATTTAATTTTTCCATCTTGATCCAGGATGACAACGTCAGTACTGGTAGAGCCGCTGTCGATTCCGGCAACGTAATAAATTCCGGATTTCATTTTTTTCTTTGCCTCCTCACTGATACCCGTTCCAGAGCCTATACCCTGTGATCCTTCGGTTGTTTCGGAAAACGCCTCGATTCTGGTCAGAAGCTGCCCGGCACTCTGACTGGTAAAATCCGTTTCGATCTTAAGAAGTGGAACCTTGATGTTCTTTTTTATGCTTGCATATTCGAAACCGTAATAATCACAGAACTTGATCGTATGATAGATAATTCCCTTCAGATTTGGATCCAGATAAAGCTCTGTCCGCTGACTGCGGTGATTCATGCGAAAACACGGAATCTGCCGAAGCAGTGCATCTGCGTATGCCAGAAAGAGATCATTTTTCTCCAGATTCTGAAGCTCTGAAAGAGAGACGGACAGCTTTCTGCTGCCGGTGCAGGTAAGATTTTCCACGTCCATCGAAATATGATCGCGGATCATTGTTTCGAGCACACCACTGACGCGAACGCCGAGCACACCGATATACGGACGAGATTCGTTTGTGGATGTAGAAAACGCATTCAGAAAGCGGGATTTATCAAAAACTTTTCCGGAAAATTCCTCGTAAGCATCCTTCAGGCGGCAAAGTGAAGCCGCAAATTTTACCTTTTCACACTCGTTATCTTCATGAGGAAGATCCAGCAGATAAAGAAATTTACATTTTCCGGTGCTTTTTACGATATCGTAGACGCGGCGCATCGAGTCGCAGCAGTTGACCAGAATCAGCTGGTCAGCCTTTCCCTCCAGGACAGCTTGAATCACGGACTTTCCGAAGCCGCACAGGTTTGCGTGTGCAATCTGGTCGGAAAGATCAAAATTTTCCGGCATTGCTTCCAGCACCGCGCAGGATTCCCCAAATCCACGAAAGAGTTCAAGAGGAGTATATTTGCAGACGTAATAGATCATGAACGTTGTTCCTCCTTGTTTTTTTGCAGCATTTCCATGAAGGCCTGAAGCCGCGTGGACACCTGCCCGTCACTCGTATTCGCGGGATTACAGCCATCGCCGTCAAGGATCATGGTTGGAAGTCCTGCTTTTTCAAGAGAAGTTTTGATAAGACTGGAAGCGCCGATGGTTCCCTTACAGCCCCAGTGGGCAAACAGGATTCCGCCGTCTGCGCCCGTCAGGTTCTCCAGATCTTCCGCCAGCTGAATCCGCTGATCTACCGCGCCATTGTAAATGCAGTTCACCATTTTTTCTGCCATGGCCTCATAAGGATCGGAAGCATGCATCTCACGGAAGCCGTCTGCTACAAAATCGCAGGCGCTGATATGAATGTCTTTGCTGTAATTGAAGACTTCTTTAACCGGTTCCTGCAGAAACGGCATGATGTGCATCCAGAGAACATGCAGCCCTTCTGATCGCGGAGCCTTTTTCACATCGTCGAGCAGCATCTGTGTATATTTGACAGCGGTTTCGGAGCCAGAGAGCAGATGACACATAAAAATAGCGTACAGCTCATTGGTCAGAGTCGTGGACGGATCATGGGTTTTCCGAAGTGCCAGCTGCTGCTGATAATTCGCGGCCGCCTTTTTGCTGTTGGAAACGGCTGCCTGTACCGCCTCCTCTGAAATCATTTTTCCAGTCATCTCTTCCAGAAAACGTTTCATTTCCCGCAGCTGTCCGGCTACGTACTGGATGGCTTCCTGGTTTTTTTCATAGGGGACATCGATATAAAATCCGGGGATACCATACGTCTCCCGCAGATAAGGGAAGGTCATCATGTTTCCATCACAGGCCAGATTCGTGTAAATCATGCATTTCGGCTTCGGCAGAAGTCCGGTCAGTGCCGCACCCAAAAAGACTCGGTGATAGGAACACATCGTTTCCGGAAAGCCCTCTTCTTCTGTTTTTCGCAGAAACGATTGTTCACACTTTGTACCTGCCATAAAGCAGGACAGCGCTTCGACGGAGTAAGGAGTGAGCCCCACAGCCGTCAAAAGCTCTCCCGGCACAAAAATGCTGACCATCGCCGCATTTTCCGGCTTTGCAAGAGCCTGAATGATATTTTTCATAACGACGCGCGCCGCATACCGGCCGGATGGCGGTAGCTCCTTATCCGGAGCAAGCAGAAGCCGCGCTTCCTGAAGGTGATAACCGGCAAGGAGCAGGTTACGCGCCTTTTCCGGATCCTGCAAGGCCTCACTTCCGACCATGGATCCAAATTTATCAATGATACTCATGTTTCATTCCTTCTGTTCTTTTGATTTTTCGTTCGGAACGAACTGCTGTTTATTATAGCAAGGATCGGGGAAAAGTAAATAAATTAGTCAAAATAAATGTAATTTATTCATTTCTGATAAAAAGACTAAATTGATTTTTAGAGGAAGGGATGATAGGATTAATATGATTGGTGGCAGTTACAAAAATTCAGATAATGAAATTGCAGAAGAACTGGCAGATGGAACGAGAAGAGTTCGGTTTCAGCCAGTTCCGGCATGGGAAACAGCGGATTGCAGCTTTTCAAAGTCCGACCGTGTGCGTGAAATCGTTAAGAATTCTTTTGGAAAAATTACGGAAACGGAAACTGTAGTAAAATGTCCAGACATTAACGAAAGAGAAAGGAGATACCATGAATCAGGAAACAATCGAACGAATTCGAAAATTTACCGAAGACCGCGACTGGGATCAATTCCATTCCCCGGCCAATCTTGCAAAATCGATCGTGATCGAAGCCGCAGAGCTGCTGGAATGCTTCCAGTGGTCGGACAAAGAATACGATCTCCAGCACGTAAAGGAAGAACTTGCAGACGTTCTGGTGTACAGTCAGAACCTGCTCGACAAGCTCGGCCTTGATGCGAACGAGATCATCAATATGAAAATGAACCAGAACGAGGCAAAATATCCGGTGGAAAAGGCGAAAGGGAAGGCGGATAAGTATGATAAGCTTTAGAGTGTGTTTGAAAGAACATGAAGCTGCAAAATGACTGAACCGGGAGTCTCTTAACAGTGTGGAATGTCTGCCGGCGGATCAGGAATTGATTGATAAGGTATATAAGAAGCTTGGTTAGGAAAACTAATTATGCAAAGGTGGAGAAATAATGCAGACAAATGACAGGCAGATAACAGAATTAATGAAAGCTGTTGACAGCGGAAATGCACAGCTTCCGGATTTTCAGCGTGGATGGGTTTGGGATGATAATAGAATCAAAGCTTTGATTGCCAGCGTTACAAACACTTTCCCGGTTGGTGCGGCAATGTTTTTAGAATACGGGAATGTAAACATTCGTTTCAAATATCGAGTAATTGAAGGCGTTCCGGCTATTGGAGTTGTTCCATCGGAATTAATTCTTGATGGTCAGCAGCGAATAACATCATTGTATTCTTCTTTGTATAGTCCTAATCCAGTACATACAAGAACAGATAAGGGAAAAGATATTCAAAGATTCTATTATATTGATATTGAAAAAGCGTTAGACCAGACGTGTGATCGTGTGGATGCGATTATTTCTGTACCGGAAACAAGGCAGGTGACTTCTAATTTCGGCAGAGATATAGAACTTGATTTATCTACTCCTGACTTGGAATATGAACAAAAATTGTTCCCATTAAATATTATTCTTGATTATTCAAAAACATTTGCGTGGATGCAGGGCTATATGCTCCATTATAAAAATGATGCTGCGGTTATGGAACAATGGAGTGAGTTTCAGGGAAAAATTATCATGGAGGTATTCAAGTATAAAATGCCCGTTATTTTACTTGATAAAGTAACGCCGAAAGAAGCAGTTTGTCAGGTATTTGAGAATGTAAATACGGGCGGTGTTTCACTGACCGTATTTGAACTTATAACTGCGATATTTGCCATGGATGATTTTGAACTTAGAAAAGACTGGAAGGAAAGATATGAGAAATATTTTGCCGGAGATCTTCTTTCCGGTGTCACAGCAACCGATTTTTTGACAGCTGCAACGCTGCTTTCAAGTTATAAGAAAGGTGGTACGGTTAGCTGTAAAAAGAAAGATGTTTTGAATCTTACTTTGCCAGAGTACAAAAAATATGCCGATGCATTAACAAATGGGTTTATTGAAGCAGAAAAAATTTTGCAGGAAGAAAGAATTTTTGCTGGAAGAGATATTCCATATACAACGCAGTTAATTCCGCTTGCTGCATTATGTACAGTTCTTGCGGAAGGTAATAAGATAAAAAGCACCAATATTAAAAATAAAATAAAACAGTGGTACTGGTGTGGGGTGTTTGGAGAATTGTATGGAGGGGCCAATGAGACGCGATATGTAAATGATGTTGTTGGCGTTATGGACTGGATCAGTGATGATTCTAAATTGCCGAAAACGGTAGCGGAGTCTTATTTTAATCCACTTAGACTTTTGACATTACAATCCAGAGTTTCTGCAGCATATAAAGGGATTATGGCGTTAATTTTAAAAAATCACAGTCAGGACTTTATTTCGGGGAGAGAGATGGATTTTACTGCATATAAAGCAGAATATATTGATATTCATCATATTTTTCCAAGAGATTATTGTGAAAAGCAAAGGTATCCGAAAGAAAAATGGAATTCTGTAATAAATAAGACACCAATTTCATATTCCACCAACAGAGAAATCGGCGGAGTGGCACCGAGTAAATATTTAGATAAGATTGAAGGCAAAGGGCAGGTAACAGCTCCTGTGCTTAATACGTATCTTGAATCACATTGGATTAATGTAGAGGCTTGCAGAACGGATGACTTTGATAAACACATCGTTGAACGAGCAAAAAAACTTTTGGATGCGATTGAAGATGCAACCGGAAAAACAATCTCGGGACGAGACAGTGAAGAGGTTATAAATAAATTTGGAAGTAAACTTAAATGATGGAGTAAGACGTGCCGTGTCAATAGAAAGCAGAAAAAGGAGGAAAAAAGATGAACAGCATTTTCCACAGAGTAAGCATTCGGAAATATACCGATCAGAAGATAGAAGAGGAAAAGATTATGCAGATGTTAAGGGCGGCAATGGCGGCGCCTTCGGCCTGCAATCAGCAGCCATGGGAGTTTTATGTGGTGACGAATCCGGAGAAGATAAAAGAATTGTCGCGGGTATCGCCGTACACGGGATGCGCCAAAGGTGCACCGCTCGTATTTGTACCGTGCTATCGGGAAACGGGGGTAGCTCCTGGATATTATCAGATTGATTTGAGTGCGGCGGTGGAAAATCTGCTTCTGGAGGCAGATTCTCTTGGGCTTGGTGCTGTGTGGATGGGAATTGCACCGGGGGAAGACCGCATGGAAAAGGTAAGAAAAATATTGGAGATACCGGAGGATCTTTTTGCATTTGCACTTGTGCCGTGCGGATACCCGGCAGAAACGCGTCCACAGCAGGATCGTTTTAAAGAGGAGCGGATTCACAGGGTGAAATAAAAAAATAGGATTGGAGCGTGTTTGAAAAAGCATTTCCGCAGATTACAGAAAGCTTTTTTCGGACACGCACAGGGGAGAGAGATGAACAGAGAAAAGATACGGTCAGAATTTCAAAGTTATGTGAGTCATTACGACCCGTCAGATCCCAAAATCCGGCTGAAAATTGATCACACGTATCGGGTGGCTGATTTATGTGAACGGATTGCCGGGAGTCTGTCACTGTCCGAAGAAATGACTGAGATTTCCTGGATTTGCGGCATGCTGCATGACATTGGAAGGTTTGAACAGGTTCAGCGGTTTCACACTTTTCTGGACGCGGAGTCGGTGGACCATGCAAAGCTTGGGGCAGAAATTCTTTTTGGGGAAGAGCAACTGATTCGCCGTTTTCTGGAAGAGACGAAATGGGATGAACAGATCAGAGATGCGATATACTGGCACAGTGCTTATCAGCTGCCGGAAAATTTAAAAGAAGACCCGTTCTGCCGGATTCTGAGGGATGCGGACAAGCTGGATATTCTGCGTGTAAACCTGGAAACGCCGCTGGAGGACATTTACAATGTGACCACGAAGGAGCTGCGGACAAGTGAAGTGACACCGGAAGTGATGGAGGCAGTAAAAGGACATCACACGGTATTGCGCAGCAAAAAGAAATCACCGGTGGATCACGTGGTAGGACATATCTGCCTTACGTTTGAACTTGCATATCCAGAAAGCCGGAAGATTTTGAAAGAGCAGGGGTATCTGGATCGCATGCTGCACTTCGAAAGTGAAAATCCTGTGACCCGTCAGCAGTTTGAGACGATCCGGGAAGAAATGCAGAGGTATCTGGAGACAGGAGACGAGCGGAGAAAGGGAACCGATGGCAATTAAAGTATACATTCTGAAGAAGTCAATCATGAAATCATCCGTCGACGAATATCTCGAGATGAAGGCGGAGATAAAAGAGAAGAAAAGGCTGGAAAAGCAGACGAACCCGGAAAAGACACTGGAAGAAAAGCAGAAGAAGGATCTTCGTGCGGTTTTTGTTTCAACCTCGGATACTGCGCTGCAGGCACTGGAAATTGCAGGCATTTCCTATGAGGGGGATATCGATCTGGATGATATCGAGTTCTGCAAGGTGGAGTCGCAGCAGAAATGTATCTGCGGAAACCTTCATATTCCAAAACTCAGTGATGTACTTGGAGAAAAGATACGGATGTACTTTTTTGCAAACCGCAGGAACATCGTGATCATCGACGATGAGGAATTTGCAGAAAAACTGATTAAACGCATTATAGCCAGCAGAACAAAGCCGGGGCAGAGCCGTGAACGTTTTCTGTACAGCTTTTGTATTAAATTTATGGATACGGACCTGGACAATCTCGGACGATATGAGAAGAAGATCATGCAGATCGAGGAGCAGATCACGCTTGATGATCTGGATGATGTCACGACAAAAATCGCACATCTTCGAAAAGAACTTTTAATTTTAAGAGAGTATTACGATGAACTGCACGACTTTGGCAAGCAGCTGGAGGAGAATGAAAATAACTTTTTCTCCGGCAAAAATCTGGCCTATTTCGGTACCATCTCCGACCGTGCGGACCGGCTCATGGGCCGCACCATGTATCTGCTGGACTACATTGGTCAGGTCCGCGATACGTATCAGGGAAAAGTGGCAGAACACCAGAATGCCAACATGGAATTCCTGACCATGATCTCCACGATTTTCTTCCCGCTGACTTTGATTACCGGCTGGTATGGCATGAACTTTCAAAATATGCCGGAGCTGACGCACGGCTATCCTTTTGTGATCGGACTGAGCCTGGTGGTCATTGCGGTGATTGTCTTTATTTTCAAGAAGAGGAAGATCTTGTAGATGAAGAAAATGGAATTTTTAAAACAATTTTTTTGAATGTGAGGTAGAAAAATGACAGATCAGAAGAAATTAAGAATCTTATTCATTGGCAACAGTCATACATATTTTAACGACATGCCGGAGATGGTAGCAGAACGGTTTCGAAAAACGAAGTACGATTGCGAAGTGACAATGATCGCGCATGGCGGATGGTTCCTGGAGCAGCACGTAAACGAACCGGATGTCCGTTTCAATATTCTCTACGGACATTACGATTATGTGGTGCTGCAGGAACATGCGCATCCATTTGGTCCAGAAGAAAAATTTTTCAGAGCAGTTCGCCAGCTGAATGAGTGGATTTTGGAAGCCGGCAGCAAGACCGTAATCTATATGACCTGGGCAAAGAAAGAGGAAGAATACAACCAGGAAAGAATGACGCTGGCGCATGAGCAGATCGCAGAGGAAATCGAGGCGCTGCTTGCTCCGGTTGGAAAATACTGGTGGAACTATAAGAAGAAGCATCCGGAAGTAGAGATGTATTACAAAGACGGGCAGCATGCATCTCCGGATGGATCACGGTTTGCAGCGGGATGGATCGGGAATGTGATTGAAAAAGATCTTTGTAAGAAAAATGAGTCCATGAAATAAAAGATGTAAAGGGAATAGGCTCTGATGACAAAAGAGGAATGGTACAGTCAGTTATTTGAGCACCTCGGCGATTCGAAGTTCCGCAGCAACTTCAAAGGCTGATATTGGGGGGATGGAGGAGAAAGCGGATTGCGAATATCCGTTTTGACATGAATCAGGGCAAGAAGTTGAGGAGTGACAATATATGAAGTATTTATATTTGCACGGACTAGGACAAAAACCAGACAGTTGGAATAAAGTAATAAAAGGAACGAAAGTATCGGAAAGTAGTATCAATTTGAGTTTAGCAGAGATGCTAGAAGGGAAATCTGCTACATATAAGGAATTATATTCAGTATTCTCATCAGAATGCGGCAAGGAGAAAGGCGGAATTGTCTTATGTGGGCTTTCTCTAGGAGCTGTTTTGGCACTTAATTATGCAATAGACTACCCAGATAAAGTAAAAGCGCTCGTATTAATTGCAGCACAATATAAAATGCCTGAAAAAATATTGAAAGTTCAGAATATGTTGTTTCATCTTATGCCAAATTCGGCATTCAATAAAATGGGATTCAAAAAAGCAGATGTTATCAGCCTATGTGGTACGATGGCTGAATTAGATTTCCGTGATTCACTGCATAAGGTGTCTTGTCCGGTATTGATCGTTTGCGGAGAGAAGGACAATGCAAATAAAAAAACTTCAAAAGAACTTTGTCATTATTTGAACAATTCCTGCTTTCATGAACTTATGAAAACAGGTCATGAGGCAAACCTGGAAGCTCCGGAAGAGTTGGCAATCGTGTTGCAGAAATTTTATGATAGTATCAGATAGATTCCAGTTTTCAGAGCAGGTGGCTATCATGGAGATGAAGAGAAATGGATGAGAAGAAAGCTTACTGGTTTGAACAGTCATATATGCCGCGGATGAAAAATATTGCGGTGGCTCCTTTTATTCTGGAAGATGGAAGGTTGTCCTTCTGTGTTCCGGGGGATGGTGAATTAAGTCAGAATAAAGAATGTGGCTGTAAGCTGTATTGCTATAGTATGTATTTGAGCGGTAGATATAGTGCCAAAGTATTTCGAACCCTATTTTACACCTTTTGCGGACGATATTATGCGAAAATAAACCAGGTTATGCCAGAAAGCAAAAATTTACAAAGGCTTACAAAGCCCGAAAAACCAAGAAAAACTAAGAAATGCGAGGTTATGCAACAATGATAAAAGTACTTTTCATCTGCCACGGCAACATTTGACGTTTTGCGAAAAGTCCAGTGTTTATGCGGGTTTGCGGGCACGGGTGATGGAATTTAACATGATTTTAACATGATTGACGAAAAAGGGCATCAGTTTTAAGTATTTTTGAATGGAAAATAGAACAAAAATTGAATATTAAAGTGATCTGTATGAGGGAGGGCAGTAGCTCTTCTTTTTTTTGTGCGAAAAATAAGAATATCAGGTTAGCTTGAACTAATTTCCGACACGAAGCAAAATAAATGACATATTGAATTATATAAGTGTATATTACGACAAATGGCCAGAGAAATCTGGCTTGCACACTTGATAAGAGCATTAACTTACCGACAAGATAGGAGATGAATAATATGCCATACTTAAAGAAAACATACTTCGCAGGGAAAACTATAGAAGTAGAGAAATGCTACACAAACAGATATGGAAAAAAAGGTCAAAAGAGGAGAGATAAGGTTAAGCCCACATCAGAACAGCAGAAAGAAATTAACAAGAGAAATGCTGAGAAAATGTTAAGATTACTGTTAAATGCCAATTTTGTTGGAGGGGATAATCACATCATATTAGGTTATCTAAGAGGAGATGGAGAAGCTGATCGAACAGAGGAAGAGATGCGTCATGATATTGATGTTTTTCTTCGACAGTGCCGTAAAGAGTATAAGAAAGCCGGATTAGAATTCAAATATATCCATGTGATGGAAATCGGAGAAAGAGGAGCCAGACACCATCACTTGGTCGTAAATCATATCGATGTAGCAATATTGCAGAAATGCTGGAATAAAGCCTATGATAAGCATAGTGAAATAAAAGCCTATAAGTTGGATGATACAGGAAATTATGCAAAACTTGCGAGTTATCTGATCAAATATACAGACAAACATAGAAAAAAAGAAGATGGTGCGCTCCAGAAAAAGCGATGGAGCAGAAGTAAGAATTTAAAGGTCCCGGAACCACAGATAGAAGTAATATCAGAGAGAAGTACTTTTCAAACGAAGCCTAAAGCAATTAAAGGATATTATGTTGATAAGGACAGTGTGAGATGTGGGATACATAGTCCGGAATATTATGGATATGGATTTGTAAGATATATATTGGTTAAACTAGAATAGAAAATATGTATTCAATAGACAGTAACTATGATATTACATACTGTAAAAACGAATTAAAACAAAAATGTTGTTTTAATTTTATTTTTGTGCCATAATATAGATAAATGGAAGTAAAGGATGGTGTGGTATATGAAATTATTAAGGGTTCGTGCATCAAATTATAAAAATTGCTGCGATGATTTTACGATTGATCTGGTGGCTAAATCGAAAAAGACAAGTGAAGATAAAGAATACGAACTGCAAGAGATTGCGGATGACTTGTATGTTTTTAATACAGTAGCTTTTGTTGGTAAAAATGCTTCAGGAAAAACTTCCGCAATAGAACTGATGGAGTGCTGTTATTCAATTCTCAGTGAATTCCGTTTGGAAGATAAACATTACAATTATGATAATGTGAAATTAGAAATAATTTTCTATTACAAAGGAAATATTTATAAATACACTACAGGATTGAAATCTGATCCGAATTTGGGAAGTAAAGCAAATTTCACAGAGCAACATATTTATCAGAAAAAATATTATAAATCCAAAGTAAAAGAAATTTATGCTGTTGAGGGATTTGAAGAAATTACAGGTTTTGGAGAACTTCCGGAAGATACATCAATTGTTTTTTTTATTTTAAAAAAGAAAGCTACTCGTGCAGTATATTTTAACTGTAATGGAGAAGGTGCTGATACGTATCACCTGCTGTTCAGAGCGATGAAAACGTATAAAATACCTGAAAATATTCTAGTAAAGGTAATCAAAATCTTTGATGATAAGATAAAAAGTTTAGAAATGGTTGATGAAAAACATTATAAACTTATTTATCAGGATCACGTAAAGGAACTTTCAGATTCCGAACTTGTTTATATACTTTCCAGTGGTACCACAAAGGGAGTGCTGCTTTACATTTTTGTAGTTGCAGCTTTGGAAAATGGTTTTGACCTGCTAATTGATGAAGTGGAGAATCACTTTCATAAGACTCTGGTTGAAAATATGATCAGTTTATTCAAAGATAAAACTGTGAATAAGAAATATGCAACATTGATGTTTACAACTCATTACTGTGAAGTGTTGGATCTGTTTAATCGTCAGGATAATATCTGGATCGCAAAATCGGATAACAAAATTCATCTGGAAAATATGTATGAGAATTACAATATTCGAACAGAGCTCTTAAAGAGCCGCCAGTTTTATAATAATGTATTTGATACTTCTGTTAATTATGAAGATCTTATGGCATTGAAAAAGGAGCTGATGAGATGAAGTATCTGATTATGTGTGAAGGTCCTAATGAGCTTGAGATTATCAGGATGTTGTTAGAACATGACAAACTGATTTTCACAGAAGATGATTTACTGAACTTGGTTCCTTATCATGCAAGGCAGGTCAGAAATAATGCTGCTGTAAAGAATGCATTGAATCTGTATTATGGTGATGTGGAAGTATTACGCATTGGAGATAAATTGAACGAAGAATTAAAAATTCCCAAAGAGTACAAAGGGAAAATCAAAAATATCAGAAAATACTGTACGAAACCTGAATTAGAGATGCTACTTATTATTTCCGAAAACAGGAATTTGGATTTTGAAAAAGTAAAATCTAAAATATCTCCTAAGACATTCAGCAAAGAAAATATTGTTTATAATCGTACACGTTATAATAACAGTACAGAATTTTATCGTATCTATTATGGAGAGCGGATCGATTTGCTGGTAGATACTATTAAGCGTTATAAGCAATTGAAAGGAAAACACCGGAATGATGAGTTATATCTTGCTGATTTGTTGAAGTAGTGAACGTTGTTAGAAGCTCTGAATTGATATTGGTTTTCTCCGAAAGTATATACTTTCGGAGAAAATTATAGGCAGATTTATAAAGAATGAGAGATAACCATATCACCTTGTATGCAAGGGATAAATATTCTTTTGAAGAGAGAACTATTGGTACATGGGACAATCTACAGTATTGTATCAGATTTTGGTGCTATTTATTGGAGTGGATTATGAATCGTTTGCTAGACGTTCCGGATTATAATTAAATTCTATTCTTCTCAGACAATTGAACATTGCAAGGCCGCAAAATGTAAACAAAAATTACTGAAATTATATGTGAGGGTTATCATGGGATTCAGTGGTTTTTATTTGCTTGTGTCATCATTTATAAAGTAAGCGTTTAAAAGGTTCTTTCTGTGCTTGGTTGATTTTAAAGTGCTAAAGCTATATAATATCTAAAACTATATTTATGTCGAGGGATATCTGTATGAATGAATTTATCAAATTACTTGATCCTGCTTGCCAAATTCGGTCGAACTGATCGGTCGGCTCGGATGAGCTGACCGATCAGTTCGCTTTATCTGACCACTTGTAGATTTATTTGTAGGCTACTTGGAAGGGTTTCTCATATTCCTCCCGTTAAATTCAAATCGATATGCATTGTGGATAATACGGTCCATGCAGGCATCCTGCCTGCTCTTACAAATCCTTTCCGGTTTCAAGTTGCTGTTCCTGTCTATGATTCTTCCCAAGAATCATGTCAACATTCATAGACACAGTGCGAAGCGCCCGTTCATAATCCTGGTGATTAGAAAAATCTTCACGCTGTCTATCCCTCAATTCAACAAGCCGGTTCTTTTCAGCATAGAGAGCTTTCATGGAAGGTAATTTATTCCCGCAAGATTTTTCTTTGAGTGTTCGGAGGGCTGTATCATACAAGGAAAGTTCTGCCCGGTGTTCTTCATAAAATTTATCCTTGTTGCGGCTCTTACGATAATCGGCGTACACATTTTTATATGCCAGATATTGTCCGGTAAAATGAATCTGCTTATTCACATCTTTAAGTTGCTGTTCAGTATCTTTTAAAGATTTTCTGGAAGCACTGGTCTGGTCTGATGCTTGATCGAGTGCTGCATGGAAATCATCAAGAGAATCATAGCCATGTTCCTGTATGTAGGCAACAGTCTGAGCCATCTGCTTCAAATTGGTGAGCTTTACTTTTTGAGCATAGGCTTCACTTTGCTGAGCTTTAATACAGGTTTGCAGATCTATGACAAGCCGGAGATCTGATTTTATGAAAATGAATGGTGCAGGGATAGCAGAAGTATCAGAGAAAGGAACAGTTGGTAAATCTGTGGAAGTATTCGGAGACTGCTGTTCCAGAATTTCTTCTTTCTGTTCTCTATGGGATTTCGTGTTTTCCTCAAATGCTTTCAAGAGAAAATCTTCTGTGTATCTGGTTCCAAGATTCCTTCCAGTGATATATTTTTTTCTGCCAGGGTGAAGATAGCTGTACCGGTTTCGACTGATCTTGAAGATAATATGATATTTTTCATCAAGGATTTTTGAAAATTCCTCTGGTGATCGTGCGGTACTTGCAGTATCATCAATAGCGTCACGAAGAAATTGTTTTTCTGTCTGGTAACGAGTTTCCTTTGGCGTGATTCCATCTTCTTTCATTTTCTGATTTAACATATCGAGTTTTTCCTGTCCCCGGCGTTGTGCCCAATGTTCTTTTTCTGTGATTTTTCTTTCAGCAGGAGTGAGCAGATCAACCTGATGTAGTCCTTCTTTCTTACACATATCCATAACTTCCTGTTTTAAATGGGTAAGGTATGCTACGCTTAGATGATGTTTGTATCCGGCTTTTGCTTCACAGTCAAATTCTATATAGGGTTCTTGTGGCATGTCATATTTACGGAGACTGTTGATTACGATGTGTACATGGATATTTCCACTTTTGTTATGACCATCAGTATGAGTGCAGACTAAAGCCTGATGACCGGGAAAATTTTTCTTTGCAAAAGTTAATCCGAGCTGCTGGGCACGTTCACCGGTTAATCCACATTCATCCCTGTCTTTCGGGTCGAAGCTGATGATATAGTGATGGGATTTTATCTCATTGAAGTTTTTGTTCTTGTGATAGTAGCTGTTTAGTTCCTGACATTCTGAAGCAAACGAGAACGGATCACAGTTCAGACCGTCCAGATAATATTCTTCTCTCAACATCATGTGCCCTTCTTCATCAAGAATCGGTTTTTGCGTATACTCATTATGCTGGAAGATAAGATACCGTTCCGATTCTTCATAGTCAGCGTTTTTGCTTGCGATATGTTTAATTACTGCCACGGAAATCACCTGCCATTTTCATCACTTCATATTTCATTTCATAAATATCCCGGAGAGATTTTTTTATTTCTGTTCTCATTTCTGAAGAGATAATACCGCCTTGATTAAAATATCTGGCAATCTGGTTGAGGTTGTTTCCTATCTTTCCAAATTCACCAATCAGTTTTTTTATTTCTGGAACATCTGCGGTAAGTTCATATTTGATAATAACATTCTGGGTGTTCAAGGCATTTCGGATAAAATCAGAAATACTCATGTTTGTTGCGATAGCTTTTTCCGACAGAATTTCATATTCTGTTTCACTCATACGTAGATGAACGTCTTTGGTTTTGATAAGGGATTCGCCTTTTTTGGGTCGTGTCATAAATGCTCCTCTTTGCATAAAGGTTCCGCATAAGGAAATTTTACAGCTTGCTGTGAAAGCAAGTGATGGAGAATCATCACGCTGTGACCATGTAAATGGAAACCAATACGCATATCTTTGATTACGGTCGAGGGTATGGGGAAACGAAATCCCCATCAAGTTGCAAGTGGCCAGTAAACCCGGAAAAGGGTTATTGTGCTACATTGCGAAACTTGCTCTAAAAATGATTGATTTATTATATAAGCCGATTTACAGAAAAAAGGAGAAGGACAGCCTGGATACATAAGGG
>ERZ824473.1843-NODE-1843-length-27647-cov-6.382393_pt1 | contig 27647 bp, 23 predicted proteins | sample MGYA00519874_ERZ824473 | MGnify/ENA primary metagenome ERZ824473 (study PRJEB31778, sample SAMEA3449151) | human gut metagenome | biome: human gut; feature: human-associated habitat; material: faeces | place: United Kingdom | collected 2010/2012 ... | reverse complement strand
CGCAGATGCCGTGCCGCAGCCGCCGGAGCGGTGCTTAAGCCGTAAGGCGGGAATTGTGCGGTGTTGCCTTTGGTTATTTTGCGATGGTCACGCCAGATTCAACCGCTTCGTCATGAGCCACTGAGTCAGTACCCACAGCAGGGCATCGACAATGGCAATCAGCGCAAAGACGGCGATGAGTACGATAACGCCCAAGGTATTGTCGGGACCGAAAAACGACGCGGCGCTGAAGTTAGTATTGTTCAGGTACTTGTACCCGCGGAACGCGACAAAGACTGCCGTCACAAGGGCTGCCATCTGCCCGATAAAGCCGATGACAAAGTAGGCGGCAATGCTGATGAGCAGCCGCTGCTGGGTAAACTGCGCGGCAAAGGCACAGGCCAGATATGCGTGCAGCAGTGCGCCCGCGATAAGGGCCAGTATAATCAAAAGCATTGCAGACCAGATGGCGACATCCTCGGCAGTGACGCGGCTGAAATCAGATGCAAAGCTGCCGCCACTGACCGTGTCGGTAGTCAGCATGCCGCAAAGTGTAAAAAATACCATGCCGAACAGCGTCCATACCGTGCCGCAGATGACCTTAGCAGCAATGTGCTGCCAAATGGGCACGGGCAGAGCCAGCATCAAGTACCCGCGCTCGCCCAACAGGCGGTAAAACTGCTGAATTTCAATAAAAGCGCAGATGGCGAGCACAACAAGAAGGCTTACGGCAGACGCCAGTGCCAGCAAGGCCATGGCGACCCCGGCCAGCGGCAGCCTGTCGGAGGTGTTCTGGACAAAATGGCTCAGAATATTAGTAAAAATGTTCAGCACAAGCACGCCCGCCGCAATGGGCAGAACAACACGGCCTGTGGATTTGAACTCATAACGTAAAAGCTTCGTCAGCATTTGTAAACCTCCCGGAAGTAAGCGTCCACGCTCTCCCCTGTTTCCTCGCGCAGCTCGTCGACGGCGGCCTGGCGCAGGACCTTGCCGTCCTGTAAAAGAATGACCTCGTCCAGCACCTTTTCAATGTCGCCGATGAGGTGCGTGGACAGCATAAGCGCGGCATCCTCACTGTAGTTGTGCATGATGGTGCTTAAAATGTAGTCGCGGGCGGCGGGGTCCACGCTGCCCAGAGGCTCATCCAGCAGGTAGAGCTTGGCGGCACGGCTCATGGTCAGGCAGAGCTGCATCTTTTCCTGTGTGCCCTTGCTCATGGAATCGATTTTGTCCCGCCCGCCGATATGCAGGTCGGCCAGCAGGGCGTTTGCCTTGACTTTGTCAAAATCGGTGAAGAAATCCGCGTACAGGCTTACGGCATCGTCGGCGGTGAACTCCGTCGGCAGAGCCATACGGTCCGGTAGATAGCTGGTGATGGCCTTGGTGAAAACGCCGACAGGAACTTTATCAATAATGACGCTGCCCGCCGTGGGCTGCAAAAGCCCGGCAGAGATTTTCATAAGCGTTGTTTTGCCGCTGCCGTTGGGGCCAAGCAGGCCAACAAGCTTGCCAGGCGTGACGGCAAAGTCCACGCCGTTCAGCGCAGCGGTGCGGCCATAGCGCTTGGTCAGGCCGTGTACCTCATAAATTGCATCCATGGTTTACTCCTTTTTTGGTGCCTGCTGTGCGGTCTCGCGCAGCAGGGTCTCGATTTCGGCTTCGGTCAGGCCGAGGGCCTGCATCTGGTGCAGAAACTCCGCCGCCAGCGTGCCGGCGCGCCGACGGCGCAAGGCCTGCAGGGCAGTGTCATCCGCTGTGACGGTGCGCCCGGCGGTGCGCTGCGCCTGCAAAAGGCCGCGGCTTTCCAGCTCCTGCAAAGCGCGCTGCATGGTGTTGGGGTTGACCCCGGCGTCAGCGGCCAACTCCCGCACGGGCGGAATGCGGCTGCCGGGCGGGAACTCCCCTGCGACGAGGGCAAGCTCCAACTGCTCGACCAGCTGCACATAGACCGGGCGGCCCGCAGTAATGTTCCAGTTCATGGTGTTTTATGCTCCTTTGTATTATTGTGTTAAGAGCTTAATACAATAATACACGCGGGATACAGCTTTGTCAATAGAAAAAATAAAAAAATCCCCCGCCGGGCTGGCGGAGGAAATATTGCATGATACAACGTCAGGAAATATGATCCTCGATCCATGTCAACACGTAGTCGAACACCTCGTCGCGGTTTGTTTCGTTGTGCAGCTCGTGGCGGCCTCCTTCAAAAATCTGGCAGGTCAGATCCCTGACACCGGCGTCGCCCAGCATGGCCCAGACCTTGCGAACGCCGCTGCCGTAGTCGCCGACGGGGTCGCAGTCACCGGCAATCAGCAGCACGGGCAGATCCTTGTCAATAGCCTGTGCCCATGCCTTTGTGCTGACGTGGTTGAGCGTCGCGAGCATCTCGCGGTAGGTCGCAGCGGTAAACCGGAAGGTACACAGCCCGTCGGCGTCATAGGCTTTCACAACGCTTTTATCGCGGGAAAGCCAGGCGTTGGGCGACTGCGCGTTCTCGATTTTCCTGCAATAGCTGCCGAAGTTCAGCTTGACCATCAGCGGCGAGACATAGCGCGGCCCCTTGATGCGGGCAATCAGCCCGGCCAGACGCTGGCCGACGACATTCATAAAGCTTGGGCCTGCCGTGCCGGAAATGATCAGCGCCGTGATGCTTTCCGGCCACTTCTCGGCGTACCAGCGCGCGTAAAAGCTGCCCATGCTGTGGCCGTAGAGGATGATGGGCGTATCGGGAAAGCGCTCGTGCAGGATACGGTTCATCGTGTGCAGGTCGTTCAGGAGGTGGCAACGGCCATTCGGCTCACCGTAGTGGCCGTGCTCCCCTGCCTGGGCGGTGTCACCGTGGCCGAGGTGGTCGTTGCCCGCCAGCGCAATGCCGTGGGCAGCGTAGAACTCGGCCATCGGTGCATAGCGGCGCACATATTCGCACATGCCGTGGCTGAGCTGAAGGACAGCCCGCACAGGCTGACCGGGTACAGTGTAGAGGAATGCGGAGGAGGTGTGCTTTTCGTCCGACGACGGGAAGGTGATGGCTTCGCAGTGGAGGTTGGGCATGATTACAGTTCTCCTTTGATTTTTTTCCAGTATTGTGCGAAAGCCTGCTCGTTTTTATTATCGCCGGGGACATAGTACTGCCGGTCCTTGATGGCGTCGGGCAGGTATTGCTGGGCGGTCCAGTGGTTGGGGTAGTCATGCGGGTAGAGGTAGTGCTGCCCCTTGACCTTGGCGTCGGCGCCGTCGTAGTGCTTGTTTTGCAGCTGGCGCGGGATGGGCCCGGTGCGCCCGGCCTGAATGTCCGCAATGGCGGCATTGATGCCGTCGTGGGCGGAGTTGGACTTGGGCGCAGTAGCCACCAGCACCACGGCATCCGCCAGCGGCAGACGGGCCTCCGGCAGACCGACGGCGTTGGCAATATCAACAGCGGCCTTGACGATGGGGATGATCTGCGGCCAGGCCAGGCCGACATCCTCGCACGCGCAGACCATCAAACGGCGGCAGGCGCTGGGCAGGTCACCCGCTTCCAGCAGACGGCCCAGATAGTGCAGCGCTGCGTCGGGATCGGAGCCGCGCATCGACTTCTGGTAGGCCGAGACGATGTCATAGTGGTCGTCGCCGAGCTTATCATACCGCATGGCCGTGCGCACGGCGACCTGCTGCACCATGTCCAGTGTGATCGTGCGGCTCCCGTTTTCTACGGGTGCAGCGGTGACGGCAAATTCCAGATTGCCCAGCGCCTTGCGCATATCGCCGCCCGCACTCTGGGCCAGGTATTCCAGCGCGTCGTCGGGAATGAACACGGGAGACTTGTCCTCAGCCCCGAGGCGCGCAGCGGCGCTGCGCAGCCCGGTGCGGATGTCGTCGGTGGTCAGGGATTTGAACTCAAACACCGTGCAGCGGGACAGCAGCGCGTTATATACATAAAAGTAGGGATTCTCGGTGGTGGAGGCAATCAGGGTGACGGTACCCTGCTCCACACATTCCAGAAGGCTCTGTTGTTGGCGCTTGTTAAAATATTGTATCTCGTCAAGATATAAAAGAATGCCGCCCGACGCGCCGAGTGTGCCGATGTCCGAGAGCACCGATTTGATGTCGCTCGTCGAGGCCGTCGTGCCGTTGAGCTTGTGCAGCTGCATACCGCTGCCCGCTGCAATGATGCTGGCAACAGTGGTTTTGCCGACGCCGGACGGGCCGTAGAAGATCATGTTGGGAATCTTGCCGCTCTCGACAGTGCGGCGGAAAACCTGATTTTTGCCGAGTAGATGCTGCTGGCCGCAGACCTCATCCAGGGTGCGCGGGCGCAGACGCTGTGCCAATGGTTCCATTTTGCATTCCTTTTTTAAGATAAGTTTGAGATAGTGTACCAAAACATCATACTTCTATACTTGATTATAACGGCTCGGCGTGGTAGAATCAAGAGAAAAGGATTGAAACGGAGAAAATGCTGTGACCAAACAAGAGCTGGCTGCGATCTGTATTGCGCGCCTGAAGGCAGAATATCCCGATTCCGACTGCACGCTGGATTATGACCATGCGTGGCAGCTGCTTGTGTCGGTGCGGCTGGCGGCCCAGTGCACCGATGCCCGCGTAAACGTGGTGGTGCAGGAGCTGTTTGCCAAGTACCCCGGCGTAAAAGAACTGGCTGCAGCGGATCCTGCGGATATTGAGGCCATCGTCAAGCCCTGCGGGCTTGGCCACAGCAAGGCACGGGATATTTCAGCCTGTATGCGGATGCTGCGCGACAGGTACGACTGCCATGTACCGGATGATTTCAACGCGCTGCTTGCCCTGCCCGGCGTGGGCCGCAAGAGTGCGAATCTGATCATGGGGGACGTATTCGGCAAGCCTGCCATCGTGACGGACACCCACTGCATCCGGCTGTGCAACCGCATCGGGCTGGTGGACAACGTCAAGGAGCCGGCCAAGGTCGAGCGGGAGCTGTGGAAGATCATCCCGCCTGCGGAGGGCAACGGCTTCTGCCACCGGCTGGTGGACCATGGCCGCGCCGTGTGCACAGCCCGCACCAAGCCCTACTGCGACAAATGCTGCCTGGCGGACGTATGCCGGGCACGAAAGGAATTTTTGCATGAATAAAACGACGGAAAACCGTCTGGGCGGTGAGCTGCGCAGCCAGCAGGCAGCCCGGCGCCTGCTGGAGGAGCTGCGCCGCGGACGCTATGCAGACGCCGCCCAGCTGCCCAGCGAGCTGGAGCTGGCCGATGTTCTGGGCGTGAGCCGCACCGTGGTGCGCGATGCCCTGAGCGATCTGGAGCGCGACGGCTATGTGGAGCGTGTGCGCGGCATCGGCACCCTTGTCAACCGCGATGTGGTCCGTGTCGAGAACCGCATGGATCAGAAGCTGGAATTCAACCGCATGATCCGCTCAATTGGCCGCGTGCCCCACAGCGATAACCTGATGGTCACGCGGGAGACTGCCATGCCGGAGCTGGCCGCAAAGCTCGGCCTTGACCCGGAGCGCGAGCACACACTTGTGTTTGTGCGCCGCCGGGTACTGGCCGATGAAACGCCGGTGCTCTACTCTACCGATATTCTGCCGCTGGCGCTGTTTGGCGGCAAGTGGCTGGATACGATCGATTTCAGCCGCCCGATCTTTGAGATCGTGGAGCAGCACTGCCATGTGGAGGTCACTGAGACGCTGACGACGCTGCACGCCGTACAGGGGGTGCCCGGCATCCGCCGCCAGCTGGGGCTGCGCCCGGAGCAGGCGCTTTTGCAGCTGGATGAGATCTGCTATTCCCGCACCTGCAAGCCGGTGCTTTGCTGCCAGACCTGCTATACGGATTTCTTTGACTTTGCGATGGTGCGCAAGCTGATTTGATTTTAAACGGCACAGCGCCGTTTAAAATAAATAGAGTAAACAAAGGGGATTGTGTATGAGACATTTGATCGACCCGGCCGATTTCACGCTGGAAGAAACGCTCAGCCTGATGGACCTTGCAGACCGTATCCATGATGACCCGGCTGCCTATAAAGATGTAGCTGCCCGTAAGCGGCTGGCAACACTGTTCTACGAACCGAGCACCCGTACCCGTCTTTCGTTTGAGGCGGCCATGCTGAACCTGGGCGGTCAGGTACTGGGATTCCCCGATGCCGGTGTTTCCAGCGCCTCCAAGGGCGAGACCGTAGCCGATACCATCCGCGTGATCAGCTGTGTGGCAGACATTGCCGCTATGCGCCACCCCAAGGAGGGGGCACCGCTGCGCGCGTCCCGCTACAGCCGCATTCCGGTCATCAACGCCGGTGACGGCGGCCACAGCCACCCCACCCAGACGCTGCTGGACATGATGACGATCCGCCAGCGCAAGGGGCACCTGGATCATCTGACCATCGGCTTCTGCGGCGACCTCAAGTTTGGCCGCACGGTGCACAGCCTGATCAAGAGCCTGTCCCGTCTGCCGGGCATGAAGTTTGTGCTCATCTCACCCGAGGAGCTGCGCGTGCCGGATTACATCATCAGCGAGATCCTCGAGCCTAACAACATCCCCTATGTTGAGACACGCAGCATGGAGGAGGCTCTGCCCGATTTGGACGTCCTCTACATGACCCGCGTCCAGCAAGAGCGGTTCTTTAATGAAGAAGATTACATCCGCCTGAAAAACAGCTATGTCCTGACAAAGGAAAAGCTGGCTCTGGCCCCCGCGGATATGCCGGTGCTGCATCCCCTGCCCCGTGTGAATGAGATCACGCTGGACGTGGATGACGACCCGCGCGCAGCGTACTTTGACCAGGTGCAGAACGGTGTCTATATGCGCATGGCGCTGATCATGACTTTGCTGGGTCTCAAAGACCCCAAGACCGGGGAGGTGGCGTTCAATGTTGAAGGTTGATGAAATCCAGAACGGCGTGGTCATTGACCACATTACCGCAGGCACGGGGCTGGCGCTCTACCACATGATGGAGCTGGAAAAGCTGCACAATGCCAGCGTGGCACTTTTGCAGAACGTCCGCAGCCAAAAGGACGGAAAAAAGGACATAATAAAGATTGAGGGCGATGTCAGCGAGATGAGCTTTGACGTTCTCGCCTATGTCGACCCGAAAATCTCCATCACCTTTATCCGGGACGGCAGGGTGACGGAGAAAAAACACCCCGAGCAGCCCAAGCGGCTGGTCAACGTCATCAAATGCACGAACCCGCGCTGCATCACTTCCATCGAGGAGGGCTGTGACCACATCTTTGCCCTGACGCCGAGCGGACGCTATCGCTGCATCTACTGCGAGCAGGAGTTCCGCGTAAAACCGTAAACGAGGTAACACTATGGAAAAGCCGAAATTTCACCTGAACCCTAATGAGGAAATCGTCAAAACCATCCGCGAGGGCCTCAAGCGCACGGGCGGTTACTGCCCCTGCCGCTTGCAGCACATTCCGGAGAATATCTGCATCTGCAAGGAGTTCAAGGAGCAGCTGGCCGACCCGGACTGCCACGGTGCGTGCCATTGCGGGCTGTATGTGAAGGACTGAGGATTTTTCCCTTTTACAACAATTATAATAAGTAAAACGAGGTATCTGCCACGAAAAGCAGGTACCTCGTTTTGCTTATGCTACACACACGCCGCCATTGTATCCTCGGTCAGGATAATATGCCCGTCGGCGTCCACATCGGCGGTGTAAACTGTGCCGGGGTGGGCTGTACCGGCAGCGATGCGGTCCGCAAGGGCCTGCTCCACGGCACGGCTGACGGTGCGGCGCAGCTCCCGCGCACCGTAGGGCGGCACCTTGTCCCCGGCCAGCACCTTGGCTGCGGCGGGCGTGTGGTGCAGCGTGTAGCCCTGCCGGGCCGCGCGCTGCTCAAGCTCGACAAGCAGCCGGTCTGCGATCCCGGCCAGCTGCTCCGGGCCGAGCGGGTCAAAGAGGACGGTCTCATCCAGGCGCCCCATCAGCTCGGGGCGGAAAAACTCCTTAGCCTCCTGAATGGCTTGCTGGCCGCGGCGCCGGGTCTCGGCAGCGGCGGCCCCAAAGCCCAGCGGCGACGTCTGGCCGGACAGACACCGCGCACCCAGATTGGAGGTGAGCAAAATAATCGTGTTGGAAAAATCCGCCCGGCGTCCCTGGGAGTCGGTCAAATTGCCGTCCTCCAAGATTTGCAGCAGCAGGTTCTGGATGTCGCTGTGCGCCTTTTCGATTTCATCAAATAAGACAACACTGTACGGGCGGCGGCGTACGGCCTCGGTCAGCTGGCCGCCCTCGTCGTGGCCGACATAGCCCGGCGGCGCGCCGAGCAGCCGCGCGACGGTATGCCGCTCCATATACTCCGACATGTCAAAGCGCAGCAGGGCTTTTTCGCTGCCGAACCAGCATTTTGCCAGCGTGCGTGCCAGCTGGGTCTTGCCGACGCCCGTCGGCCCGAGGAACAGCATAGCTCCTATGGGCCGCCCGCTCTCCCGCAGGCCGGTGCGGCTGCGTCGGATGGCAGATGCCACGGCGGCCACGGCCTGCGGCTGGCCGATGACCTCGGCGGCAAGGCGCTGTTCCAGATTGGCAAGACGCTCCCTCTCGGCTTCGCCTACGCGCTCTGCGGGCACGCCGCTGGCCTTGCTGACGACCCTTGCAATATCGGCGGGGGTCAGTGCCCGGCGGTTCCCGCTGGCATCGGCAATGCGGCGGGCCGCGGCGGCTTCGTCCAGCAAGTCAATGGCCTTGTCGGGCAGATACCGCCCGGGCAGGTAACGCACGCTCAACTCCACCGCGGCGTGGATGGCCTCGGGAGGGATGCTGACACCGTGGTAGCGCTCATACCGCGGCATCAGTCCGGCCAGAATCGTTTCTGCGGCAGCAGAGGTAGGCTCCTCGACCATGACCCTTCCAAAGCGGCGCTCGAGTGCGGAATCCTTCTGGATGGTTTTGCGGTATTCCTCAGGCGTGGTCGCGCCGATGAGCTGAATTTCGCCGCGTGCCAGCATCGGCTTTAAGATGCTGGCGGCGTCAATGGCTCCCTCCGCCGCCCCGGCCCCGGCAATGAGGTGGATTTCATCGATAAACAAAATCGTTGAGCGGTCACGGTACAGTTCTTCCAACAGGTTCTTGAACCGCTCCTCAAAGTCGCCGCGGTATTTGGTGCCCGCGACCATCGACGCCATGTCCAGCGCCAGCACCCGCTTGCCGCGCAGTGCCGGGGTGATCTGCCCCGCAGCGATCCGCTGCGCCAGTGCCTCCGCCAGCGCAGACTTGCCGACACCCGGCTCACCCAGGAGGCAGGGGTTGTTTTTCTGGCGGCGGCAGAGAATTTCAATCATGCGATCCAGCTCGGCATCACGGCAGAGCACCGGGTCGAGCCGCCCCTCCTGTGCGAGGCGCGTCAGGTCGCGGCCGTATTTATCGCTGGGGCGGCCCGTGCGGGAGGCAGCCATCCGCGGCTGTGCGGGCAGCACAAGCTGACCGGAAAGCTGGCGGCATTCCCGCGCGGCCTGCGGCAGCTCGATGCCCAGAGCCGCCAGCCACCGGCTGGCCGTGCAGGACGAGTCCTCGAGGATGGCGCAGAGCAGGTGCTCGTTCTCCGCCCTGGCGGCACTGGCCGCATGCGCACCCAGCACGGCAAACTCCATGGCCTTGCTCAGCTCGGGGGCAAGGTCCCGGCTGTGCAGGCGGCGCGGACGGCCCGCCGCGTGGGCGGCGGTATGCTCGGCCAGGGCGGTGGATGTCACCCGCTTGCGGCGCAGAAAATCCGCCGCTGTCCCCTGTGCTGTCTGCACCAGCGCCAGCAGCAAATGGCCGGTATCCGCCTGGCTGCACCCCTGCTGCCCCGCCAGCACCAGCGCCGTGTGCACGGTGCGTGCCGCCGTGAAGGAAAAACCTTTATATCTGTAGACCCAGAACATCTGCAAATCCTCCTCTGAAAAGTACCCATTGAAAGTATAGACGCCGGGCCAATAAATAATCATCGAAATCTGGGGGATTCTGCAAGACAAATTGAGAAAACCGTGGTATAATAAACTGATTGTTTTTATTTTTACGTATGAGGTGGTTTTCAATGCACAAATTGATGCGCTACATCAAGGGCTATGAGAAGCAAGCCCTGTTAGCGCCGCTTTTCAAGATGCTGGAAGCCTGTTTTGAATTGTTTGTGCCGCTGATCATTGCCAGCATCATCGACACGGGCATCAAAAATGAGGATGCGGCCTTCATCTGGACGCGCTGCGGCCTGCTGGTCCTGCTGGCTGCTATCGGCTTGGCCAGCAGCCTGACGGCACAGTGGTTCTCCGCAACGGCGGCGCTGGGCTTTGGCACGGCATTGCGCAAGGACCTGTTCCGCCATATTGGCACGCTGAGCTACAGCGAGCTGGACGGCATCGGCACCCCGACGCTTGTCACCCGCATGACGAGCGACATCAACCAGGTACAGAACGGCGTCAACCTGACGCTGCGGCTGCTGCTGCGCTCGCCGTTCATCGTGATCGGCGCGCTTATTATGGCGTTCTCCATCAGTCCGAAGCTGACGCTGCTTTTCATCGGTGTTACGATCATGGTGTCGCTTATTATATGGGCCATCATGCGCGTGACCGTGCCCATCTACCATGAGGCCCAGAACGGCTTGGACCGTGTGACGCTGCTGACGCGCGAAAACTACGTCGGCGCACGCGTGGTGCGTGCTTTTGCCCGCCAGGCGGACGAGCTGGCCGCCTTTGTGGAGACAAATGACCATCTGAAAAAGCTGCAATTTGCGGCAGGCCGTATTTCGGCGCTGATGAACCCGCTGACCTATCTCGTCGTCAACCTGGCCGTTGTGGCGCTGCTGCTGCGCGGCGGCGTGGAGGTCGATGCCGGTAAGCTGACGCAGGGCGAGGTCATTGCCCTTATCAATTATATGAGCCAGATTCTGTTGAGCCTGCTGCGTCTGGCGGATCTGGTCGTTTCGGTCACCCGCGCACTGGCCAGCGGCATGCGTGTCAATGAGATTCTGAACACCCACACGACGATGCAGGATCCCGGCACGGCAGAGCTGGCTGTGAACGACGCTGCCGAGGCGGCTAAGTTTGAGCACGTCACCTTCACCTACAAGGATGCCGGTGCACCGAGCCTGACGGACATCACGTTCACGGCCAGGCCCGGTGAGACCATCGGCGTCATCGGCGGTACGGGCAGCGGCAAATCGACGCTGATCGACCTGGTCTGCCGCTTCTACGATGCAGACAACGGCGGCGTTGCGCTGTTCGGTCATGATGTAAAGCAGTACAGCTTTGCACAGTTGCGCAGGCTGGTGGGTGTCGTGCCCCAGCAGGCCGTGCTGTTTACAGGTACGATCCGCGACAATATGCAGTGGGCCGCCCCCGGAGCTTCCGACGAGGAAATCTGGCAGGCGCTGGAGATAGCCCAGGCGGCGGAATTTGTCCGCGGCAAACCCGGCATGCTGGATGCACCGGTGGAGACGGCGGGCCGCAACTTCTCCGGCGGCCAGCGCCAGCGCCTGACGATTGCCCGCGCGCTGGTACCAAAGCCGAAGATCCTGATTCTGGATGACAGTGCCTCGGCGCTGGATTTTGCAACGGACGCAGCCCTGCGCAAGGCAATCAAAGAGGAAACGCACGGCATGACCGTGTTTATCGTCTCCCAGCGCGCGGCCAGCGTGCAGCGCGCCGACCACATTCTGGTGCTGGATGACGGTAAGCTGGTTGGCGACGCGCCCCATGCCGAGCTGCTGCGCAGCTGCGAGGTCTATAAGGAAATCTGCCTGAGCCAGTTGAGCAAGGAGGAGGTGGCAAAGACGCTATGAGCAAGACAAAGCAAAAGCTGGACCAGAATACGATCCATCGCGTCCTGAAGCTGATCCGCCCCTACGCCGGCATGGTCATCCTGACGTTGACCTTTGCGCTGATCACAGTGGTCACGACTCTGCTGGCTCCGGTACTGTCCGGCAAGGCCGTGGATATGATCCTGGGACCCGGTCAGGTTGATTTTGCAGGCCTTGGCAAAATTGCGATAGCGATGGCTGCCACGATTGCCTGCACAGCGCTGGCCCAGTGGCTGATGAATGTCGTCAATAACCGCATTACCTTTCAGGTCGTGCGTGATATGCGTGTCCGTGCGTTTGGCCAGTTGGAGATTCTGCCGCTCAAATATATGGACGCCCACCGCCCCGGCGATGCTATCAGCCGCATTACCACCGACGTAGAGCAGTTCAGCGACGGTCTGCTGATGGGCTTTACCCAGCTGTTCACCGGCTTGCTGACGATTTTGGGCACGCTGGGAGTCATGCTGTTCATCGACTGGCGCATTGCGCTGGTCGTTGTGGCGTTGACGCCGCTGTCGATTTTCGTCGCGCGGTTTATTGCCACCCACACCTATTCTATGTTCAAGGTGCAGAGCGAGACCCGCGCCGAAATGACGAGTCTGGTCGAAGAACTGGTCGGCAACGAGCATCTTGTCCGCGCGTTCGGCTATGAGCGCCGCGCCGAGGAACGCTTCGATAAGATCAACCTCGATTTGCAGAAGTGCGGCGTCAAGGCGACGTTCTTCTCCTCTACCACGAACCCCTGCACCCGCTTTGTGAATGCGCTGGTCTACGCCGCCGTCGGCGTGCTGGGTGCGTTTGTCGCCATTGCCGGCGGCATCACGGTAGGCCAGCTGTCGGTCTTTCTGAACTACGCCAACCAGTACACGAAGCCGTTCAATGACATTTCGGACGTTATGACCGAACTGCAGAACGCGCTGGCTTGTGCGCAGCGCGTGTTTGACCTGATCGACGAGACACCCATCGTGCCCGATGGCCCGGATGCTGTTGCCCTGCCCCACGGCGCGGGCAGCGTGGAGTTTAACCACGTCAGGTTCCGCTATGTGGATGATGTGCCGCTGATCGAGGATATGAACCTGAAGGTTGCGCCGGGTCAGCGCATTGCACTGGTCGGACCCACGGGCTGCGGCAAGACGACACTGGTCAATCTATTGATGCGGTTTTATGAGATCAACGGCGGTACGCTGCGCGTCGACGGGTATTCCATCGACAATGTGACCCGCGACAGCCTGCGCGGCAACCTGGGCATGGTGCTGCAGGAGACCTGGTTGAAGGCCGGTACGATTGCGGAAAATATCGCCTACGGCAAGCCGGATGCGACCCGCGAGGAGATCATCGCCGCGGCCAAGAAGGCGCACGCCCATAGCTTTATCTGCCGCCTGCCCAACGGGTACGACACGCAGGTAGCAGAGGACGGCGGCAACATCAGCCAGGGCCAGCGGCAGCTGCTCTGCATTGCCCGTGTCATGCTGCGACGCCCGCCGATTTTGATTCTGGATGAGGCAACGTCCAGCATCGACACCCGTACCGAGGTGCTGGTGCAGGATGCCTTTGAGGAGCTGATGATGGGCCGCACGAGCTTTATCGTGGCTCATCGCCTGTCTACCATCAAGAACGCTGACCAGATCCTGGTCATGAAGGCCGGCAACATCATTGAGCGCGGAACCCACGAAGAACTGCTGGCGCAGGGCGGCTTCTATAAGCAGCTGTACGAGAGCCAGTTCGCCAAGGCATAAAACCATACACCGGGAAAGAAATAGGAGGATGTATTATGAGTCACATTACCATTCCGGAAGGATACCAAAGCCTTCTGGGTTTGTATGACACCCAGAAGGCCATCGGTCTCATCAAGACGATCTTTCAGGAGAAGCTCTGCATGGCGCTGCACCTCAAGCGCGTCACGGCTCCCCTGTTTGTCATGCAGGGCAGCGGCCTGAACGATGACCTGAACGGCGTCGAGCGCCCCGTTTCGTTCGATGTGCCCAGCCTGAACGAACAGGCCGAGGTCGTCCACAGTCTGGCTAAGTGGAAGCGCTACGCCCTGTACAAGTACGGCTTCCGCCCCGGTCAGGGCATTGTGACCGATATGAACGCCGTCCGCCGCGACGAGGAGCTGGACAACCTGCACAGCATCTACGTGGACCAGTGGGACTGGGAGCGCGTTATCACTGCCGACCAGCGCACGCTGGAATTTCTGCAGGAGACCGTGCGGGACATCGTGGACGCTGTCTGCGCAACGTCTGACGAGCTGCGCTGGAAGTTCCCCGAGCTGAAAAACAACATCCACCTGCGCCGCGAGGTGGCATTTATCACGACGCAGGAGCTCGAAGACAGGTACCCGGACTTCACGCCGAAGCAGCGCGAGAATGCCTTTGCCAAAGAGCATGGAACCGTCTGCATCATGCAGATCGGCGGCAGGCTCAAGAGTGGCCAGCCCCACGACGGGCGCGCGGCCGACTATGATGACTGGACGCTGAACTGCGACATTCTGTTCTGGCACAAGCCGCTGGACTGCGCACTGGAGCTGTCCAGTATGGGTATCCGCGTTGACGCCGACGCCCTGCGCCGCCAGCTGGACGCCGCAGGCTGCCCGCAGCGCGCGGAGCTGCCCTTCCACAAACTGCTGCTGGATGGCACCCTGCCCCTGACAATGGGCGGCGGCATTGGCCAGAGCCGCCTGTGTATGCTGCTGCTGGGCAAGGCCCATGTCGGCGAGGTACAGGTCAGTCTGTGGGATGACGCTACGGTACAGGCATGCAGGAATTCGGGCGTGGAGCTGCTGTAACCCTTGACAAACCCCTGCCGATTGTGATATTATATTAGAGTTCCCGCTAGTATAGCACAATTGGCAGTGCAGCTGATTTGTAATCAGCAGGTTGCAGGTTCGATTCCTGTTACTAGCTCCACTTAAAAAAGCGCGTTAGCAAAGCAAATCCACTTTGCGACGCGCTTTTTTCTTGCTTTTGTATGTCTTTTTGCGTCCTAAACAGAAAAAAGCAGGTCGTAAACATGTCGTAAACGCAGTAGAATCGCATAACGCGGAGTCAGGGTTGAACTCAGGAATGCTGCTGTACATAAAGCTGATAGATTGTTCTTGAGGAATATTTAGAGAAGCTTTTCCTTATTGCACCCTACTCTATATACTCCTAAAAAACGCCCGGTAGGCATGATGCTTACCGGGCGTTTTGCTTTGCTGTTTTAAGTGTTTGCCAGTGCCGTCTGCAGAGCGCAGTAATTCTCCAGTGTCAGCTGCTCGGGGCGGGAACGCTCATCAAGACCGGCGGCCTGCAGGGCGGAGATGACCTGCGCCTTGGGCAGGTGCAGGCCATTGGCGATGGCGTTGGCGGCGGTCTTGCGGCGCTGGGAGAAGGCAGCGCGAATCAGCGCGAAAAAGGCGGCTTCGTCGCCGTTCGGCACGGCTACGGCGGGCTTCTCCCTCACATCCAGGCGGATGACGGCGCTTGTCACCTTGGGGGCGGGGTAAAAGCTGCCGGGCTGGACGCTGAACAACAGCTTCGGCTCGGCGTAATAGGCCACGGCGTAGCTGATTGCACCCGCATCCCGCGTGCCGGGGGCAGCGCAGAGGCGCTGTGCGGCCTCCTTCTGCACCATTACGGTAATGTTCCGGATAGGCAGCTTTTCCTCCAGCAGGCGCATCAGAATCGGGCTGGTGATGTAGTACGGCAGGTTGGCACAGACGGCGACGGGCTTGCCGCCGAACTCCTCGGCCAGCAGAGCCTTCAGATCGACCTTCAGCACGTCGTTCAGGATGAGCTTGAAGTTGTCGTAGTCGGCCATCGTCTCTTCCAGCAGTGGCGGCAGACGCTTGTCGACCTCGATGGAGACGACATTGTCCGCACGCTTGCAAAGCTGCTCGGTCAGCACGCCGATGCCGGGGCCGACCTCAAGTGCACCCCAGCCGGGGCCGATACCGGCGGCCTCCGCAATGCGGGGGCAGATACCGGGGTTGATGATGAAATTCTGGCCGAAGCCCTTGGACAGGGCAAAGTCATACCGTGCGCAGAGGTCACGGATGGTGGACAGGTCAGTCAATGTGGGCACGGCGGACGTCCTTTCCGAGTCAATAAAAATCAGTTCTGCCCGGCCAGTGCCGTGGCCGCGTTGACGGCCTTGCTGATCTGCGGGTCAGTATCAAGTGTGTAATCGTAGTAGGCGTTCTGCTCGTCGACGGAGAGCGCGGCGTCAATGTCGGGGCGCAGGCCCTCCTCATTCCAAGTCTGATCCTCGTTATCGAGCAGCAGGCCCACCGTGATGTAAGCGGCGGAGCCGTCGGAGAAGCTTTGGGCGTCGCTCAGAACGACGCCCTTACCCGCAGTTTTGGTGCCGACGAGCGTCGCACCGGCCATCTTGCGCAGGGCATTGGCGAACAGTTCGGCGCTGCCCGCGGTGGAGCCGTTGACAAGGCAGACAATCGGAACGTTGATCTCGGTCTCATCGGACATGCGCAGCACGGTCACATTGCCGTCCCTGTCCTGCTGCTTGGCGATCTCACCGGAGGGCACACAGTAATCCGCGGCCACAAGAGCGGCGTTCAGGTTCTCGCCGTTATTGTCGCGCAGGTCAAAAACAAGGCTGTTCGCTCCCTGCTGCAGCAGCTCATCCACAGCAGCCTTGAACTCGCTGGCCGTGCCGGAGGTGAAAGCGTCAATGCGGATGTACCCGCAGGTGTCCGCGACCATCTGACGGGTGTAGATGGAGGGTGTTTTGTAGTTGGAGTGGACAAGATTCAGCTGCTGCTCCTGGCGGTCCGGCGTCAGGTAGGTGATCGTGGTGGTCGTACCCTCCTCACCCAGCAGTTTGGAGGTCAGGCGCGCGGTGGAGGTGATGTTGCGCGTCGACTCATCGTTGATAGCGGTGATGAAGCCGCCGACCTGCATCCCGGCCTCTGCGGCAGGCGAGTTGTCATACAGGCGGATGATGCGGGCGTAGCCGGAGGATGTGTCATTGACGACAGCGACGCCGATGCCGGTCAGTGTGCCCTTCTCCACAGACTGCTTCTCGCTGTATTCCTTGGCGGTGTAGTAGACGGCGTACTTGTCGTTGATGCCGTTCATGTAGCCCGCAGCCAAGCGGTCATTCAGGGTGTCCTCGTCGATGGTGAAATACTCCCCTGCGCGGACAAAACGATCAATTTCGGACAGCTTGTTGTACTGGCGCTCCTTGTTTTTGACGCTGGACACTGTGGTGTTGAACATCTTCATGGACACGACCATGGTCAGCGAGAAGGTGACGGCCATTGCAATGATGGCAATGGTGGCCGCCACGCCAAGACTGATTTTTTTGCTCATGGGTCTGATGGCTCCTTACTGTGTTTGCGTTATGCCCCGTAGGCTAGTGAGAAAAATACCGTAGAGAAAAGGCTGAGTATCATCAGAACGGCGACTACAAGGCAGAAAATACGCACGGAGGTTTTGTGCTTCTGCGGCTTCATACAGATTCCCCTTTCGTTATGAGAGGTAGTTCATGACATTGACCAGGACGTTGTTGACCTTCATTTCAAGGTGCAGATGGTTGCCTGTGGAGTTGCCGGTGGAGCCGACATAACCAAGGACCTTGCCCTTTTCCACGGGCTGGCCCACGCTGACAACGGGCGCGCTGTTCATGTGGGCGTACAGCGTCGAATAAGTATTGCCGTTGTCATCCTTGCCGTGGTAGACCTGCACGTAGTAGCCCCAGCTCCAGTGGTAGGCCGCAGCGGTGACGACACCGCCGGAAACGGCGTAGATTTCGGTGCCGCCCGGTGCGGCGTAATCGGTGCCGCGGTGGCCGTTGCCGCCGAAGTAGCAGGAGACGTACTTATAGGTGGCCAGCGGGCGGCCAAAGTCCAGCGAGCACTGGATGGACGCATTGCCGTAAGCCTGGTTGGCGGCGTTCAGCGCGGCGTCCAGCTCGGCAGCGGCCTTATCCACGGCCTTGTTGGCTTCGATCAGGGCAGCTTTGTTGGCCTCGATTTCGGCATCCGCTGCGGAAATGTTGGCGTCGGTCTGGGAGATATTCTGGGCAAGCTCATTCGTCTTGCCGTCCAGCGCGGTCTTTTGGGTCTCCAGATCGGCCTGCGTGGCCTCCAGGTCCGCCTTGGCCTGCTCCAGCTCGGCGCGCTGCTGCTCCAGCTCGGCGTGTTCATTCTCAAGCTGTTGGCAGGTGTCCTCGTCCTTATTAACGATCTGATCCAATGTGGTGGCAAAGGTCAGCAGCTGATATAGGTTGGTGGCACTGGACAACAGTGCGATGGAGCCGCCGTCATTCAGACGCTGCATCGCACGCATACGATCTTTAAAGTCCGCCCAGCGCTGGTCGTATTCGGCCTGCTTCTGGTCGATCTCTTGCTGCTTCCGGTCAATCTCGTCCTGTTTGTTGACGATTTCCTCATCCAAAGAACCGATCTGCTCGGACAGGTTGCTGATCTGGCTCAAAATCAGTGCCTTCTGCTGCTCAAGCTGCGTTTTGAGAGCCTCAGCGTCGGCCTTGTTGCTCTGCGCGTCCTTGAGCTGCTGGTTGACCTTTTCCTGCTCAGTCTGCAGTTCCTGCAGCCTCTGGCGCAGGTCGCTGACGCTGGAGGAGGCGGCCAGCGGCGTCATGACGGTGGAAAGCGTCATGCTCATGGCGACAGCCGCGCTCAGCAGAAGCGAAATCAGCTTTTTGCCGTGTTTTACATGCTTCATGGTCTTATACGTTCCCTTTATCCTCTGTTATACATTCAGATGCTTGCGGATGCTGGTGGCGGTGCCGAGGCCGCAGAGCACGAAGCCCAGCAGCACAAAGCCGCCGACGATGTAGTACCAGACGCTTTCCAGCGGGACAAGCGTGCCGCCGAACATCTGCGAAAGGTTGGACGGATTCTCGGCATACCAGCGGCAGAGTGCATAGTACGCGCCGCAGACGATGCCGGACGCAATGCCAGCCGCAATCAGGCCGGAGGTGACGCCCTCGACAAAGAACGGAAAGCGGATGAAGCCGTTGGTCGCGCCGACGAGCTTCATAATGCCGATCTCCTTGCGGCGGTTAAAGACGGTGATTTTGATCGTGTTGTTGATGACGACGATGGAGACGATGGCCAGCACCGCGACCAGGCCGTAGCAGGCGTAGTTGATGACCTTCTGCAGGGACGTGAAGGTATCCGCCATAGCCAGCGGGGCCTTGACGCTGTAAACGCCGTCGATCTGCATGAGCTGGGCGGAGACTTCCTTAATGTTGTCGGGGTCGTCCACGGTCACGCGGTAGTTGGGAGTGAACGGGTTGTCATTGGCAAAGACCTGCTGCAGGTTTGTGTAATCCTTCAGCATATCGCTGTAGGTCGCCAGAACGTCCTCCGGCGACATATAGGTCACGCTCACAACGTGGGGTGTGTTGCGGATGGCCGCGTCGGCGGCGGCAATCTGCTCGTCGGTGGCGACCTCGCTCTCGCCGGTGCCGCCCATGTAGACGACGGTCAAGTTCTGGTTGCCGATGTATTCGACCATGTGGTCAATGTTGATGCCCAGCAGCGAGGCTGCGCCGATCAGCAGCATGCAGACGGTCAGCACGCCCATGGAGGCAAAGGTCATCAGCCGGTTGGCGCGCAGATTGTGCAGGCCCTGGCCGACTAAGTAGATAAAACTGGAAAAACGCATGGTATCCCCTCTTACTTACAAATCAGTCCTCGTCGTACTCATAGTCGTCCGCTTCGCGCTCGGCCATGGCGGCAGCGTAGCAGCGCGCGGCAGAAGGGTCAGCGGTGTCGGAGGCTACCATGCCGTTGGCCAGCGTGATGACGCGGTTGCCGTACTTGCGGGCCAGCTTGTGGACGAGCTCGTGTTCATGGGTGACGACGACAACGGTGATGTTGACCTTGTTGATGGCCTCAAACAGCTGCATGATGTCCATCGACATTTCGGGGTCGATGTTACCGGTGGGCTCGTCCGCGATAATGAGTTTGGGGCCGTGGGCCAGCGCGCGGGCAACGGCCACACGCTGCTGCTCGCCGCCGGAGAGCTCATCCGGCAGGCGGTCCATTTTGTCCTCCAGACCGACAAGGGAGAGTGCAAACGGTACGCGGTCCTTGATCTTTTTGGTTGAGATGTTCGTCACGCGCATGGCGAAGGCGACATTCTCATAGACGGTCATGGTGGGGATCAGGCGGAAATCCTGGAACACAACGCCCATCTGGCGGCGCAGGTAGGGCACCTTGCGGCGCTTGATGCGCGTTAAATCCTGCCCATTGATAAAGACCTTGCCCTCGGTGGGCTTCTCCTCCATCTGGATGAGCTTTAAAAACGTGGATTTGCCCGCGCCGGAATGGCCGAGGATAAAGACGAACTCGCCCTCGTCAATATGGATGTTGATGTCCTCCAGCGCGACGTTCTCATCGTTGTGGGTCTCGTAGGTTTTATATACATGTTCAAAATCGATCATTCGGGGTTCTCCTGCCGTGGTGTGGCTTTGCTGTTATGGTTACAGTCATACATATAATAGAATACCATGTCAGACCTCTGCGGTCAAGGTGCTTTGCGGCTGCAAAAAGCAGGAAAATGGCGCTGCCTTGCGGTGCAGCGCCATTTGTGAAAGTTTTTTTAAAATCAATATTTGGCCGGGTTGGCGGACAGATATTTCTTGACCATCAGCGCCACCTTAAAGACGATGGCATCATCGAAGTTGCGCAGGTCAAGGCCGGTCAGCTTGCGGATCTTCTCAAGACGGTAGACCAGCGTGTTGCGGTGAACGAACAGACCGCGGCTCGTCTCGGAGACGTTCAGGTTGTTCTCAAAGAAGCGCTGGATCGTGAACAGCGTCTCGGCATCGAGGGAGTCGATGCTCTCCTGCTTGAACACCTCGCGCAGGAATGCCTCGCAGAGCGTCGTAGGCAGCTGGTAAATCAGGCGCGCAATGCCCAGATGGTCATAGCTGATGACCTGACGCTCGGTGTCAAACACCTTGCCGACCTCCATGGCAATCTGGGCTTCCTTAAAGCTGGAGGCCAGATCCTTGATGTTGCCGATGGGCGTACCGATGCCGACGACGGCCTTGATGTAATGGTCGCCCTGCAGCGTATCGACGATGGAGGCAGCCAGCTTTTCCATATCGCGGGTGTTGTTGTCGGGCTTGATTTCCTTGACCAGGACGGTGTCGGTCTCGCTGATGTTAAAGACGAAGTCCTTCTGTTTGTCCGGGAAAAGACCGCTGACGACGTCGTAGGCGGAAATATCATTGCCGGAGGTCACGCGGATCAGCAGTACGACGCGCTGCACGTCAGAGACAAAGTGCAGCTCCCGCGCCTTGGCGTAGATGTCGCCGGGCAGGATGTTGTCGAGCACGACGTTCTTGATGAAGTTCGTCTTGTCGAATTTTTCGTCGTGGTACTGCTTGATGCTCTGCAGGCTGATGGAGAGCATGGCGGCGAACTGCTCGGCGGTAGTGTCAGTGCCCTCGACAAAGACGGCGTAGTCATTGTGCTTGGCGTTGGAGAATTGATGGTAGGCATACCCATCGCGCACGAAAGCATCCCCGGCCGTCTGGCGGACAGCGGCCACGCCCTCGCGCACCTCACCGATCTGCCCCAGCTCAGAGCAGGAAATGACGGTGCCGGTCTCATCAATCACGCCGACGACACGATCCACTGCGTCCTTCATCTGGTAGACCACGTTCTGGAATACCCTGTTTGCCATAATATGTGACTCCCCTTTTAGCTGTTATTTAGACAGTCTGCACCGGTGTGCAGTGCGGGCTATGCGTGTTTGGCAAAATTGCCGTTTGGTAATCTGCCCGAAAACCAAAACATCATAATGTATATTTTACACAATCCGCTTGGCTTTTGCAACATATTTTCACGAAAATCGAAAGATTTTCTTGTACATTTTTTAAATCAGCACAAAAAATGTACCTGCCGGTGTTTTCCCGGCAGGTACAACGTCCGTCATTTTGACGATTTTTCCTCTTTTGTATGGTTCATGGCACCGGTGCCGCCCTCGACGACGCCGCGGCGCTGGAATACATAGGTGATGCTGCGGAAGAAAATCTTTACATCATTCCAGAACGTCACATGGGCGGCGTACTCACCGTCGTAGCGGGCTTTGACGTCAATCGGCAGCTCGTCGCGCCCGTTGACCTGCGCTAAGCCGGTCAGGCCCGGGCGGATGTCGTTGGCGCGGACCTTGTCGCGCGCCTCGATCAGGTCGTACTGGTTGTACAGTGCAGGGCGCGGGCCGATGACGCTCATCTGCCCTGCCAGTATGTTGTAGATCTGCGGCAGCTCGTCCAGGCTCGTCTTGCGCAGAAAGGCACCGCTCCCGGTAATGTAGCTGTCCGCATCTTTCAAAAGGTGCGTGGGAACGTCGTGCGGGGTGTCGCCGCGCATCGTGCGGAATTTCAGGATGTTAAAGTGCGTTTTGCCCTTGCCGACGCGGCGCTGCTTGAAAAAGACCGGCCCAGGGGAGTCGAGCTTGATCCACAGCGCGACCAGCCCCATCGGAATTGCAAGAATGATCGTGGCTGCCAGCGAAAGGATAATGTCCAGCAGGCGCTTGCCGTAACGCTCGTACATAAATCAGCCCTCCTCGGCGGGATGCTCTGTCCCCCGGAGCTTCTGCGCAATCTCCTCCCGGGAGAAAAGCGCAGTGTTGCCGGTGGCGGCCACAACGGTGTGGTCGGCGCGCACGCGGCGGTTGGGGTGGTAGGTCGGGACCATCTCCTGCAGAACGTCGACGACCTCGTCGCTGTTGTGCCGGGCAGAGTCCTTGAGCCGCTGCAGGTCGGTGTAGAATTTTTCCAGATCAATCTGCATGGGCGGCGCGATGAAGATTTTGTTGTGGGCGGTTTTGGCCATCTTGTCCTGCTCGGAGTCCATGAGCAGTTCCTCGTACAGCTTTTCGCCGGGGCGCAGACCGGTGACCTTGACCTGCATATTTACGCCCGGCTCGTAACCGTAGAAGCGTATCAGGCGGTTGGCCAGATCCATGATCTTGACCGGCTCGCCCATGTCCAGCACGTAGATGCTGCCGCCCTTCGCAAGACCGCCGGCCTGCAGAACGAGCTGCGCAGCCTCGGTGATGGTCATAAAGTAGCGGACAATATCAGGATGCGTGATAGTCACAGGGCCGCCGCGCTTGATTTGCTCCTCAAACAGCGGGATGACGCTGCCGTGGCTGCCCAGCACGTTGCCGAAGCGCACCGCAACGCAGGTCATCGACGTGGCCTGGGAGAAGGTCTGGATCAGCATCTCGCACAGACGCTTGGTGCAGCCCATGACGTTCGTCGGGTTGACAGCCTTGTCTGTAGAGAGCTGGACGAACCGCTCCACGCCGTGCTCGGCGGCGGAGGTCAGCAGGTTCTTGGTGCCAAAGACGTTGTTCTTGACGGCCTCGGCGGGGCTGATCTCCATCAGCGGCACATGCTTGTGCGCCGCCGCGTGAAAGACGACGGACGGTTGATAGGTGTCGAACACCTCGTCCAGACGTGCTTTATCGCGGATGGAGCCGATGAGGGTGATAACAGGAGCCTCGGGGCCGTACTTGTTTTTCAGCTCGGTTTCCAGCTCATAGGCGCAGTTCTCGTAGATGTCAAAAATCAGCAGACGGCGGGGCTGGTAGCGCATGATCTGACGGCAAAGCTCGCTGCCGATGGAGCCTCCGCCGCCCGTGACGAGAACGATCTTGTCATGCAGGTATTCGGAAATCTGGGCATTGTTCAGCTGGATCTCGTCGCGGGAGAGGAAGTCCGCCGTGTTCAGCTCACGGAAGCCCGCTGCCACAGGATTGCCGTTCTCGTCAACAGCCTGCGGGTCACTGATCATCCGCACGCGGCAGTGGGTGGAGTTACAAAGGTTGATGATCTCGCTCAAACGGTCACCCTTGACCGTCGTGATAGCGATGACGATCTCGAGAATATGATATTTGCGCACCAGTTCCGGTATGTCGGAGATCGTGCCGCGCACCGGTACGCCCTGCACGCGCAGGCCCTTCTTGGTCAGGTCGTCGTCAACGATGCAGACCGGGTTGCCGAAGCTCTGATTTTTCGTCTTGCAGAGGTTGACGGCCCACGCACCGGCGTTGCCGGCGCCGACAATGAGCAATGGCGTGTTGTCCTCCGGCTTGTTGGCCTTGGCGTTGCGCATCGTCAGGACCAGCCGCCACAGGAAGCGCACGCCCGCTATGGCCGCCGTGTTGAATACCGCGCCGAAGATCAGCACCGCGCCGGAGATCGGGCGGCTGTGGTAGATCAGATCGAACAGCATGATGATGCCCGTCGCCAGCCCGGAAAGACAGGTCAGGCGTGCAAGGTCGCGCATACCGGCGTACTCCCACATGATCTCATACAGTCCGCCGAACCAGAACACGATCATATAAATGGGCAGGACGTATAAGAGCATCGGGGCCATGGCGCGCAGTATCTCCACGCGGCGGTAGGCATCGCCGCTGTCAAAGCGCAGCATGACGGCCAGCCAGTAGCAAAGTACAATGAGCCCGCAGTCCAGCAGCATCAGTGCGATGCGGCGCGGAAGCCCGTTTATCAGTTGTTTTGAGACCTGTTGCATCGATTCCATCCTTACTATACGTTCTTCTATCTGAAAACGGGCACAATACGGCCCGGCAAAATTGTCATATATGCTATTATAACACAAAAATGCCCCATTTGTCCTACTTTTGGGCAGACAAATGGGGCTAATGTTGTATAAAAATCGTGGTAAATTTTTGGTGAAACGGACGAAAGCGATTTACTCGACGGTCACGCTCTTGGCCAGATTGCGCGGCTTATCGACATCCAATCCCTTGGCGCAGCTGACGTAGTAGGCCAGCAGCTGCAGCGGAATGACCGACAGGCTCGTGGCAAAGTGCGGGTCGGTCTTGGGCACGTAGACCGTGAAGCCCGCAGTGTCCTCGATGCTGTAATTTCCGTAGGTGGTCAGGCCCATCAGGAAGGCACCGCGGCTCTTGACCTCGACCATGTTGGAAACGCTCTTTTCAAACAGGTCCGGCTGGGTCAGGATGCCGACGACCAGCGTTCCCTTCTCGACCAGAGAAATCGGGCCGTGCTTCATCTCGCCCGCGGCGAACGCCTCGGAGTGGATGTAGCTGATCTCCTTAAATTTCAAACTGCCCTCGAGCGCGACGGCGTAGTCGAGGCCGCGGCCAATGAAGAAGGCATCCTTGGCGTTTGCGTACTTGCTGGCAAACCACTGGATACGCTCCTTGTCGGCCAGGGTCTTTTCGATCTTCTCGGGCAGAGCCTCCAGCTCGGTGACGAGGTGCTCATACTGACCGTCCGCCAGCGTGCCGCGCACACGGGCAAACTCGGTAGCCAGCAGGTAGCAGGCCGCCAGCTGGGTGCTGTAGGCTTTGGTGGTGGCGACGGAGATTTCCGGGCCGGCCCAGGTGTACATTGTGGCGTCGGCCTCACGGGCAATGCTGGAGCCGACGACGTTCACAATGCCGATGGTGCGCACACCGCGCTCCTTGCACAGGCGCAGGGCGGCCAGCGTGTCGGCGGTCTCACCGCTCTGGCTGATGACCATAGCGAGTGCGTCCTTTTCGAGCACGGGATTGCGGTAACGGAACTCGCTGGCGACATCGACCTCGACGGGGATGCGAGCCAGGCTCTCAAACACATAGCGCGCGGCCATGCCGACATGGTAGGCGGAGCCGCAGCCGATGATGTAGAGACGATGGACATTCCTGATGGCCTCCTCGTCAAGATCCAGCTCGGACAGGTCGATCTGGCCGTCCTTGAGGCGCGGGGAGATCGTATCGCGGACAGCGGCGGGCTGCTCGTAGATCTCCTTCATCATGAAGTGCTCGTAGCCGCCCTTCTCCGCGGCCTCGGCGTCCCACTCAATGGTGGTGGACTCGCGGGTGATGGGTTCCTTGTCGATGTTGAAGAACTCGATGGAGTCGGGGGTCAGGCGGGCAATCTCGAGATTGTCAATGTAGTAAACTGTGCGGGTGTACTTGAGCAGCGCAGGAACGTCGGAGGCGATGATGGCACCGTCCGCGCACTTGCCGACGATGAGCGGGCTGTCCTTGCGCACTGCGTAGATGACGCCGGGCTCGTCGGCAAAGAGCACGCCCAGCGCGTAGGAGCCGCGGACATGCAGCATCATGCGGGTGATGGCGTCCAGTGCGTTGCCTGCGGACTCGCCCATGTAATAGTAGTCAAGCAGCTGGGCGACGACCTCGGTGTCGGTCTGGGATACGAAGCTGAAGCCCTTGTTGAGCAGACGCTCCTTGATCTCCTGATAGTTTTCAATGATGCCGTTGTGTACGACGGCAATCTTCTGGTCACGGGAATAATGCGGGTGTGCGTTGACGACGGACGGCTCGCCATGGGTCGCCCAGCGGGTATGGCCGATGCCGCAGCTGCCGGGCACGGCGCTGCCGCCGTCGGTCATCTCGCTCAGGACCTTTAGGCGGCCCTTGGCCTTGACGACCTCGATCTTGCCGGCGGCGTTCTGCACCGCCATACCGGCAGAGTCATAGCCGCGGTATTCCAGCTTGGCCAGGCCGTCCAGCAGAATGGGGGCGGCCTGTGCCGCGCCGGTAAAGCCTACGATTCCACACATAACAGGTATCCTCCCTTTGTTACAGCGTTGAAACTATACTTTCCATTTTATTGGATTAGAGCAAAATACTTTTACAGTATATGCCATTTGGGTACAAATGTCTATAGCTTTACGCAGATTTTGTACAGATGTGCGCGTCATAAAGACAAAGCGGGCAGCCGTCAAGGGCTACGGCTGCCCGCTGCGCGCATTCTCCCTTTCCGGTTTCTTACACCATATAAGAACGAATCAAAAGTTATCGCGCATTTATTAGCATAGCACATTCCCGGAAGAATAGCAAGTGCAATCTGCAAGCAAGTGAACATTTTGCGCGTTTTGCAAAAGAATCTAAAGTACATGATGCAATTACTTTCGGAAATTAGTCACTGACCCGACGCGCTACGACGACATAGCGCCCGTTGGCGGACGAATACTCGCAGGTAGAGAGGGTCAGCAGCTGCTCACCGTAGGCAGGGCGGATGCCGCTGTCCACGTCGCTGCGAGAGATGACCTGGTCCACATAGCGGTTGTAGGTGTCCTCGTCCATGTCGATGTACTGGTTGTAGATAAACGAGGTATCGTTGACGACATCGATGGTGAACGCACCGAACACCTCATACTTGGCGTCCCCGTAGACGGTGTCAAACTCAATGAAGGGGTGCTCCTGATAGTAGTCGGCTTTGCGGTACTCGGTCAGGCAGCCGAAGATCGTGCCGGTTTTCATATTGTGGCCGTAGATGATCAGGTTGTCGCTCTCGGCGTTGGCCCCGAGCGTCGTTTGCTCGTCCAGGTACGGTACGCCGTAGACGCTGTAGGCTTTGTTGAAGTCATGACGCAGATAGAAGTCCTTGTTGTCCGGCGCGTACATAACCGGAAAATCCAGATTGGTGCCGTCGATGGAGATCCAGCCGATAAAGTCGCTGTTCTTGTCGCGCAGGGCAGCAAACCTGGCACCGTTGGGGTTGACATTCTCCCCTGCGGGGGCCGGGGTCGCCGCGGTATCGATCATCGACTGCAGGTCGGCAAACTCGCTCTCGGTCTTGCGGTCATCGAGGAACCGCTTGACCAGCAGGCCGCCGCTGATGAGGAAGACCGCGGCGAAAACGATCATCGCGAGGGTGTACAGCAGATTACCGCGCTTTTTTTTGCACTTTGCGGTCTCGCGCCGGCGATAGTCCTCGTCGTTGTCCTGGTCGTAGAAGGCCGCAGGCTCCTGCGGATAAACCTTCGACAGATCGGTGACTGTATAGGATGCCTTTACCTGAACGGAAGGGGCCTGCGGCAGCGGTGCATCGCTGCGGTGAATCTTTGCCATGATGGATTCTCCTGTAACACAATACTATCTTTAGGCAATACCGCACAATTCCCGCCTTACGGCTTAAGCACCGCTCCGGCGGCTGCGG
>ERZ824473.1833-NODE-1833-length-27751-cov-5.161576_pt1 | contig 27751 bp, 27 predicted proteins | sample MGYA00519874_ERZ824473 | MGnify/ENA primary metagenome ERZ824473 (study PRJEB31778, sample SAMEA3449151) | human gut metagenome | biome: human gut; feature: human-associated habitat; material: faeces | place: United Kingdom | collected 2010/2012 ... | reverse complement strand
AATTATCAAATTGAAAGGATAGAACCAATTAAAAAACAGGAAATACTAATATATTAAATAAATTTATATCATCTAAAGAAATTGAAGGTTGCTCAAATAGAACTTTAAATTACTATAAAGATAATATAAATAAAATGTTTGATGCTGTCAATCTTCCAGTAAATGAAATTACTACTGAAATATTAAGAAACTATTTAGCAGATTATAAAAATAATTCAAATGCAGGTATGGTAACGATAGATAATATGAGAAGAACTTTATCAAGTTTCTTTGCTTGGTTGGAAAATGAGGACTATATTGTAAAAAGTCCAGTAAGAAGAATTCATAAAGTAAAGACTACTAGAAGAGTAAAAGAAACATTAACAGATGGAAATTTGGAAAAGTTAAGAGATACTTGTTCAAATGTAAGGGATTTAGCAATATTAGAACTATTAATTTCAACAGGTATGCGAGTAGGAGAACTTACAAGATTAAATATATCCGATATGAATTTTCAAGAAAGAAGCTGTATTGTTTTGGGTAAAGGAAACAGTGAAAGAGAAGTTTATTTTAGTGCAAAGAGCAAAATGTATATAGAAAAATATTTGGAAACTAGAACAGATGATAATGAAGCATTATTTGTATCATTAATAAAACCATATAACAGATTAGGAATATCAGGAATTGAGATTGCTATTAGAAATCTAGGAAAAAAAGCAAATATAAATAAAGTACATCCATATAAATTTAGAATAACAATGGCGACTATGGCTATTGATAAAGGGATGCCAATAGAACAAGTACATAAGTTATTAGGTCATATAAAAATAGATACAACGATGGAATACGCAATGGTAAATCAAAATAATGTGAAAAACTCACATAGGAAATATATAACATGAAATCAACTAAAAATATTGACATAGTAATTATTTTATTATATAATACAAACAATAGTTCTCAAAAAAGATGTGAGGTGCTTATTATTGAATAATATAGAAAATTTAAAAGATTTAATCATATATCAAAGCCAAAATAACGAAAATATATCTGTTGAAGTTTTATATAATGAAGAAGATTTTTGGTTAACACAAAAGTCAATGTCAAAATTATTTAATGTAGCAGAAAATAATATAACATATCATTTACAGAATATCTTTAAAACAAAAGAATTAAATCAAGATTCAGTTACTCAAAAAATTAGAGTAACTGCTTCGGATGGAAAAAAATATAACACAAATTTTTACAGTTTAGATGCAATTATAGCAGTTGGTTATAGAGTAAATTCAAAAGAAGCAACAGATTTTAGAATTTGGGCTACCAAAACATTGAAGGAATACATAAAAAAAGGTTTTATTGTTAATAGTGAAATGCTAAAAAATGGACCTAAATTTGGAAAAGATTACTTTGATGAGTTATTAGTTAAGATAAAAGAAATTAGAGCAAGTGAAAGAAGATTTTATCAAAAAATAACTGATATATACAAAGAATGTAGCTATGATTATGATAAAAATAGTGAAACAACACAAGAATTTTACAAAAATGTTCAGAACAAGTTACATTTTGCTATTACTGGAATGACTGCTCCTGAAATAATTTATAATAGAGTAGATAGTAAAAAAGATAATATGGGACTAACAACTTGGAAAAATGCACCAGATGGAAAAATACTTGAAACAGATGTAACAATAGCTAAAAACTATCTTTCACAAGAAGAAATTATAGAGCTAAATAATTTAGTATCGATGTATCTTGATTATGCAGAACGACAAGTAAAACTAGGTAAGATTATTTCAATGCAAGAGTGGAAAGAAAAATTAGAAGTATTTTTGAAAATAAATGAATATAACATTTTAAAAGATAATGGCAAAATAAAAAGAGAAATAGCAGATAAATTGGCTTTAGATGAGTACAAAAAATATAGAATTATACAAGACAAAAATTATATTTCAGATTTTGATGAGTTAGTAACAGAAACAAAAAATCTTAACAGCAACTGAGCGACAACTTACAAGTTGTAAAAAGAAAGTGAAAAATATGGATATGTATCAAAAAAGAAAAATTAGAGCAGAAAAGAAAAAAGATGATAGTCCAAAAAGTTTTCCATCAGTCGGAATTAACTGGTAAGTGAGGAATCATGAAAAACTAAAGGAAAGGAGATTATTGATGGAAGATAATAAATTAATTATATATAAAAATAGTGCAGGTAATATTGTAGTAGATGCTATTTATAAAGATGAAACTTTATGGTTATCACAAAAAGGAATGTCAAAAGTTTTTGAATGTTCTACAGACAATATAAGTTTACACTTGAAACATATATTTGAAGATAATGAGTTAGATAAAAAATCAGTTACCGAGAAATGCTCGTTAACTGCCGATGACGGAAAAAACTATAACACAACTATTTATAGTTTAGATGCTATAATTGCTGTGGGTTATAGAATTAATTCTAAAAAAGCAACAGAATTTAGAATATGGGCAACAAAAATATTAAAAGAATATATGACAAAGGGCTTTGCATTAAATGACGAACGTTTTATAAGTGGAAATAAATATGATGCAAAATATTTTGATGAATTATTAGAACGTATTAAAACAATTAGAGTAAGTGAAAGAATGGCATATCAAAAAATCACTGATTTATTTATTGCAACAGCAGCAGATTACAATCCAAAATCAGAAGACGCCTATACCTTCTTTAAAATAGTTCAAAATAAGTTGCATTATGCTATAAGTGGACATTACTGCTGCCGAATTAATATATAGTAGAGCAAACTCAGATAAAGAACATGTGGGACTAACTAATTGGAAAAATTCTCCTGATGGTTTAATATATAAATATGATGTAGTTATTGCAAAAAATTATTTAAACGAAGAAGAAATGAATAATCTAAAAAATTTAACAAATTTATTTTTGATATTTGCAGAGGATGAAGCAAAACAAAGATATGTAATGACAATGAAGGATTGGATAGATGCAACTGATGATTTATTAAAGTTTAGAAGAAAAAAATATTAAATAATAGTGGCAGTATATCTCATAAAGAAGCAGTAGAAAAAGCAGAAAAAGAGTATGAAAAGTTTAGAGTTATACAAGATCGAAAATATATTTCTTCAATGGATGAATTTTATAATAAATATTTAAATGAAAATAATAGTGATGAATAAGGAAGTGATAAATAATGGATATGTATCAAAAAAGAAAAATTAGAGCAGAAAAGAAAAAAGATGATAGTACAAAAAGTTTTCCATCAGTCGGAATTAACTGGTATCCAGGACATATGGCAAAAACAAGAAGGCAAATAAAAGAAGACTTAAAACTAATAGATATAGTAATAGAATTATTAGATGCAAGGATACCAATAGCAAGTAGAAATCCAGACATAGAGGAGATAACAAAAGGAAAGAAAAAAATAGTAATATTAAATAAATGTGATTTATCAGAGGAAAAAGAAAATCAAAGATGGTTATCATATTTTGCAAAAAAAGGAATACCAGCAGTATTAACAGATTCGCAATCTGGAACTGGAATAGGACAAGTAGTAAGCAAAATAGAAGAGGTCATGAAAGATAAAAAAGAAGAAATGGATTCAAAAGGAAGAACAGGAAGAAAAATTAGAGCGATGATATTAGGAATACCAAATGTAGGAAAATCATCTTTTATAAACAGAATAAGCAAAAGAACTTTAGCAGGAGTTGGGAACAAACCAGGTGTAACAAAGCAAAAACAATGGATACGAATAAATGAAAAAGTAGAATTATTAGATACTCCAGGTGTATTATGGCCAAAATTTGAAAACAATGAGGTAGCGTTGCATTTAGCGTTTACAGGTTCTATAAAAGAAGATGTATTAGATAGAATAGAAGTAGCATATGAACTAACAAAATATCTATTAGAAGAATATCCAGAAAAAATATGCCAAAGATATCAATTAAAAGAGGAATACATAAAAGAAGTTATGGGACAAGATTTCCAACCAGAAAATCAAAACATTTATGAGATTATGCAAGAAATAGGAAGAAAAAGAGGGTGTATAATTTCAGGTGGAAATATAGATGATGAAAAAACAGCAAAAATCTTATTAGATGAATTTAAAAATGGAGTATTAGGAAAAATTACAATTGAAAAAGCAGATAGTAAAAATTAAAAATATACAATTTATTTAGAAAAGAGGAAAAAAATTGGAATCATTTATAGAAATTAAGCGTAGTATGCAAGAAGTAAAATTATTGCCACCACTTACATGGGCATATGTTGGTGATTGTGTATATGAATTATATATAAGAACAAAATTGGTAAATGAAACACATATGAAACCACATGCATTACATATTGAATCAATAAAATATGTTAAAGCTGGTGCTCAATCAGAAATTTTAAAACGTATTTATGATGAATTAACAGAAGAAGAAAAAGATGTGGTAAGGAGAGGTAGAAATGCTGAAAATCATCATTTGCCTAAAAATGCAAATGTTCAAGAATATATGTATGCTACAGCATATGAGGCTCTTCTTGGATATTTATATTTAACTGAACAAAGTGATAGATTACAAGAAATTTTAAAGATTAGTGTTGACTAATTTATAAAAACATGATATAAATACATAGTACACAGTGTGTACAGTATTTATGGCCCCTTGGTCAAGCGGCTAAGACGCCACCCTCTCAAGGTGGAATCATGGGTTCGATTCCCGTAGGGGTCACCAAAGCTATAAAATGTTGGAATTGTAATGTTATACATTAAATACAATTTTCTAAATAAAAAATTAATGACTTTTTAAAACTAAAATATTAAAAGGGAGTAGCTTTTAATTACTAATCAACAGTCGCGATACATAACATAGTATCTGGTTAGTAAGCTTTAATAAAGTAAGCGAGACTTTTAAAAGAGATTTTGCAAAACAAAATTTCTTTTAAGAGTCTTTTTTGAATATAAAAAAGAAAAATATACAAAATAAAAAAGAGAAATGAAAAAAATAAAAATTATAAAAAGAAAGGATTGTATGATAATGGAAGAAAAAAAGTGGTATAAACAAAAAGTAGAAGAAGTAGAAAGTAAGCTAGAAACAAGTATTGAAAATGGTTTATCAGAAGAGCAAGTAAGAGAAAAACAAGAAAAATATGGGTATAATGAATTACAAGCAGCAAAAAAGAAAACTTTACTACAAAGATTTTTGGACCAATTTAAAGATTTTTCAATAATAGTTTTAATAATAGCAGCAATAGTATCAGGTATAGTAGGAGTATCACAAGGAGAAGGATTTACAGACACTATTATTATATTAATAGTAGTAATTGTAAATGCAATAATTGGAGTAGCCCAAGAATCAAAGGCGGAAAAATCATTAGAAGCATTGCAAAAATTAAGTGACCATGCAGCAAAGGTAATAAGAGATGGAAATATACAAGTAATACCATCAAAAGAACTTGTACCAGGAGATGTAGTAGTATTAGATACAGGTGATTATATACCAGCAGATTTAAGAATAATAGAAGCTGTAAACTTAAAAGCACAAGAGAGTTCATTAACAGGGGAATCAGTACCAGTAGAAAAAGGTATAGCTGAGATAGAAAATTCAGATATTGGAATTGGTGATTGTACTAATATGTTGTTTTCTTCTAGTTTGGTGACTTATGGAAGAGGAAAAGGAATTGTTGTAGAAACTGGAATGACTACAGAGGTAGGAAAAATTGCTGGAATGATGAATCAAACAGAAAAACAAGAAACACCTTTACAACAAAAATTAAATCAACTTGGTAAAACATTGGGAATTGCGGCATTAGTAATATGTGCTGTTATTTTTGTGGTAGGACTAATACAAGGAAAAGAAGCAATACAAATGTTTATGACAGCTGTTTCATTAGCTGTTGCAGCTATACCAGAAGGATTAGTTGCAGTATCTACAATAGTTCTTGCAATAGGAGTTCAAAAAATGGTAAAGAAGCATGCTATTGTAAAAAAATTGCCAGCAGTTGAAACTTTGGGAAGTAGTACAGTTATATGTTCAGATAAAACAGGAACATTAACTCAAAATAAAATGACAGTACAAAAGGTATTTTTTAATGGTAAATTGTATGGTATGGAAGACTTAGAAAAAGGAATAGAAGTGATAGAAAATACTAATAGGATAGAATTAAAAGATAAGGAATTAACAGAGCTAATTTATGCTAATATGTTGTGTAATGATACAAAAGTTGATGTTGATGGAAATTTAACAGGTGACCCAACAGAGACTGCTTTAGTTGACATGGCTTTTAAATTAAATTTTGACCCTAGTATATATGATAGAATGCCACGTGTACAAGAAATTCCTTTTGATTCAGATAGAAAATTAATGACTACAGTAAATAAAGTAAATGATAAATTTATTGTATATACAAAAGGTGGAATTGATGAGTTATTAGATAGATGTTCAGGATATCAATTTAATGGAGAAATAAAAAGAGATAAAGAAAGTTTTGATAAATATATTTCAAGTATTGAAGATGTAAATGAAAAGATGGCAAAAGATGCTTTACGTGTATTAGGTTGTGCATATAAAGTTTTGGAACATGAACCATTAAAAGACGAAATGGAAAATATGGAGAATGATTTAGTTTTTCTTGGTATGGTTGGTATGATAGATCCACCTAGAGAAGAAGCAAAAATTGCTGTTGAAAAATGTAAAACAGCAGGGATAAAAACAGTTATGATTACAGGTGACCACAAAGTTACAGCTACAGCTATTGCAAAAAGTTTGGGCATTTTGGAAAATGAGGATGAAGCAATAACAGGTGTTGAACTTGAAAAAATGTCTGATGAAGAGTTAGAAAAAAATGTACGTAAATATTCTGTATATGCAAGAGTTTCTCCTGAACATAAAGTACGTATTGTACGTGCTTGGCAAAAAAATGGCGAAATTGTTGCTATGACAGGTGATGGAGTTAATGATAGCCCTGCTTTAAAAACAGCTGATATTGGATGTGCTATGGGAATGGTAGGTACAGATGTTGCAAAAGAAGCAGCAGATGTTATTTTAACAGATGATAATTTTGCGACTATTGTTTCAGCTGTTGAAGAAGGTAGAAGAATTTATGATAATATACTAAAAGTAATTCAATTTTTACTTTCAAGTAATGTAGGAGAAATAGTAGTATTGTTTTTAGCCACAGTGTTTACACCATTATTTGCAAAATGGTTTGGAATATCAGATATAAATCACTTAGAAATTTTGTTACCTATTCATATTTTGTGGATTAATTTGGTTACAGATTCTTTACCAGCATTAGCATTGGCATTTGATCCAGCAAACTCTGATATTATGCAAAGAAAACCTAGAGATACAAAAAAGGGTGTGTTTACAAAAGGAATGACTTGGCGTGTTATTTATCAAGGAATTATGATTGGTGGTTTGACATTGGCTGCATTTATGATTGGATTAGGTACTACAACAGAGCCAATTGGTGATTTAACTTTAGAACAATCTAAAATTGAAGTTGGTCAAACAATGGCTTTTGTAACTTTAGCTTTATCAGAATTAACACATGTATTTAATGTTAGAGATAATAAAAAATCAATATTTAAATCAAATGTGTTTAATAATATGAAACTTATTGGGGCAGTTTTGATTTCTGCGGCTTTAGTTTTTGTAATACTTTTAATACCAGAGTTGAGAAATATTTTTAGTATTCCATTGTTACCTACTCAAAATATTATTGAACTTATTTGTTTAATTTTTGCTCCGATTGTTATTGTTGAAATATTTAAATTGTTTAGAATTAATGGTAATAATGACTGTCGAAAAATGTAAAAATAAAAGTATTGTCAAAAAGAAAAAAGTATAGTACAATATAAACATCAAGTGCAAGGAAAAAATATGTATTGATTGAAATAGATATTTTAAAATGACGGAAATAGTAATTTAGACAATAGAAATGCACAAAAGAAAATGAAAGGGTGGGTATAATGAAAAATTCAAAAATAGGATTAATAGTGTTGGCAATTATTATTGTGATAGCAGTGGTATTAATAGCTGGATATAATGGTATAGTATCAGCATCAGAGGAGGTAGATAATAAATTTGCAACAATAGACACACAATTACAAAGGAGAGCAGATTTAATACCAAATTTGGTAAATACAGTAAAAGGATATGCAGATCAGGAAAAAGATGTAATTAATTCAGTAACAACAGCAAGAGAAAAATTAGTAGGAGCAAATAGTGTTTCAGCAAAAGCAGAAGCTGACCAAGAATTAACAAATGCGTTAAGTCGTTTATTAGTAATTGTTGAGAATTATCCAGATTTGAAATCATCTCAAAACTTTATACAGTTATCAGATGAATTAGCTGGAACAGAAAATCGTATAGCAACAGCAAGAAGAGATTACAATGAAGCGGTAAAATCTTATAATTTAAAGATTAAAAAGTTTCCATCAAATATAATGGCTAATATGTTTGGTTTTGGTGCAAAAGATTATTTTGAAGCTTCAGAAGGAAGTAAAGAAGTTCCAAAAGTAGAATTTTAAATTGTTATTTATAACCCAGTATTTTTGTAACAAGAATTTGCTGGGTTAAAATTTTATAAAAATAAATTGCTTTTGCAAAAAATAAATTAAGAGGGAGAACTAGTTTGAAAGAATTAAAATACTTTCATTCTTATGTGTGCCTTTGAGCAAAGCGAGAAGGGAACGAAATTTTTTATGAAAATTTTAAAAAGGGTTTGTTTATTAGTTATAATATTTATGGGTTTGCTAACAATAAAATCATTGGCAATTGTATCTCCAACAAGTGATTTTTATGTTAATGATTATGCAGATGTTTTAAGTACAGAAACAGAAAATTATATAATGAATGCAAATATAGATTTACAGAAGAAAACAGGGGCACAGGTAGTTGTTGTAACAGTTACAAGCTTAGACGGTCAATCAATTGAAGAATATGCAACAACATTATTTAGAAAATTTGGAATAGGTGATGCATCAAAAAATAATGGAGTACTTTTATTATGTTCAACAGGAGAAAGACTTTTTAGAATTGAAGTTGGATATGGTTTAGAGGGAACTTTAACAGATGGAAAAACAGGGAGAATACAAGATAAATATATAATTCCATATTTAAGATATAATAATTATGATGAAGGAATAAAAAATGGGTTTAGTGCTGTTTTACAAGAAGTTGGTGATGAATATGGGGTACAAATAAATGAACAAGAAACTCCTCAAGTTTTTCACTTTGAGTTTAATGGTGATGATATTAAAGATTTTGTATTTATAGCATATATATATCTTTCATTTATTGGAGAACATACTAGAACTTGGAAAAAAAGGGCAATATTTTCGGGTATAATTATGATAATATCATGTTTGCTTCAGTTTGTTGTTAAATTGAAATATGCAATTGTATATGGTGTATTGTGTAGTGCCTTAGGATTATTTTTTAGTTTTTCAAAAAATAAAGGAGGTGGCCATTGGGGTGGCTCATCTGGCGGATTTTCTAGCGGTGGCTTTTCAGGAGGAGGCTTCCATGGTGGAGGAGGTTCTTCTGGAGGAGGAGGAAGCACAAGAAGTTTTTGATATTTTAGGAATTTTTTAGATTTTCTAGAGTATTAGAAATAACAATGCATAGAAATTGTCTGTGTTAATTTTTTGAAAAATATTAAAAAAAGGTTTGACAAATATAATAATTTAATAGATAATATATGTGTGAAAACGATAGATGAAGTTACGAAGGAGGAATATATAAAATGTACGTATTTAACAGGATTACTGTAAATCCACAATTACCAAAGAGAATAGAAAAATTATCAAAAATATCAAATAACTTATGGTGGTCATGGAATACTGAATTTTTAAGACTATTCAGAAAAATTGATAACGACTTGTGGGAAAAATGTGGAAAAAATCCAGTAAAATTTTTAAAACAAGTTTCACAAGATAGACTAGAAGCAGTATCAAAAGATTTAATATTTTTACATGAATATGATAAATGTGTAGAAAATTTTGAAGACTATATGAACAGCAAAGATACATGGTTTGCAAATAAATATCCAGATAATAAAGATGATTTAATAGCATATTTTTCAGCAGAATATGGATTAGATGAAACTATTCCAATATATTCTGGGGGATTAGGTATTTTATCAGGTGATCATTTAAAATCAGCAAGTGATTTAGGAATACCATTAGTAGCGGTAGGGTTATTATATAAGAATGGATATTTTCATCAAAAAATAAATGGAAATGGTGAACAAGAAACAGAGTATCATGATATAGATTTGCATGATTTACCAATCAATCCTGTAAAAAATGAAAATGGAGACGATTTAATAATATATTTAAAATTTCCTAAGAGAAGAATATATTTAAAAGTATGGCAAATAAATGTAGGTAGAGTGAAGCTATATTTGTTAGATTCAGACATAGAAAAAAACAACCCAGAAGATAGAGATGTTACTTTACGTTTATATGGTGGAGACCAAGAAATGCGTATAAGGCAAGAAATTGTTTTAGGTATGGGTGGAGTTAATCTTTTAACAAGAGCATTAAAACTAGAACCAACTGTATATCATATGAATGAAGGGCATTCATCTTTCTTAATTTTAGAACTAATAAAAAATGTAATAAAAGAAAAACAAGTTTCATTTGATGTAGCTAGAGATATAGTATCATCACAAACAGTGTTTACTACACATACACCAGTTCCAGCTGGAAATGATATATTCCCAATTTCTTTAGTAGAAAAATATTTTAAAGATTTTTGGCCTAGACTTACAATTTCAAGAGAAGAATTTTTGAAATTAGGTATGAAACCATGTAAAGAATTAGAAAATGGATTTAATATGGGAATTCTTGCATTAAAAGTTGCAGGAAAGAAAAACGGTGTAAGTAAATTACATGGAGCAGTTTCTAGAGAATTGTTTGCAGATGTATGGCCAGAGATTGCTGCAAATGAATCACCTATTGATTATGTAACAAATGGTATTCATACTTGTTCATGGTTAGCACCAAGTTTAAAACAATTGTATAATAAATATCTTATTCCATATTGGCAAGATAAAATTCAATATGATTATGTATGGGAAAAAGTAAGAAATATTCCAGATGATAAATTATGGAATGTACATCAAGCTAGAAAAGAAAAACTTTTATCAATTGTTAAAAATAATGTTACAGAAAGATTGAGACGTTCAGGATATAATTATGAAGATATAAATGCAATTACTTCAAAAATAAATCCAAATGCTTTAACGATAGGCTTTGCTAGAAGATTTGCTACATATAAAAGGGCAACATTGATTTTTAAAGATTTAGAAAGAATTACACAAATTTTAAATAATGCTGATAGACCAGTTCAATTGATTTTTGCAGGTAAAGCTCATCCAGCAGATAAACAAGGACAAGATTTAATTAAATTTATTCATGATGTATCAATGATGCCACAATTTAAAGGTAAAATTTTCTTATTAGAAAATTATAATATTGCTATGTCAAGATATTTAATAAGTGGTGTAGATGTATGGCTAAATAATCCGAGAAGACCTATGGAAGCTTCAGGTACAAGTGGACAAAAAGCATCTGTTAATGGAGTTGTTAACTTTAGTGTTTTAGATGGATGGTGGGCAGAAGGCTATAATCAAAAAAATGGTTGGAGAATAGGATTTAATAGTGATTATGAGTCTTATGAAGCTCAAGATGTAACAGATAGTCAAAATATATATGAGACTTTGGAACAAAAAATTATTCCTGCATATTATAATAAAGATAAAAATGGAATTTCAAAAGAATGGATGGATTATATGAAAGAATCTATAGTTTCAACTGGAGGAAAATATAGTACTTCAAGAATGCTTTCAGATTATACTTCAAAATTCTATATTCCATTATGCAATTTGCATAATAAATATTATAAAGATTTAAGTGATGTTACACAGTTTAATACTTGGAAAACTGATATGTATCGTAATTGGAAAGATATAAAAATTACTCAAAAAGAAGATAATTTGAACAATATTTCAATTGATGCAGGTAATTGTATTTCTGTAAAATGCCAAGTTGAATTGCCAAATATAAAACCAGAATTTGTTTCTGTTGAATGTTATTATGGAAAAATATTAGAAAATGGAGTTGTTGAAGATATTTCTATTATTCCTATGCAACAAGTTAAATCAAAATCAAAAAATGCGGAAACTGAAAATTCTAAAATCTTTGAATATGAGACAAAAATAGAATTAAAAACAGGTGGAAATTATGGTTATACTTTTAGAGTAATGCCAAAAAATGATATGTTATTAGATTCTGCTAATATGAATTTAGTTAAATGGATAACACAAGAATAATTTAAGATTTACATATGAAGAATAGGGGGTTATGTTTTTTAACATGCCCTCTATCTATATATAAGAAAATAATTTATTACGTTAGGAGTTGATTTTTTGAAAAGGACAAAATTAAAAGATAGAATTTTACCAGTTTATAGCAAAGGAGAAGAAATTTTTAATATGACTTCACACATTGTGGGTGGGGTTTTAGGAATTGTTGCACTTGTTTTATGTGTTGTTTTTGCTGCAGTTCATCATAATGGTTATGGTGTTGTTAGTGGTGCTATTTATGGTGTTACAATGATTTTGTTATATACAATGTCTAGTATTTATCATGGACTGAAACCAGAAAAATTTTCTAAAAAGGTATTTCAGGTTTTAGACCATTGCTCTATATTTTTGCTTATTGCAGGTTGCTATACACCTTTTTGTTTGTGCACTTTTAGAGAATATAATGCAGCTTTGGGGTGGTCTATTTTTGGCATAATTTGGGCTATAGCAATTTTAGGTATAGTACTAAATTCTATTGATATTAAGAGATATAAAGTTTTTTCTATGATTTGCTATTTGGGCATGGGGTGGTGCATTATTTTTACTGCTAACTTATTTCCTAAGCTATTAGGTGCAGGTGGTACTGTTTTTCTTGTGTCAGGTGGTGTTATATATTCTTTGGGAGCTATTTTGTATGGCTTGGGTAAAAATCATAAATGGATGCATTCTATTTTTCATTTATTTATTTTACTTGGAAGTTTGCTACAATTTTTCTGTATTTTATTATATGTAATGTGATAAATATAAAAGATTAGTATATATATTTTTTTTCGTATTCAAAGGTTCATTACATAACTAAGAAAATCTATCTTAATTTTTGTTAAAAGTTCATCTTAGTCCTCATGGCTGATGCCATTCGACGTGAACTTTTTCCAAAAATTAATTTAGATTTTCTAAAGTTATTTCATTCACATTTTCATATTTCAAAAAATATATATACTAATCTTTTTATATATTAATTAAATGTGTAGTATAATCTAAATTAGCAAAAGAATCTTTAGTATATGCAAGTGTATAAATATTAGTAGCTAAAATATCTTTTTCAAGAATGTTTTTTAGGCTAAGGTCTGTGCAAGTATTTTCGAATTTTTTAACAGAAGTTATAATTTTTAATTTAGGATTAGCTTTTGATATTTGAGATAATAGGTTTTGTCCATTAGTATTAAATCCTAATACATGAATATAAGGTGAAGCATTTTTAGACAAAAGCATATCCTCTTTTGTTATGTTGAGAAGGGAGTAAAGTAGTATTCGTTGTAGGCGTGTACGTGTAAAACGTTTAGATTTTACAATATCAAAAAATGTATTTAAATTGTTGCATGAATTAGCTGCAGTTTTAATTTTGTATTCTAAGCCCTCATTTACTTCTGCAAGATTAGCAATATCTTGTGTAGACATTTGACGTAATCTATAAAAAATTTCCTTTTCAAAACATGAAATATCTGGAACAAAATGACCATTTTTAAAATTTTCCATAAGCATAGTGTAGCTGTTTTCTGGCATCAGTTTTTTTAATATTTCTAAGTTTTGATTTTCAGAAATGATATTGCGAATAGCACTGCTACTTGCAATATTATTTTTTATATCTAGGCTATTATGTTCAGATTCAATTCTATTAATTACATGAGGAGTAATATTGCTATTTAGCTTTTTTAAAGCTTTTAAGTATTCAATTCCTAAAATATTATTTGGTGAGGATAAAATATTATTATATAGTAAAAGGTTTTCTGGAGAGTCTTTTTGTAAGTATTTTGCACAAGCGATTTCACGTGCTTTAGGAAAAGAAGAACCTTTGTTTAATTCTTCATTAAGAAATGTTTTAAATTCTTCAGGTTCAGTTAATAATAAATGAGCAATATTATCTAATAAATCAATGTTATTTGATTCTGTTCCAAAACTTATATCTGTTACAATATTTAAAGAATCTAGAATTTTAATTGCTCCATATGCAAAATTTTCGGCACTTGAAATTGCATATAAAGTAGGTAATTCTATTATTAAATCTATACCATTTTGAATTGCCATTTTTGCTTTTGACCATTTGTCTATTATTGAGGTTGCTCCTCTTTGCGTAAAATTGCCACTCATAACACATATTGAGTATTGGCAATTTGTTTGTTTTTTACTTTCATTTAAGTGATATAAATGTCCATTGTGGAATGGATTATATTCTGTAATTATTCCTAAAACTTTTTCCATAAATATTAGTCCTCTCTATTGTTTTATTTATTTTTTATTGTTATAATGATAACATATAAAAAGAAAAAAAACAATTAATTTGCTTATAAAGAAAGGTTTGTGATTATGCAAAAAGTAGTAATATATACAGATGGAGCTTGCTCAGGTAATCCTGGTCCAGGTGGATGGGGAGCTATTTTAATGGCAGGTGATAATAAAAAAGAGATTTCAGGAGGAAAAAAAGATACAACTAATAATGTAATGGAATTAACAGCAGCTTTAGAGGCATTAAAGCTTTTGAAATTTCCTTGTGAAGTTGATTTATATAGTGATAGTGCCTATTTGGTAAATGGCTTTGATAAAGGTTGGATTTATAATTGGCAAAAAAATAATTGGCAAACAGCTAATAAAGAGCCAGTTAAAAATAAAGAAATTTGGGAAGCAATATATCAAATGACTAAAGTGCATAAAATTAAATTTATTAAGGTTAAAGGACATAGTGATAATGAATTTAATAATCGTTGTGATGAGATGGCAAGAAATGCCATAAAAGATTTAAACTAAAATGAACAATGTTGAAAAAGATTATAGTTTTGTTAAAAATTTGCTTTGATAAAATTTAACTTTTTTCTAACTGTGTTTGAATTTTAAGAAAGGGATGAAGTAAGATTGGAGACATTTGCAGATTATATATTAAATGAGAAAAATACAGGTTCTAAAATGGAAATAGCATATTATTTATCTAAAAAAGAAAATATATTTTTTGATAAATCAGTAATTTTTAAAACAGAGATAATGAGGTTATTTTTAAATAATGTAGACTTAGAAGTAGATCATAATTTATTAATAACAGCATCATTACTTGCAAGTTGTAAGAAAATTGAAGTTGCGAATGATATAGAAAAAATAAAAGCTTTTGCACAAGAGGGTGCAGATTATTTGTATACAATTGGTTTTGGACAAGAGTTTTGTAATATTTGTGCTGGTATGAATAGATATAAAACTCAAAAAAATAGAGCTAAAGAAAGTGATATACTAGAATTAGTAGACCAATTTGGTGCTATGCTTTTGGATAGACCAGAAAGAATAGGGATGAAAGTTGATGAAGCTTTAGTATTACTTGAGTATAGAAATTTAAAAGATGTTAATAATCAATTTTTGCAAGTATTTGTAGATTTTATTAAGAAATTGGAAAAGGTTCAGGTAAATGATAAAGTAGAAATATCACCTTTAAATTTGTTAGTAAATACTTACAAAGAAGCAGAAGATGTAAAAAAATTTATCACTGCAGTTGTTTATGAATATGAAATGAAAGTTGATGAAGCAATATGTAGACAACAATGTGGAGAATTTTTTAAAGCTAGAAAAAATTTAAGTAAATTAGAAGTAGGAAATCCTAATAGACCATTATTTAGTGAAGAAACAACAAGAAAAGTTATAGGAGAGTTAGTAGATAATAGAAAAAATTAGGAAGTAAATGAATTTTGAAGTTTTCAAATTAGTTTTAGAGAGGAATGAGAGTAAGATGTATGAAATATTTGCAGATTTACATGTTCATATAGGAAGATCTGAATCAGGAAAGCCAATAAAAATAACAGCAGCCAGAACTTTAAATTTTGCTAATATAGCAAAAGAATGTGAATCAAGAAAAGGAATACAAGTTGTAGGAATAATAGATTGTGCTTCACCATATGTAATAGAAGATATAGAAAAATTTTTGGAAAATGGGGATGCATATGAGTTAAAAGATGGTGGAATTATCTATAAAGATAAAGTATGTATATTACTAGGAAGTGAAGTAGAAACTTCTGAAAAAGGTAGAAACGGGAAATGTGGTAGTGCACACAATGTTTGCTTTTTTCCATATTTAAAGGATATAAAAGGCTTTTCCGAAGAAATGAGCCATCATATAAAAAATATAACATTAAGTACACAACGTTCAGATTTATCAGGATATGATTTAATAGATATTGTAGAAAAATACAATGGAATATTGATTCCAGCACATGTATTTACACCATTTAAAAGTTATTATGGAAATTGTACAGATAGAATGAAAGACATTTTTAAGGAAAAATATGATAAAATTTTTGCAGTGGAATTAGGATTGAGTTCTGATACATATTTAGCAGATATGATTTCGGAATTAGAAAATAAGACTTTTGTTACAAATTCAGATGCACATTCATTACCTAAAATAGCAAGAGAATATAATAAAATGCAAGTTGAGGATATATCTTTTAAAGAAGTTGTAAAAGCATTAAAAAATGAAGATGGTAGAAAAGTTGTAGCAAATTATGGATTAGATCCAAAACTTGGTAAATACCATAGAACACATTGTGATAATTGCGAGCAAACAATAGAAACAAAAGAACCTGTTGACAAATGCCCATATTGCAATAGTGATAAAGTTACTTTTGGTGTTTTTGATAGAATTGAATTAATAAAGGATAAGCCTGAAAGTAAGAGTCCAGCAAATAGACCTCAATATATTTATCAAGTACCACTTGGTTTTGTGCCTGGTGTTGGAGGTAAAACAATAGAAAAACTTTTAGAAACTTTTGAAACTGAAATGAATATTTTACACAAACTTTCAAAAGATGATATAGAAGCGGTGGTAGGAGAAAAAATAGCTAATAAAATAGATGATGCTAGAAAAGGTAAATGCATAGTTCATGCAGGCGGTGGAGGCAATTATGGTAAAATAGAATAAAGTGATAAGCATTAGTATTAGTAGTTTGTTACTGTGATTTTTATATTATGTTATCTAAATTACCAGAATTTGACAATATCAAAAATAAGAGTTATAATATATTTGTAGTCAGATATATTATGACTCTTAAATAATTTTAAGAGTCAAACAAAAGAAAGAGAGGTATAAAAAAATGGCAGAAAGAATGATGAAGGAATTGTTTGTAGAAGGACTACAGAAGGGAAAATGGCAATATTTTAAAGAGGTTTTGAAATTTGCCATAGCAAAGATGGCAACAACTGAAATTAATTCAACAAAAGCTTTGGATATTTGGGCTGAAAATAATGATTTTAATGAATGTGATGAAGATTTTTGTAACTTAAAATATTATTTAAGCTATTATTTACCAAAAGAGAGATATCAAGCCATACCATATCTTTGTGAGTTATTGTACCTCAAATAAGTTGAAAATAGGACCAGATTGAAAGCAGTAGATTTGGTCCTATTTATGTTTAATTTTTCTTATTGATGTTTTTGGGGCCGGACTCAAAAAACATTACTAATAACAATTAAGGTAATATAAATTAATAAGTACTGAAATATAGATAACAAACTAAAACATAATAGGTTTTGTATTGTCGAAATTTGCGATGAAAACTCGAAAAATAAAGAGAAAAGTAATTGACAAAGAATATAAAAGTAAGTATACTGGATTTAAGAATTATAATTCAAAAATTTTATTTCAATTTTTTATATCTAAAATTTCCCATAAAAACAGAAGAAAATATTTTATAGTACGAAAGGAGGAATGGAATTATAAAATAATGAATCAAGATTTAATTTGTAATAGAAATTATGTTTTAAAAAATGTTTTATCTAATGAAAATTATACAAATATCTTAAAAGATTTTATACAGAGTATATTAAATATAGATATACAAAAAATAAAGATGAACACTTATATCGATACTCTTGAAAAATATATTCCGGCATATCATAAAATGGGAGTAGTAGATGTTAGAGTGACTACTAAAAATGAAGAAGAATTTAATATAGGAATACAGTTTATAGATGGAAAACATATTCAGAAAAAAATAGCTTTATACTATTTATTTGTTCATACAAATCAAATTTATTATGAAGACCATAGGAATACTGCAAAGACGATTACTATCAATATTTTGGATTTTACGTATTATCAAAATTTAGAATATCATAGAAAAGAAATTTTAAATAAATTTAAATCAATAGATTTTAGTGAAGAAAGAGCGGAAACTCATATCTTAGAATTACCCAAATTTAAAGTGAATAATGAAAATGAAATGTCAAAAAAAGAGCAATGGATTGCGTTTTTTAAAGGAGTAGATATAAGTACAATGGAAAAGATAAAAGAGGAAAATATTTATATAAAATATTTAGATGAACTAGTAAAAGAATATTGGAAAAAAGAAAAAATAGAATGAAAAAAAGAATAAAAAAGAAAAGAAAAAAAGTAGGAAATTGCATTTTGAATGCAATTTCCTAAAGGTAAAAATATAAATTTGAAAAATAGTTTTAATGTGCTGATTTGCTACCATTTTTAAGTGTTATTTTTATAACAGTACCTTCTTCAACTTTAGAATTTGCTGGAGGATCTTGTGAAACAACAGTACCAGAACCATCAATAGAAACATTTAAATTTAAATTGTGTAATGCACTTATAGCTTGTGCAGAAGTTTTTAAATTTAAGTCAGGAACTGTAACTGAAGTTCTTGCTGTTGTTGTATTATCATAAAGCATAACTATAGAATTTTTGGATAAAGATACACCAGGTTTAGGAACTTGGTCAGAAACGGTGGTTGTATTTTTATTTTGACTAGTTACAGATTTTACTTTAAATCCAGCAGCAGTTAGTACTTTTTCTGCTTCTGTAAATGTTTTGTTTCTTACATCAGAGATTTGTGTTAAATCAGATGAACCTGTATCTGTTGTGTCAGAAGGAACACCCATATATGGTAAGATTTTTGTCAACATTTGTGAAGCAACTGGAGCAGCAACTTGTCCACCTTGTTGTCCTTTATTTAATCCATAGAAGCATACAAGTAAAACGATTTGAGTATCTTCTACAGGTGATATTGCAACAAATGATGCAACATAACCTTCACTTTCTTTTCCATCTGGAGGTTCAGAAGTACCAGTTTTTCCACCTACAGAGTATCCTGTAACAGCACCACGGTAACCAGTACCATCTACAACTACAGATTTCATTAAATCTTTCATAGTACTTGCTGTTTCTTTAGAAAGAACTTGGCGAACTTGAGTTGGTTCTACAGTAGTAACAGCACCTGTATCTGCATTAGTAATTTTATCAACAATCATTGGTTTCATTAAGATACCATCATTAGCAATTGCAGATATTGCTGTAATCATCTGCAAAGGGGTGATATTAAGCCTTTGCCCAAAAGACATGGTAGCAAGCTCAACATCTGCTACACTAGATTCTTTAGTAAATAGGGAATTAGATTCTCCATATAAATTGCTGCCTGTTGTTTCAAATAATCCATAAGCTCTATAATAATTATATAATGTAGAAACACCAATTCTTTTACCTAATTGCATTAATGCAGGGTTACAAGATTTTTCTAGAGCTTGTCTTAGTGATAAAGAACCATGTGGAGTAGTACTCCAACAACTGATTTTTTTGTCTGCAACTTGTTCATATCCTTTACAGTTAAAATCTCCACTAATATCTGGTGTTGTAATGTGCTCTTCTAATGCGACTGATGCGGTTATTAATTTGAATACAGAACCAGGTTCATATAAATCTGCTACACATTTGTTTCTCCACATTGAATGTAAAGCATTTCCTTTTTCTTCTGTAGAAAGTGAATCATATGTAGAGGAAAGTGATTCATTTGGAGTAAATGGTGTATTTAGATTGTAGTTCGGATAGTCTGCCATTGCTAAAATTTTTCCTGTTTTAGGATTCATTGCAATACAAGTACCGCCACCTTTGGCATTTAAGTTGACACAAGCTTGAGAAAGATATTCTTCTACAATTGTTTGAATATTATAATCTATAGTTAATGTTAGGTCACTACCGTTTTCAGCAGAAATATAAGTTTCTTCTGCATTTGGAATTTCTTCTTGGTCACTACCTTTTGAACTTACAATTTTTCCTGGAGTACCTTGTAAAACAGAATTGTATGTAGATTCTAGTCCAACTATTCCAGAATTGTCTGTTCCACAAAAACCTAATACGTTAGATAGAACTGTGTCATAAGGGTAATAACGTTTTGAATCTTCATCAATGTTTATTCCAACAGATATTTTATTTTCTTTCATCCATTTTTGAAGAGTTTCAACTTTAGATTGGTCTATTTTTTTAGCAATTGTTTCAACTTGTGAATTGCTTTTTACTTTTTCTAATGTTTCGTTGTAGTCTAATTCAAATATTTCTGATAGTCCTTTTGCTACCTTTTCTTTAAGTTCATTAGTTTTGCTATCATCATTAGCATCAACTATTTTTTGAGGATTAATTGTTATAGTGTCAACTGCTACACTACTTGCTAAAACTTTTCCAGTTGAATCATATATATTTCCACGTTTGGGGCTAATAATTTGGTTAATTGTTTGTTGTGAGTAAGCTTTTTCTTTTAAATATGTACCATCAACAAATTGGATTACAGCAAGTCTTGAAACTAATAAAACAAAAATAATAATTGAAACTAGAAATATTACTTTTAATTTTTTAGTATGTATAAAATTTTGTGAAGTGAATTCATTATTTATATTTAAAACTTTTTTATCTTTTTTACTTGTATTTTTTTTCATATTTTATCTAAGTCCTTTCTATGGAATGCAGTATTGTAAAGTAAAAATTTAGCAGTGTTAATTGCGTTCCACTTTTGATTGGGTTAATAATTTGTGTAAAAATATTGTATAATAAAACACCTTAAAAATCAATAATTTTATGAAAAAAGGAGGCAAAAAATGTTATCAATAATACAAACAATTTCACTTATGGGATTAGATGGAAAATTGGTTGAGGTTCAAACAGATATATCAGGAGGACTTCCAAACTTTGAAATAGTGGGGTTGCCAGATGTTACTGTAAAAGAGTCTAAAGAAAGAATAAAATCAGCAATAAAAAATTCTGGTGTTCAATTAAATAGTAGAAAAATATTAATAAATTTGGCACCATCAGATATAAAAAAAGAAGGAAGTGGATATGATTTGCCAATTGCTGTAGGAATATTATCTGCAGTTGGAGCAATAAGTAAGTTTGATGAAAAATCAACAATATTTATAGGAGAATTGGCTTTAGATGGAAAGATAAACAAAATACCTGGGATTTTGCCTATATGTATAGAAGCAAAAAAATGTGGAATAAAAAAGATTTTTGTGCCAAAGGAAAATGAAAAAGAAGCAACAATTATTGGAGGGCTGCAAATATTGCCAGTAAAGACACTTGTAGAAGTTATTGAATATATAAATCAAAATAAACAGATAGAAGTTGTGGATTCAAATATAAATTTTGATAATAATATTTCCAAATTATTTGATATAGATTTTGCTGATGTAAAAGGACAAGAAAATGCAAAAAGAGCATTAGAAATTGCAGCTGCTGGATGGCATAATTGTTTACTTACAGGAAGTCCAGGTGGAGGTAAAACAATGCTTGCTAAAAGATTACCAACTATTTTACCAGATTTGAGCTTTGAAGAGGCATTAGAGATAACTAAAATTCATAGTATAGCTGGAATATTAAAAAGTGAAAAAGGAATTATAACAACAAGGCCATTTAGAACTCCGCATCATACAATATCAACAACATCAATGGTTGGTGGTGGAAGAATACCAAAGCCACGGTGAAATAAGTTTAGCACATTATGGAGTTTTGTATTTGGATGAAATACTTGAATTTAGAAAAGAAACTTTAGAAACACTTAGAGGTCCTTTAGAGGATAAAGAGATAACAATTTCTAGATTGTGGGCAAGTTTGACTTATCCATGCAATTTTATGTTAATTGCTAGTATGAATCCATGCCCTTGTGGATATTATGGTAGTGGTATAAGAGAGTGTACATGTACTCCTACAGCTATAAGAAATTATTTGTCAAAATTAAGTGGACCTTTGTTAGATAGAATTGATATAAATGTAAATGTTAAACCTATTGAGTATGAAAGTTTAGAATCAAAGCAAAAAGCTGAAAAATCTAAGGATATAAAGGCTAGAGTAGAAAAGGCAATAAAGATTCAAAGAGATAGATATAAAGGTTTAAATATTTTGTATAATAGTGAACTAACTCCAAAATTAATAGAAGAATTTTGCAAATTGGATAATACAGGAAAAATGATTATGGAAAAGGCTTTTACAAATTATGGATTAACAGCTAGAACATATACTAGAATACTTAAAGTGGCTAGGACAATTGCAGATTTAGAAGAAAATGAAAATATTACAGCACAAAATGTGGCAGAAGCAATTCAGTATAGATTTGTAAATTAGTTGTAATGTACTATAAGTGTTTATTATAAATTGAATATTATGCTAAAATTTTAGAAAGGATGGTATGATGAAAAATGAAAAAGTAATATATTTGGAAGATAAAGAATATCCAATTGAACTGAAAAGACTAAAAGATCCACCTAAAAAAATTTATACTGCCGGAAATATAGATTTATTAAAAAATAATGTTTTTAGAGTTGCAATTGTTGGAACAAGAAGAAATACAGAGTATGGAAAAAATATGGCATTAAATTTTTCTAAAAAGTTAAGTAAAAAAGGGGTAACTATTGTTAGTGGATTAGCAAATGGAATAGATAGTTATTCTCATATTGGTGCAATCATAGAAAAAGGAAAAACAATAGCTGTGCTACCTTGTGGATTAAAAAATATATATCCAAAAGAAAATAAGAAATTGTGTAGATTAATTATAGATAATGGAGGCTTAGTAATAACAGAATATTCTCAAGAAATTGAAGCTGATAGTAGTAAATTTACTGAAAGAAATAGAATTGTAGCAGGTTTGAGTAAAGGGCTTCTTGTAGTAGAAGGTGATTATAGAAGTGGTACTAGAAATACAGCCAAAATTGCAAAAAAACTTGATTTACCAGTGTTTTGTATACCAAGTAATTTAGATAGTAAAAAAGGATATGCACCAAATTTACTTTTGAAAAATGGAGGGTATGTTGTAACAAATGAATTTGATATTATAGAAAAAATTAAAAATGTAAAATGTATTCAAAAAGAAATTAAAACAAAATTTGAGTATGACATAGAAGAACAATTTTATAAAAAATTTGGTAAAATAAATGAAGAAAAAGTTGATTATAAAATATATAAATATATAGGAGAAAAGCCTATAGATGTAGATGGACTTATGGAATGTGCAAAAATGAATATTCAGGATGTAAATTATGAAATAACAATGTTGACTTTGGAAGATAAAATAATTGAGTTACCAGGTAAAAAATATATTAAAGCTAAAAAATAGGTTTTTGTTAAAAATGAGGATGGAAAAATGAATTTGAAAAACAATTGTAGAATAGGTAAGATAGGAGAAAAATTGGCTGTAAAATATCTAAAAAAACAAAGATATAAAATTATTACTACTAATTTTTATACTAATAGAGGTGAAATTGATATAGTTGCTAAAGATGGAGTAGAATTTGTTTTTATAGAGGTAAAGACAAGATGTAATGAAAATTTTGGTAAACCAGCAGAAGCGGTTACATATTTTAAACAAAGACATATGTATCAAGCTGCTCAATATTATATTTATAAAAGTAATCAAAATATAAAATATATTAGATTTGATGTTATAGAAGTATATATAAAAAACGGCAAAATTAGAATTAATCATATAAAACAAATATTGTAAAAATGCTTATAATATGGTATAATATGCTAAAAATTAAGGTTTTAAATTATGAAAGGAATGTGTTTTATGCCAACTATATTAGAAGAAACAAGATTTATATTAAATAAATATAATATAAAAGCAGATAAAAAATTAGGACAAAATTTTTTGATTAGTGATGATGCAGTTAATAGAATAATAGAAAAAAGTGAAGTAACTAAAAGTGATTTGGTTATAGAAATAGGGCCAGGGCTTGGAACATTGACAAAAGAATTATTAGAGAGAGCAGGAAAAGTTATATGTATTGAGCTAGATACTAGAATGGTAAAAATTTTAAATGAAAGATTTTCTTTGTATGATAATTTTGAAATAATACATGATGATATTTTGAAGGTTGATTTAAAATCAATAATAAAAAGAGAAAAAGAAAATCAAAATATGAAAGAGGCAAAAATTGTAGCAAATTTACCATATTATATAACAACACCTATAATAATGAAATTATTAGAAGAAAAGTTGGATTTAAAAACGATTACTGTAATGGTACAAAAGGAAGTTGCAGATAGATTAACTGCTTTGCCAGGTACTAAAAAATCAGGAGCTATTACATATGGAGTTTATTATTATGCAAAAGCGGAAGAGGTTTTGGAAGTATTGCCACAAAGTTTTATACCAGCTCCTGAAGTTACATCTGAAGTTATTCAATTTAAAATTAGAAAAGAGCCACCAGTGTTTGTTGGTGATGATAAAAAAATGTTTCAGATTATAAAATGTGCTTTTACTCAAAGAAGAAAAACTTTGCTAAATTCATTAGTTAATACTAATATTTTTAATAGTAAAGAACATGGAAGTAAAATTTTAAAAGAAGTTAATCTAAAAGAAAATGTTAGACCAGAAGAATTAACTTTGGAGGATTTTGCAAGAATTGCGGATTTAGTTTGAATTTGATAAAAGAAGCAACAAATAGCCATACATTAATTGAAAATTGCAAAATATATTACAAAAAAATAATTTGATATATAATATGATAAAAAAGCGAATCGTTTCTGTTTTAGAATTTGATTTGCTTTTTTTGAATATATGAACATAAGAAAAATTAAACTGAAAACTCACAGATGGTTGACAAGTGTGAGTTATTAGTTTAAAATATAAATGGGTGAGAGAAATGATATATAATCATAAAGAGTTGAAAGAAAAATACAAATCAGATTATCAAATAAATAAAGCAATAGAAAATAATGAAATATATAAAATTGAAAAAAATCTATATTCTGATACAAAAAATATTAACTATTTAGAAAGAATATCGAAAAAATATCCAAATTCTATCTTTACGATGGATAGTGCTTTTTACTTTCATAACTTAACAGATGTTATTCCTAGTAAAATCACTTTAGCGACCAAAAGAAATGCATTAAGAATAAAAGATAATAAAATAATACAGGTATTTACTTCGGAAAAATTATTTGAGATAGGAAAAATGCAACTAGTTGTTGAAAGTGCAACTATAAATATTTATGATAAAGAGAGGATGTTAATAGAACTAATAAGAAATAAAAATCAAATGGCGTTCGATTATTATAAGGAAATAATTTCTAACTATAGAAAAAAAATTAATGATTTAAATATGAGTAAAATCGAAGAATATATAGAGATATTTCCATATGAAGAACATATATACGACGTTTTACAAAGAGAGGTGTTTTAATGGATTTAAGAGAAATGAGACAAAATTATATTAATGATGGATATGAACCTTTAGATGCTTCGGCAAAGGTATGTCAAGATATACTTTTAGCTAAAATATCTAAAAGTTCATTAAACAGAAATATAACTATAAAAGGAGGTGTAGTTATGCACAATATTTCAAGAGATAGCAGGCGAGCAACTATGGATTTAGATTTTGATTTTATAAAATATTCATTAGATGACAAATCTATAAAAGCTTTTATAGAAAAATTGAATTATTCCAAGACAGATATAAGTATAAAGATTGTTGGGGAAATAGAAGAGTTAAGCCATCAGGACTATAATGGAAAAAGAGTTTATATTTTACTTAAAGATAAAAAAGGTTATAAAATTGAAACAAAATTAGATATAGGAGTACATAAAAATTTTGATATTGAGCAAGATGAATATTGTTTTGATTTAAATAATATTAATGAAAATGTTACTTTACTAATAAATTCCAAGGAACAGATATTTACTGAAAAGTTAAAATCATTATTAAAATTTGGATTTCTTTCAACAAGATATAAAGATATTTTTGATTTCTATTATTTAATTAATAATGAAAATTTAGATAAAGACAAATTACAAAAGTGCTTTAATATATTAATATTTGAAGATAATGAAATGAGTGAAAAAAATATAAATGATATATTCAAAAGACTAAATAGAATATTACATAACAAAAATTATTTAAAAAATTTGAATACGGCAAAAAATAATTGGTTAGAATTACCAATAAATGATGTAGTAAATAATATTTTAGATTTTTTTGAAACTATATGTTTTGCTGAAATATAGAAAGTATGGATGAATATATATTTTAAAATTCAAAAAAGCTTGATTCGAGGCGTTTCTGCCAATATTTCAATAAGAAAATATAATAGAAAAATTCTGAGAACATAATAGTGTTTTATTGTGCAAAATCATCTTGACAGATGTCATGGAAATCTATATAATTGAAATAGAAAAGTTCAAGGAATATCAAGGGACTAAAAGATATAAAGAGCTTGATTCTTGGATAAAATTTATAGAGAATCCAGAGGTGATAGATATGTCCAACAAAGAAATCGTGATGGCAAAAAAAGTTCTAGATGAGATTAGTCAAGATGAACACGAACGTTATTTGGCAGAGATGAGAGAAAAGTACATATTAGATCAGAATGCAACAGAGGCTGCTGGATATGACAAAGGCTTAAAGGAAGGACATAAAAAAGGTATCGAGGAAGGAATAAAGGAAGGACATAAAAAAGTATCGAGGAAGGAATAAAAGAAGGACATGAAAAAGGTGTTGAAGAAGGCAAAAAAGAAATTGCCAAAAAAATGTTGGAAGAAAAGCTAGATATAGAGTTGATAGAAAAAGTTACTAATATTAGTAAAGAAGAATTAAAAAAGATGCAAGAGAAGTAATTTAAGATGAAAAAATAATTTGATGTATAGCATGATAAAAAGCAGATCGTTTCTATTTTGGAAATTTGATTTGCTTTTTTTGAATATATAATAAAAGAACGTTTTAGAAAATAAAATCTAAAGCGTTTTTTTGTAGGCAATTACAAATTAATGATAGGGGCAAAAACTATGTATCATTAATAGTGAACTTTTTATTATTAAGTTATAAACTTAACAAAAAAGTATTAAAGCCTATAACTATTGATATTTCGGGAATTATATACATTTTTTGACAAAAAACAAAAAACTTTTTTTAATTTAGATATTGCATTTTTTGTTGGTATATGGTATAAAATTAGATATACTGTTATTGTTAAGTTTATAACTTAATAATAGAAGAAAATAATAAAAAGAAAGAGGAGGAAAAACCAATGGCAAGAAACAAGAGAAACGCAAGAGGAATTACGCTAATAGCATTAGTAATAACAATCATAGTGTTACTAATATTAGCAGGAGTAACAATAGCAGCATTGAGTGGAGACAATGGAATATTAAAAAGAGCAACACAAGCAAAAACAAAAACAGGAA
>ERZ824473.1805-NODE-1805-length-28057-cov-4.892829_pt1 | contig 28057 bp, 20 predicted proteins | sample MGYA00519874_ERZ824473 | MGnify/ENA primary metagenome ERZ824473 (study PRJEB31778, sample SAMEA3449151) | human gut metagenome | biome: human gut; feature: human-associated habitat; material: faeces | place: United Kingdom | collected 2010/2012 ... | reverse complement strand
AGCGAACTGGCAAAACGTGAAATCACAGTCCGCATTAATATAAGCACGGACAAATCGAAAAACGGAAGCATCCACTTGTCGGAGATGATCGGACGAAGCAGATAGCCAAGCAGCCAGTACAAAGCAATGTCGATAATAAAACTGGATAAAGAGCTTAGCATAAACTTCAAAAACACTTTGTAAATCCGAATCGAATCAATGAACGGATTAAAATGCGAGCTTTCATTATTTGCCAGATAAATTGTCTGAATCGGAAATTCTTCAATTGGAATCTGGTATTCCTTCGCAGCAATCAGCATATTCATTTCATATTCGAACCGTTCTCCTTTTACATTTGCAAAATGCTCTCTTATGAGAGGGGTTGGAAGTCCTCTGAGTCCGGTCTGCGTGTCAGAAACATGTATGCCGCATAAAAGCCGGATCATCTGCCGAGTCAACTTGTTTCCAAAACGGCTTCTCAGAGGAATTTCCTTGTCGTCAAACTGACGGCAGCCAAGAATCAAAGAATCCGGATGCTCATAGGTTAGTTTTGCACAAGTGTTAATGTCCGGAAGTACATGCTGACCGTCACAGTCCACGGTTACAGCACCTTTGATATCCGGGCGCTGCTCTAAAATATAGTTAAACGCAGACTTTAGTGCAATTCCTTTTCCGAAATTTACGACGTGGCGGATTATTTTGCAGTGGCAAGTCTCTTTGCATGTTTTAAAATACTTTCGATTGGCAATAAGACTTCCATCATCGACCAAAATGATATTGGAAAAGCCATCGTCGTGCAATTGTCCAACGAGTGATACCATGCGCTCATCCGGGTCCAGTGCCGGAATGATGATGGCAATACTTTCTTTATAATTACCCAAAACATTTCCCCCTGTAATTCTGAAATCGAAATAATACTGTAAGTATAAGCCTATATCGTTTCAGAATCAAGCATTCGTGATTGACATTCTTTTTTTACATTAGCTTTTTGCTGCGTTTGCCGCATTTCGTTTGGCACGGTAACGCTCCGTTCCATCGAGAATTTTTTTACGGATACGAAGATTTTCCGGTGTAACTTCGAGTAATTCGTCAGTGTCAATGTAATCCAGTGCCTGCTCTAAACTTAATTCTTTCGGCGGTGTAAGACGCAGTGCTTCATCCGCACCGGAAGAACGGGTATTCGTCAGGTTTTTCTTTTTACATACATTGACCTCAATGTCATCGCTTTTTGCGTGTTCGCCGACAATCATGCCGCCGTAAACCTTTTCACCGGGACCAACAAACAAAGTGCCTCGTTCCTGTGCATTAAAAAGACCGTAGGTAATTGTTTCGCCGGATTCAAAAGCAATGAGAGAGCCTTGTTTACGATAAGGGATTTCTCCTTTAAATGGACCATAGCCTTCAAATTCTGTATTAATAACACCGTTTCCTTTGGTGTCTGTCATAAATTCGCCGCGGTATCCAATCAGTCCACGGGCTGGAATGATAAATTCCAGACGTGTCGTGCCTGCATTTAATGGGGTCATTGCCTGTAATTCCCCTTTACGCTGGCTGAGGCGGTCAATGACATTTCCGGTAAATTCATCCGGCACATCGACATAAGCACGTTCCATCGGTTCTAATTTTTTGCCATTTTCATCTTCTTTATAAAGAACCTCCGCTTTGCTAACCGCAAATTCATATCCCTCACGGCGCATATTTTCAATTAAAACGGATAAATGCAGTTCCCCGCGGCCGGACACTTTATAAGCTTCGGTTGTGTCGGTATCTTCCACACGGAGGGATACGTCGGTATTTAACATGCGGTATAAACGGTCACGCAAATGGCGGCTTGTCACATATTTTCCTTCCTGACCGGCAAGCGGACTGTCATTTACCATAAAATGCATGGCAATCGTTGGCTCCGAAATTTTCTGGAACGGAATTGCCTGTGGATTTTCCGGACTACACAGAGTATCTCCAATGTGAATGTCTGCAATACCTGAAATGGCTACAATTGAGCCAATCGTTGCTTCTTCGACTTCCACACGGTTGAGTCCTTCAAATTCATACAATTTGGAAATTTTAACTTTTTCATTTTTATCCGGGTCATGATGGTTGACAATAACGGCATCCTGATTGACGCGGATGGTTCCGTTATCGACTTTTCCGATGCCGATTCGGCCAACGTATTCATTGTAATCAATGGTGCTGATTAAGACCTGTGTGTCGGCGTCCGGGTCGCCTTCCGGTGCCGGAATATAATTTAAAATCGCATCAAAGAGCGGCTTCATGTCGGTGCCTTTCTCATTGACATCGCAGGATGCTACACCTTCTTTTGCCGAGGCAAAGATAAATGGGCAGTCTAACTGGGATTCATCCGCATCTAAATCGATAAACAGCTCTAAAATTTCATCGACAACTTCTTCCGGACGAGCTTCCGGACGGTCGATTTTGTTGACACAGACAACAACCGGCAAAGACAGCTCCAGTGCTTTCTTTAACACAAATTTTGTCTGAGGCATTGCACCCTCAAAAGCGTCAACGACTAAAATGACACCATTTACCATTTTAAGAACGCGTTCTACTTCACCACCGAAATCGGCATGTCCCGGTGTGTCGATGATATTAATTTTCACACCTTCATAGGTAATGGCTGTATTTTTTGATAAAATAGTAATGCCTCGTTCACGCTCAATATCATTTGAGTCCATGACACGTTCGGCAACTTCCTGATTGGCGCGGAATACACCGCTTTGTTTCAATAATTCATCCACTAAGGTTGTCTTGCCATGATCGACGTGTGCGATGATGGCGATGTTTCTGATATCGTCTCTTGTTGTTTTCATAGAAACCTCCATTCATTCATGCAAAAACCACAAAATCGTATTATAGCACGATTTTTTTTGTGTGGCAAGTTCGGGCGTAAAACGCTTAACAAAATGCTAGGTTTTTTTGTTTTTTTATGGTAAAATAGAATTCATATAAAAAAGGAGGTGCTCTTGTGGGGCTGAAAAGGAAGAAGCGGTTACTGGGAATTTTGATTTTTTCTCTTGTTATTGGCATGATGGGAAGTGCCGGTGGAGAAGCTGAGGCTAAGAAAAAGATTATTCTAAATAAGAAAAAAGCCGTGATTTATGTTGGCGGTCAACTTCGCCTAAAAGTAAAGGGAACAAAGAAAAAGGTGAAGTGGTCTTCAAAGGAGAAAAAGATTGCGACAGTTTCAAAAAAAGGAGTTGTTAAGGGAAAACGTGCCGGTAAGACAAAGATTACGGCAAAAGTAAAAGGAAAGAAACTTGTCTGCAGACTGACTGTGAAGGCGAAGAAAAAAAGAGTTATTACTACGGCAGAGGCAACACCACAGGGAGAAAAGAAACCTGCACCACAGGTGACGCAGACGCCGGGAGGAACCGATAAGCCTTCTGCTTCCCCTGCGATAGAGCCGGTAGTGACGCCAACCGCTGCGCCAACGCCAACACCGGTTGATACTTCAAAACCGGAACCGGTATTTTCAAAAGAAAGCGGAAGTTATGATAAATCATTTGAACTATCTTTGCATGCGCCAAAGGGAAGCAAAATCTATTATACGACAGATGGCAGTGAGCCGGATGTCAGTAGTGTGGGCGGCAGTGTAAAAGATACCGTACCGGCAAAACTTCCGACCAATGAGTATAAGCAGGCAATTACAGTGAAAAATCGGGATAATGATGAAAACAGGCTTTGCTCGAAAGTCAATATTCCATATATGTATGACCCAACAGATTATTATAATAATGGGCCATTTTATCCGGAAGTCAGTGCAGTTCCGAAAGCAACCATCATTCGCGCAATGGCAGTGGATGAAAAGGGTAATACGAGTAAGACGGTGACAAAAACTTATTTTGTAGATAAGGATTTGGCAGAGGTTTATAAGAATGCTTCTGTGATTTCCGTTGTCACGGATCCGGATAATCTTCTTAGTAAAGAAAGAGGAATCTACCGTTATGGCAACTGGGAAAACAGTGGTGCTGAATGGGAGAGACCGGCGGCAGTGACGTATTTTGAAGAAGATGGCACGATACCATTTGAGACGACGATGGGGATGCGGATTCATGGCAATTATACGCGCCGCTGGGGGCAGAAGAGTTTGCGTTTTTATTTTCGTGAAGAATTAGGACTGAAAAATCTCAAAGGATATCAGCTGATTTCGGGAGCTGTCAATGCAGACGGAAAGCCAACGAAGAAGTATAAACGTTTTATTTTGAGAAATGGAGGCAACGAATATGCTTACAGTAAAATGCAGGATGTCTTTATTCAGAGCCTTGTGAGTGACCGTGCATTTGCAACGCAGAGTTCACGCCCATGCGTTTTATTCTTAAATGGTGAGTACTGGGGACTTTATAATTTGATGGAGCGTTATTCCGATAATTATTTGGAGGAAGAGTTTGGGGTTGATAAAGATAATGTGGTTGTGATAAAAAATGATGAACTTGATGAGGGAAAAGAAGAAGATTTCGCTCTCTATGAACAACTGCAGGCAATGGCAGACCTTGACATGTCTTTGACCGATAATTATGAGAAATTTAAGAAAATGGTGGATATACAGAGTTATCTTGACTATTATGCGACTGAGATTTATATTGGTAACAAGGACTGGCCGGATAATAATGTGCAGTTATGGCGGACCAGAGAGGATGACGGCAGTGATTATGGCGATACGAAGTGGCGTTATATGCTCTACGACACCGAATACTCGATGAATTTGTGGGGACAGGATAATAACGGAAATACAAATCGTCTGCAGGAAGCAAGAAATAAGGATGCATTATTTGATGCACTCTGTAAAAATGACTCCTTTAAACAGTCACTTGTCGATACGCTGATGGATTTAGCGGATAAAAACTTTAAGTCAGCCGATGTTTCAAAGAAATTGGATGCCATGGCAGCAGTCTACCGTCCGTTGATGGAGCAGTATAAAAAGCGCTTTGGCAATGGTGATGTGGACAGCCGGGTAAGGGATATGAAGAGTTTTATGGCAAATCGAAAAAGCCAGATAAAAAAGCATATTCAGGAAACCCTTTCAATTACAGTAAAATAATAAAAAGAATGGAGAACAAGGATGGAACCGGAAATTACAGATATTTTTGACCGTATTATGAATTGGAAGTTGCTTCGATTTATGTGGTCTTTTTATAAAAAAAATAAGGACAAACTTTTATATTTGTTTTTTGGAGGATGTACAACACTTGTTAATCTTGTGATTACATATGGATTGTGGTATGGCCTGAAGTGGGAACAGTGGTATGCCGGGAAATTTGCACTGGGCACGTTCCTTGGAAATTTAATTGGAATTGTGTCTGCTATTTTGTTTGCCTACGTGACAAATAAAAAGTTTGTATTTGCGTCGAAAACAACAGGAATGAAAGAACTTTTGGTTGAATTTATTAAGTTTGTTGGTGGCCGTGTATCCACTTTAATTATCGAACTTGGCGGTGTTCAGCTTGCTGTAATATTGTTCCCTGATTCTAACACACTTTTGTTTGTGGCGAAACTTTTGACTCAGGTTTTGGTTATTATAATTAATTATTTTATCAGCAAATTATTTGTGTTTAAGGGAACAAAAGAGGCACCTTTTGAAAATCAAGACTAAATTTTAATTTGAATTTGTCCGATATACAGATTACGGATGCGAATGTTTATTTTAGAATCAGATTTTAGATAGATGATATAGAAAGGTATGGTTATGGATATGAGACGAGTAAAAAAAAGAATTGGTATATCAGCAGCGGCTGTTTTTGTGACGGTGGTTATTTTTGCCGTCTTTTTATACAGCAAGCAGTATAGCCATGCAGCAGATGAAATATTTATTACCTATAATGACCAGCAGTTAAACCCTGAGGAAACACTGCAGATGACTTCAGGAAGTATTCCGCTTGTATTAAAAACAACAGGAACCGCCTATGATGAGGATAAGTATATTGTTGAGTGGTCTTTTTCAGATAGTGCGGCAACTAGATTTGCAACACTTGAACAAAGTTCTACTAATAAGATGGTAGCGACAGTACGAGCAGTTTCACCCGGACTTGTAACGGTTATCGCAACGGTGAAAGACAGCATGAATGGTAATGCAGTTCTTGGAAGTGCTACGTGTAACATTAATGTTATGTTTGCTATTGATACATCGAAAGATGCAAATTTATACCGTTTTGTGAATGAATCAGATACAGAGCGTTCTCTTGTTATGTATGCGGATGACAGCCCGGTTCAGTTAGGCTTAAGTTTTGGCGATGCGAAGGATGCTCAGTGGATTAGTTCGAATGATGAAGTGGTTAAGGTAGAAAAGAACACCGGTATTGTGACTCCGGTTGGTGCCGGACGAACACAGATTACAGCCAGCTATACGCCGAAAGGTGAAAGTGATACCTATACGGCACTATTGAATGTGTATGTAAAACCTAAAATTTCGCTTACTAAAGGCAGTGGGTATACAAATTCATTGGTTAATCAGAAGATTTCTTCCGGAACGAATATTTACACGGATACAGTATTTACCAGTAACACACAGGCAATACGAAACAAGATTATCTGGGTGGTGAAGAAAGATGATGGTAAAGGTAATCCTCAGGTATTGGCAGACTCACTTGGACGAGAATCGGATGTTATTCAGGTTACTCCTTCCGGTATGTATGAAAACGAGCTGAAGATTCAAGGAACGGCAGGAAAGTACGTAATTGAATTTTATACAAATGGAACCTACTTGAGTGAGAGCAATCATACGGATGCATATGATCCAACGGTTATTACGTTTACACTTACCGCCGGAATTGGTGACAAAGAAGAAACATTAGGACCGGGAGATTCCATAAACCTGGCAGATGCTTTTGGCATGACGCGAGAGGATTTTGTTAAGTATTTTGTATCCAATAACTGGACGAAAGATGGTGGCTCAATTTATAATTATGCAACTTACGATAGTGCAACAAGCGAGCTTCAGGTAAAAACTACAGTTTCCGAAGGTGTATTAATTGATTCTGTAAATGTGAAACCGGCGTATAAAAAGCAAGTGGCAGAGCTGCTTGGGCTGGACGGCGAGGATAAAGATGTTCTTGCTAATATGCCAATGACATTTAAGGTAACAATCACATTACAGGATCGCATGCATTTAAATCGTACGGAACTTACACTTTCCGAAAAAGAAGAATTTTTGCTGGTTGCTACATATAATGGTGCTTATGATGGAACTGTAAAATTTGAAAGTACGGATCCGTCTTGTGTTAAAGTTGATGATAATGGTTTAGTGACGGCAGTAAAGAATACAAAAGGCGATGTTAAGATAATAGCATCTTTGACAAACTCAGTTGGTAAGACTATTCGCGCAGAGTGTCTTGTTGTGGTACAGGCTGCATTGAAATCATTTACACTTGAACCAAATGTGACGGAAATGACAATGAATGTAGGAGATGTACAGACAATTAAGGCGATTATCAACCAGTCAATTAAGAATCCGCCGTTGTCATGGACCTGTTCTACTGTAAATTCGAAGATTTTTACGGTGATGCCGTCAGATGATAGAAAGAGTGCGGTTATTACAGCAGTGGGAACGGGTGTGGCAGATTTAGAAGTCACAAACACTGTGAATCCAAGTGATAAGAAGACGATCCGTATTACAGTCCGATCAGCAATACAGGCAATTTCCCTGAAACAGACAGAATTGACTGTGCCACGTTATAAAGATGGCTATAATATGGGGAAAAACGATGTGTCATACACGCCGGCAAATGCAACGGATACAGAACTTGTATGGACTAGTTCGGACCCGGGAATTGCTACCGTGGATGATGATGGATATATTACTTTTGTAAATGCCGGGGTGACGTTGATTACCGTCAGACCGGTAAATAATCCAAATGGTGTTATGGCTTCCTGCTTGTTAACGATATTAGGTTCAGCAGATAAGGTTATTTTAAGCGAGAATGAACTTACAATGAATGTAGGGGATACAAAAGATGTGAAACTTGATTTTGAGCCTATTAATACGACAGCAGAGTTAACATGGACGCCAACGGGTGAGTATAAAGATTGTGTTACGATGCTTCCCTATGATGAAGAACGAAGAATTGCTTCGTTCCAGGCAAAATCACCGGGAGTAGTCTATTTTAACATTACATCTCCACAGACCGGAACGGAAGTGTTAAAGATTACAGTGAAACAGCCTTCGACAGCATTGAGTGTGACACCAAAGGAGTTAACGGTAAGAACGGGTGACAGTGCTGATTTAAAGGCAGTATTTACACCGGCAAATTCGACAGACACTATTATATGGAAAAGTTACAATAATAGTGTGGCAACGGTAGATGTGAATGGACGTGTTACAGGAGCAAAGGCAGGAACAACATTTATTGAGGCCAGAGCCTACAATGGAAAAACAGCAGGACCAATGACTGTTATTATGGTTACTGTGCAGGATGGTGTGAAAGGAGTTTCCTTAGACTCATCAGAAAAGACGGTTCGTGTGGACAGTTCCGTTACACTGATACCTATTTTTAATCCAGCGTCGGCATTTAATAAGGCGATGACGTGGAAGGCTTCAAATAGTAATGTTAAAATTGAGGCGGCAGGAGTTTCCAATCTGAAAGTAACCGGTGTAAAAGCCGGTACGGCGATGGTAACCGGTACGACGACAGATGGTGGATTTTCTGTATCCTGTCTGATTACGATTCTGCCAAAACAGAAAGAAAATGATACGAAGGTGACGGTATCGCCGAAAACCAAATATTTGGCTAAAGGCAAGTCATTCTATGTGACAGCCACAGTTACCGGCTCAAGTAATAAAAAGGTAAAATGGACGAGCAGCAAAAAATCAGTTGCAACCGTGACTTCCGGCGGTAAGGTAAAGGCAAAGAAATTAGGAACGACTTATATTAAAGCGACAGCGAAGGATGGTTCCGGTGCGTACGCCAGATGTAAAGTGCGTGTTGTTCGTAAAGTGAAAAAAATTAAACTGAACCGCTATTCGGGCAGACTGCTTGTTGGAAGTACGTTGAAACTGAAAGCAACTGTTCTTCCGAAAAATGCGACGATTAAGTCCGTGAAGTGGACGACGAATAAAAAATCGATTGCAACAGTCAGCAGTACCGGACGAGTATTGGGAACCGGCGAGGGTATTGTAAAGATTAAAGCTTCGGCAAAAGATGGTTCCGGTAAGTCAGCAACTTGCATACTTCATGTTGTTGAGCCGATTGAGGCAACGGGAATTACTGTGGCAAACAGCCAGATTACCGTGGCGAAAGGAAAGATTGCCCAGTCCGGCATTACCTTAAATCCGGTCAATTCGACGACGAAGATTAAATATCACTCCGATAATCCGAGAGTGGCAACCGTAAATAAATATGGTAAGATTAAGACCAAACGTGCCGGAGAGGCTACGATTTACGGAACGACTTCGACCGGACTGTATGGTTATTGTGATGTATTGGTTGTAGATTTAAACCGCAAGGCAGTAACCCTTCGTCCATACGATACCGAACAGCTTCATGTAAACGAGATTAGTACCGGTGTAACATGGTATTCAAGAGATATTAACATTGCAACCGTATCATCGACCGGACTTGTTACCGGACGTAAGAGAGGTATAACAACGATTTATGCGGTTGTCAACGGTGTAAAACTCGGATGCCGCGTGAACGTTACAAAATTAAAGTAGTGGAATGGGAGGAGACTATTGCTAGTAAATTTACATGTAAAAAACTTTGCGATAATAGACGAGATTGATGTTGATTTTTCTTCCGGGTTAAATATTCTTACCGGAGAGACGGGAGCCGGTAAATCGATTTTGATTGGCTCTATCGGCATCGCGCTCGGCGCAAGAGTTTCGCAGGAAATTATAGGAAAGCATGGCAACTCTGCGATGGTAGAGATTGTTTTCCAGATTGAAGATGAAGAGACAAAAGAGAAATTATCAAGATTAGGTGTAGACCCGGACGAAGGACAGATTGTCATTTCCCGCCGTATTACGGGAAGCCGGAGTGTAAACCGAATTAATGGTGAAAATGTATCGGTCAGTGTGATTCGCCAGGTGGCTGCCCTCTGCATTGACATTCATGGACAGCATGAAAACCAGTCATTATTGCAGAAGGATAAACATTTAGCAATTGTAGATGAGTTTGCCACCAAACAGTGTGTCGCTCTGAAACAAGAGATTGCTGCTTTATACCGTGAATATACAACGCTGAAAAAACAGTGGCAGGATGAAGATGTGTCGGATGAGGAGCGTGCGAGAGAACTTAGTTTTCTGGAATACGAAAAACAGGAAATTGAGCAGGCATCTTTACAAGCCGGTGAAATCGAAGAATTGGAAGAAGCATACCGCAGAGCGTCCGGCGCTGAGACAATTGTGGAATCGCTTGGTCTGGTACACCGTTTGACAAGTGATACGGCCGCGGGAGCTGTGAGCCATGCGTTGCAGAGTATGCAGCGGATTACAGGCTTTGGTGATGAAATTCGGAATTTGCAGGAAGAACTTTTGCAGATTGAAGGACTTTTAGATGATTTTAATCATGAAACAGCGGATTATATGCAGGACTTTTCTTTCGATGCCAATGAGTTTTCGGAATTAGAGAAAAGACTCGATACGATTCACAATTTGCAGGCGAAATACGGAAGTACCTATGAAGAAATACTTTCGCATTTGGAAGAAGTAGAGGATAAACTGCAAAAACTTGCAGATTTTGAACAGTATAAGGAGAAACTTCTTGCTAAAATAAAGGAATATGAGTCGGATTTGACAAAGAAATGTGAGCAGTTATCAAAAGAAAGGAAAGAAACCGCTTCCATTCTTCAGGAAAAGATTAAGGCTGCTTTATCAGATTTAAATTTTGCCTATGTAGATTTTGAAATTTCATGGAGCCGCAAAGATACATTTGGTGCGGATGGATGGGATGAAGCTGAATTTTTGATTGCAACGAATCCGGGCGAGCCAAAGAAAAGCCTCGGAAAAATCGCATCCGGCGGTGAGTTGTCCCGTATTATGCTGGCGATTAAATCGGTTTTTGCCGAAAAAGACCATATTGAGACCTTGATTTTTGATGAAATTGATGCCGGAATCAGTGGACGTACGGCACAGAAGGTTTCGGAAAAACTGAAACTTTTAAGTAAAAGCCACCAGATTCTATGCATTACTCATCTGGCACAGATTGCGGCAATGGCAGATACCCATTTTCTGATTGAAAAGATGGTTGATGAAAATCATTCGGAGACAGTGATTCGTCCGTTGGATAAGTCGCAGAGTGAACAGGAACTGGCACGTATTCTTGGCGGTGTTGAGATTACAGAGTCGGTACTTGAAAATGCGAGAGAGATGAAAGCGTTAGCAAACCAAAAAAGTTCAGATAGTTTTCAGAATTAGAAAAATAGAAGTTGGCTATACTAAACAGAAGGAACCAAAACAATAGTAAGTTTTGTACCTTCTGTTTTTATTTTGCCAATTATGGGAGGAATGAGTATGAGAAAAAAAGTTCGTTTTTTGCTGGCTGGATTATTAGTGGCTGATGTATTATTGATTGGATATTTGATGTATGATTATATCCAAAATAAAATTCCTGATTCTGTTTTGACTTACGTCGGGGAAAAACAGGAACTGGACCTGCCGGCGTTTTTTAAGACCGAGCAAAGTGTTCCGGCTCTGCATGTGCAAAATCAGGATGGCAGTTTTTCTATGAAGTCAAACCGGTTAGGAAGTTATGAGGTATCGGTCCGCTTATTTGGTGTGCTGCCGGTAAAGAGGATGGACGTTAAAGTGGTGAAAAGGAAAAAGATTTTTCCGAGTGGAGAGCCAATTGGTATTTATGTGGAGACTAATGGGCTGCTAGTGCTGGATACGACTGAGGTCCCGGCAAAAGATGGGCTTACTTATGCGCCCGGTGAAAATTTGTTAAAGCCGGGGGATTATATTTTGGAGTGGAATCAGAAAAAGGTTGCTACGATTCAAAGTTTAAACCGTGAAATTCAGGGGACAAAAGATAAAAAGGTTACGGTTTTAATACGCCGAAACGGAGAAAAGATAAAAATCGCCATGCGTCCGGTGCTTTCATCAGATGGCACATATAAAATCGGAACATGGGTACGGGAGGATACACAGGGAATCGGCACGCTTACTTATGTAACGAAGACCGGTGAATTTGGTACACTTGGACATGGAATTACAGATGTTGATACCGGGACGCTGTTGAATTTACACGGGGGTGAATTGTTTCAGACGCAGATAGTCGATATTATGAAGGGGGAGAAAGGAAATCCGGGAGAACTGCAGGGATATATCAATATGATTGCAAAAAATACGATAGGAAAAATTAAAAAGAACACGGAGCAGGGGGTGTTTGGTGAGATGAAACAGGAGCGTGTGTCCGCCTATTCCGGAAAGGCGTATGAAGTTGGCAGAAAACAAGAGATTGAAGCCGGAAAGGCGTATCTGTATGCGAATCTTGAAGGCAGGGCGAGGATGTATGAAATTGAAATTGAAGATATAAAAATTAATGCAAGGGATAATAAGAGTATGGAAATCAGGGTGACGGATAAAAAGCTTTTAAAACTGACAGGCGGGATTGTACAGGGGATGAGTGGTTCGCCGATTATACAAAACGATAAAATTGTTGGGGCTGTTACGCATGTTTTTGTTGATGACCCGACAAGAGGTTATGGAATTTTTATTGAGGAGATGTTGGTGCAGTAAAAAGAACCGCATTTGCTGTCAAAAACCGAAGCTAGGAGTCGAAAGATGATGAAATATAAAAAGAATATAAATAAAAAATTAAAATAATTTAGAATTTGCTCTTGTAATATGGAGAAAAGAGGTATATACTTTTAATTACATTGAGTTTATAAAAAATTTATAATTATTTCAAGGGGGTACTAGTTGTGCAGAAATTAAAAGTATTAATTGCAGATGATAATCCAAGAATGGCATCCATGATTCAGAATGTTCTTATGGATGATGATGAGATTCAGGTCGTGGGAACGGCAGAAGATGGAGTAGAAACACTGGGAATGATTGAGGAAACGGAGCCGGATTTGCTTTTGCTGGATTTGATTATGCCGAAATTAGATGGTCTTGGTGTGATGGAGCGGCTGCAGGAAAAGCAGAAGATGAAAAAGGTGCCGGAGATTATTGTGGTGTCCGGTATTTCGCAGGAACGAATTACGGATACGGCATTTGCCTTGGGAGCTTCATATTACTTATTAAAACCATTCGAGTCGGAAACACTTCTTTCTCATGTACAGAAATTTAAACCGGGTGCGAGGGCAAAACTCATTGCTACGGGAAATGAGAACCGAAGAAATGAAAAAATGGCGAAATATAATCTTGAATCGGATGTTACCAATATCATTCATGAAATCGGGGTGCCGGCACATATAAAAGGGTATCAGTATTTGCGGGATGCAATTATGATGTCAGTTGACGATAAAGAAATGTTAAATTCTATTACAAAAATTCTCTATCCTTCTATAGCCAAACAACATGGGACAACACCAAGCAGAGTAGAACGAGCAATACGACACGCAATTGAAGTGGCGTGGAGCCGCGGAAAAGTGGATACGATTGATGAATTATTCGGATATACGGTTCATAATGGAAAAGGGAAACCGACAAATTCGGAGTTTGTAGCGCTAATTGCGGACAAGATACGGTTAGAACAGAAAATGAAAGCCTAAAAAAATCTTTTCACCGCTCCCTTTTTGGTGTATAATAATACCAATATGATTTTGTGTCAAAAAGAAAGGGGAGAAGGATATTGAAGAAAGTATTATTTGTTGCTTCTGAATGTGTTCCTTTTATAAAAACCGGTGGATTGGCAGACGTTGTCGGTTCACTTCCAAAGTATTTTGATAAGAGTAAATATGATGTACGGGTTATGATTCCAAAATACACTGCGATACCGGAAGAGTATAAAAACCAGATGCATTATATCACGCATTTTTATCTGGAACTTGCATGGCGTAAGCAGTATGTCGGTGTGTTTGAAATGGAATTAAACGGTGTTAAATTCTATTTTCTTGATAATGAATTTTATTTTAGCGGCAGCAAGCCTTATGGAGAAATTTATCAGGATATTGAAAAATTTGCCTTTTTTGACAAAGCAGCGTTATCAACACTGCCTGTGATTGATTTCCGCCCGGATATTATTCACTGCCATGACTGGCAGACGGGGCTGATTCCGGTATATCTGCATGATGCATTCCAGCAGAGCGAATTTTACCGTGAAATTCAGTCAATTATGACGATTCATAATTTGAAATTTCAGGGTGTCTGGGATAAAAAGACAGTTATGGATACGGCAGGGCTGGATGCATACTATTTTACACCTGATAAATTGGAAGCCTTTGGGGATGCTAATTATCTAAAGGGTGGTCTTGTTTACGCAGATCAGATTACGACTGTAAGTAATACCTATGCAGAAGAGATTAAGACCCCGTTTTATGGAGAAAAATTAGATGGCCTGATTAATGCGAAGTCAGGGTGTTTGACCGGAATTGTGAATGGCCTTGACTACGATGAGTATAATCCGGCAAAGGATCCACTTATTTATGCAAATTATGATGCAAGAACATTTCGCAAAGAAAAAATTAAAAATAAGCGCGGCCTTCAGAAAGAACTTGGTCTTTCACAGGATGATAAGAAGTTTATGATTGGTATTGTGTCGAGACTGACCGACCAAAAGGGCTTTGATTTGATTGACTATGTGATAGAAGAAATCTGTGCAGAAGATACACAGCTTGTGGTACTTGGTACCGGAGAGGAAAAGTACGAAAATCTGTTCCGTCATTTTGCTTGGAAATATCCGGACCGCGTATCAGCGAATATTTACTATTCCAATGAGCGTTCGCACAAAATTTATGCAGCCTGCGATGCCTTTTTGATGCCATCACTCTTTGAACCGTGCGGATTAAGCCAGCTGATGAGTCTTCGATATGGCACGGTTCCGATTGTAAGAGAGACCGGCGGACTCAAAGATACCGTAGAGCCTTATAATGAATATGAGAGCAAAGGAACCGGTTTCTCATTCAGCAATTACAATGCACATGAGATGCTCAATACCATCCGTTATGCAAAAGATGTTTATTATAATAGAAAGAGAGAGTGGAATAAGATTATCGACCGCGGTATGGCAATGGATTTTTCATGGAAGAATTCAGCGAAAAAATATGAGCAGTTGTATGACAGAATGTAAAAAAATACAAATTATTTGAATTTACTCTTGAATTTTATTACGGAATTGGGTAGAATAGGTTCTAGAAGTTTGTATATTTTTTAACAAACCAAAATTTTAACTATTTTTAGGAGGAAATATCATGTCAGTAAAAGTAGCGATTAACGGATTTGGACGTATCGGACGTCTTGCATTCAGACAGATGTTTGGTGCAGAAGGTTATGAAGTAGTAGCAATTAACGATTTGACAAGCCCTAAGATGCTTGCACACCTTTTGAAGTATGATTCTTCTCAGGGTAAATATGAGAAAGCAGATACTGTTTCTGCAAGTGATGATTCCATCACAGTAGATGGTAAAGAGATTAAAATCTATGCTTTCCCGGATGCAAACAACTGCCCATGGGGTGAGCTTGGTGTAGACGTAGTTTTGGAGTGCTCCGGATTCTATACATCCAAAGAAAAAGCACAGGCTCATATCAATGCAGGTGCTAGAAAAGTTGTTATCTCTGCTCCAGCAGGAAATGACCTTCCTACTATCGTATATAACACAAACCACGAGACATTGAAAGCAGATGATACAATCATCTCCGCAGCTTCTTGTACAACAAACTGCCTTGCTCCTATGGCAGATGCATTGAACAAATATGCTGCAATCCAGTCTGGTATCATGGTTACAATCCATGCTTACACAGGTGACCAGATGACTCTTGATGGTCCTCAGAGAAAGGGTGACTTAAGAAGATCTCGTGCAGCTGCAGTAAATATTGTTCCTAACTCAACAGGTGCAGCTAAGGCTATCGGATTAGTTATTCCAGAATTAAACGGAAAGTTAATCGGATCTGCTCAGCGTGTTCCAACTCCAACAGGTTCTACAACAATCTTAACAGCAGTTGTTAAGGGTACAGATGTTACTGTTGAAGGTATCAATGCAGCTATGAAGGCAGCTTCAAATGAATCATTCGGTTATAACGAAGATGAAATCGTTTCTTCTGATATCGTCGGAATGAGATTTGGTTCTTTATTCGACGCTACACAGACAATGGTTTCTAAGGTAGCTGACGATTTATATGAAGTACAGGTTGTTTCTTGGTATGATAATGAAAACTCATACACAAGCCAGATGGTTAGAACAATTAAATACTTCTCTGAGTTAGCATAATTTAATTGGAAGAATAGTGCGTTAGCACTTTTATAGACCTAAAAAAGGTCCGGTCTTTTGGACCGGACCTTTTTGCTTTGCAAAAAGTTTTGGTATAAAAAAGAACAAAAAAGTTTTTGACTTCAATTGTTCTTTCGATAAAAATGAATTCAGAAAGGAAAATAAAAATGTTAAATAAGAAATCAGTAGATGATATTAACGTAAAAGGAAAGAAAGTTTTAGTACGTTGTGATTTTAACGTGCCATTACAGGATGGAAAGATTACAGATGAGAACCGTTTGGTTGCTGCATTACCTACAATTAAGAAATTGATTGCAGATGGTGGAAAGGTTATCCTTTGCTCTCATTTAGGTAAGCCAAAGGGAGAGCCAAAGCCAGAATTATCTTTAGCTCCAGTTGCTGTTCGTTTATCAGAATTATTAGGACAGGAAGTTAAATTTGCAGCAGATGCAACTGTTGTTGGTGAAAACGCAAAGGCAGCAGTAGCAGCTATGAACGATGGTGATGTTGTATTATTAGAGAACACTCGTTATAGAGCAGAAGAAACAAAGAACGGAGAAGAATTCTCAAAAGAATTAGCTTCTTTATGTGATGTATTTGTAAATGATGCATTTGGTACAGCTCATAGAGCACACTGCTCAAATGTTGGTGTTACAAAGTTTGTTGATACAGCAGTAGTTGGATACTTAATGCAGAAGGAAATTGATTTCTTAGGAAATGCTGTAAACAATCCAGAAAGACCATTCGTAGCAATCTTAGGTGGTTCTAAGGTTTCTTCTAAGATTTCCGTTATCAATAATCTTCTTGACAAAGTAGATACTTTGATTATTGGTGGTGGTATGGCATTTACATTCCTTTCAGCAAAGGGATACGCAATCGGTGATTCTTTATTTGAAGCTGATTATGTAGATTATGCAAAGGAAATGATGGCTAAGGCTGAAGCAAATGGTAAGAAGTTATTAATCCCTGTAGATACAATGGCAGCAGATAAGTTTGATAACAATGCAAATACAAAGGTTGTTACAGATAAAGAAGGATTAGAAGCAGGATGGTTAGGATTAGATATCGGACCTAAGACTGCTGAGTTATATGCAGATGCTGTAAAGGGTGCTAAGACAGTAGTATGGAACGGACCAATGGGATGTTTCGAAATGTCTAATTTTGCGGCTGGTACAATTGCAGTTGCTAAGGCAATGGCTGAAATTGATGCTACTACAATCATTGGTGGTGGAGATTCAGCAGCAGCAGCAAACCAGTTAGGATTTGCAGATAAGATGACACACATTTCTACAGGTGGTGGAGCTTCTCTTGAATTCTTAGAGGGTAAAGATCTTCCAGGTGTAGTTGCTGCAAATGATAAGTAATTTGTTGCAAAAATTCAGGTAGATAATGATGTTGAGATGATGATCTCAGATAAATAGGGGATTGCAGATGTTTTACCACGTTGTTTCGGATATACAGATGGTATAGAAAAGATTTAAGTGGCAGCATTTGCAATCACCTGTTAAATAAAAATAAAGTGAGGATATTATTATGCGTAAGAAAATTATTGCTGGTAACTGGAAAATGAATAAAACTCCAAGCGAGGCAGTTGCATTAGTAAACGAATTAAAGCCATTAGTTGCAAATGATGATGTAGATGTAGTATTCTGCGTACCTGCAATTGATATTATTCCTGCAATGGAAGCTGCAAAGGGAAGTAACATCAACATTGGCGCTGAAAATATGTACTTTGAAGAAAGTGGTGCATACACAGGTGAAATTTCACCAGCTATGTTAGTTGATGCAGGTGTTAAATATGTTGTACTTGGACATTCAGAGAGAAGAGAATACTTTGCTGAAACAGACGAAACTGTAAATAAGAAAGTATTAAAGGCATTTGAACATGGAATTACACCAATTATCTGCTGTGGTGAGTCTTTGGCTCAGAGAAAACAGGGTGTTTACATTGACTGGATTCGTATGCAGATTAAAATTGCATTCCAGAATGTAACAGCAGATCAGGCTAAGAAGGCTGTAATCGCATATGAGCCAATCTGGGCAATCGGTACAGGAGAGACAGCTACTTCTGATCAGGCAGAAGAAGTATGTGCTGCTATTCGTGCTTGCATCGCTGAAGTTTATGATGATGCAACAGCAGCAGAAATCCGTATTCAGTATGGTGGTTCTGTAAATGCTAAGACAGCAGCAGACTTATTTGCTAAGCCAAACATTGACGGTGGTCTTGTAGGTGGAGCTTCTTTGAAGGCTGAATTTGGTCAGATCGTAAACTACAAGTAATTTTTGATAAATTTTTTGATTTAGCATAAAATTATTTTGCCGATAAAGACTTTGGGCTATTTGAACGGTTATTATTACCGATCAGATAGCCCTTTTGCTTTGTGGCATGTATCTGGTATAAACTTTTATATAGAAAAACTTGAAAAACGCTTTGATATTTATTATAATAGTGGTGTTTTAGTGGTATCATAAAAAGGAATAAATAGATACAGATAAAGTAATGTGAATGGTTACAAATTTATAGTTCTAATTATTCAGAGGATAGATCTGATTAGTTACTACAATTAAAATAAAATGCAAAGGAGCTTTTAGTATGAGTAAAAAACCTACAGTATTGATGATTTTAGATGGTTACGGATTGAATGAAAAAAAGGAAGCAAATGCGGTTGCTATGGCAAATACACCTGTTATGGATAAACTGATGGCAGAGTATCCGTTTGTAAAAGGAAATGCCAGCGGAATGGCAGTTGGACTTCCAGAAGGACAGATGGGTAATTCTGAGGTTGGACATTTAAACATGGGTGCCGGAAGAATTGTATATCAGGAATTGACAAGAATTACAAAAGAGATTCAGGATGGAGACTTCTTTAAGAATGAAGCTTTATTAAAGGCTGTTAAAAATTGTAAAGAAAACAATTCTGACCTTCATTTATTTGGATTATTGTCAGATGGTGGTGTGCATAGTCATAACAGCCATATGTATGGATTGCTTGAATTGGCTAAAAAAGAAGGTATTCAAAATGTTTATGTACATGCATTTTTAGATGGTAGAGATACTGCACCTGCATCTGGTAAAGGTTTTGTCCAGGAAGCTTTAGATAAGATGAATGAAATCGGAGTTGGAAAGATTGCTAGTGTTATGGGACGTTACTATGCAATGGACCGTGATAATCGTTGGGATCGTGTTGAGAAGGCTTACAAAGCAATTGCAGACGGAGAAGGCGTAACAGCAAGTGACGCATTGACAGCAGTACAGAACTCTTATGATAAGGATGAGACAGATGAATTTGTACTTCCAACTGTAATTATGGAAAATGATGCACCAGTTGCAACTGTAAAAGATAAAGATTCCGTTATTTTCTATAACTTCCGCCCAGATAGAGCTAGAGAGTTGACAAGAGCATTTTGTGCAGATGATTTTGATGGTTTTGAACGTAAAGGTGGAAGAAAAGATACTACTTATGTGGTATTTACAGAGTATGATGTGACAATTCCAAATAAAACAGTTGCATTCAATAAAGTTGAGATCACAAATACATTTGGCGAGTATCTTGCTAAAAATGGAAAGACACAGCTTCGTACTGCTGAGACAGAAAAATATGCACATGTAACATTTTTCTTTAATGGTGGTGTAGAAGAACCAAACAAGGGAGAAGAGCGTTTATTAGTAAAATCTCCAAAGGTAGCAACATATGATTTACAACCAGAAATGAGTGCATATCAGGTTTGCGATGGTTTAGTAGATGCTATCAAATCAGACAAATATGATGTAATCATTATTAACTTCGCTAATCCAGACATGGTTGGACATACAGGTGTGCAAGAAGCTGCAGTTAAGGCTGTAGAAGTAGTAGACGAATGTGTTGGAAAGGCTGTAGAGGCATTGAAAGAAGTGGATGGACAGATGTTTATCTGTGCAGACCATGGTAACTGTGAACAGTTGATTGATTATGAGACAGGAGCACCTTTCACTGCACATACAACAAATCCAGTACCATTTATCTTAGTTAATTATGATGATAATTATACGTTAAGAGAAGGCGGATGTTTGGCAGATATTGCACCTACTTTATTAGAAATGATGGAAATGGAGCAGCCAGCAGAGATGACAGGAAAGTCATTATTGATTAAAAAGTAAGAAAAAGATTGAAATGTGTAAGCTTGTATGATATAATATCAAAATGAGTGCTTTGTTAGGAGGTGTGAACTGTGCTAAATACAATCGAAGCTATTTTAACAATTGTATATATTTTAGTTTGTGTAGCTCTTACTGTAATTGTTTTGATGCAGGAAGGTAAGGATGCAGGATTATCTGCTATTACTGGTGGAGTATCAGGCGGAAGTGACACATATTGGAGCAAGAATAAGGGACGTTCTGCAGAAGGTGCTTTAAAAAGAGCAACAACTGCATTAGCGATATTATTTATTATTCTTTCTGTTGTGTTGAATTTAAAAGTTTGGTAAGAATATTAAGATAACCATAGATAAGGTAGATGAGTATTTCATCTACCTTTCTTTGTTTTATTCGAATATGTACAGGTTGTATACGAGGGCTTTTTGTTTTTAGCAAAAGGGTATCTTTTTAATGAAATTCTGTTGGAACGTGGTATAATATATAGTATAAAGAAGTGCGGATATAAATTAGTAGATACCCCAATAGTAGTAATCAGATTGTGTAACATACAAAACGGGGCAAACAAGAAAGAAGGGGTGATTATTATGATGGATAAGTTACTTTTAGAAGAAAAAAAGAAATTAATATACGGTTTTATTTCGGAAAAACATTATCGTCCTATAAAAATGAAGGAAATGATGAGTCTTCTTCAAGTTCCAAGAAAAGAGAAGGCAGATTTTCATGAAGTAATTGAAAGTTTGATTGCGGATGGAAAGATAACGATTGATTCGAAAGGAAAAGTAAAACCAATTTCCGGAAATATTCAGGTTGGAACTTTTTGCGGAACACAAAAAGGGTATGGTTTTGTGCGAATTGAAGGAGAAAAAGAGGATATCTTTATTCCTGAAAATGCAACAAAAGGTGCATTACACAATGATAAAGTGCAGGTAGACGTAAATCCTGAAAAAACTGGAAAACGATTAGAAGGCCGCATTGTTGGAATATTAGAACGAGGTACAGATGTGATTGTCGGTACTTTTGCCAAGAGCAAAAATTATGGATTTGTAATAGCAGACAATCAAAAATTTACAAAGGATGTTTTTATACCTAAAGAACATTGTAAAAATGCAGTTAGTGGACATAAGGTAGTAGTGAAAATCACCAGTTATGGTGGAGGAAACCAAAATCCAGAAGGTGAGATTATTGAGATTTTAGGACATATAAATGATCCGGGCGTAGATATTCTTTCAATTGTAAGAGCGTATGGATTACCAGAAGACTTTCCAGATGGAGTGATGCATCAAGTAGAAACCGTTCCAGATGAAGTACCAGAGGAAGCGAAGGAAGGTCGTGAAGATATTCGCGATATGATGATGGTAACGATTGATGGGGAAGATGCAAAAGATTTGGATGATGCAGTTTCTCTTACAAAAGAGGGCGATATTTATAAGCTGGGTGTGCATATTGCGGATGTATCAAATTATGTAACTGAAGGTTCACCTTTGGATGTGGAGGCAATCAAGAGAGGAACCAGTGTATATTTGGTTGATCGTGTGATTCCAATGTTACCACATGCCTTATCAAATGGCATTTGTTCCTTGAATGCAGGCGTGGATCGATTAGCTTTGAGTTGTTTTATGGATATTGATAAAAATGGTAATGTGGTAGGCCACAGAATATCTGAGACGTTGGTTAATATTACAAAGAGAATGTCCTATACACAGGTCAAGAAGATTATCGAGGACCATGACGAGGCAACGATAAAAGAGAATGAGCCACTTGTACCAATGTTTGAACTTATGGAAGAGTTAGCAGATATTTTAAGAGAAAAAAGAAGAAAAAGAGGCTCCATTGATTTTGATTTTCCAGAGAGTAAAATTATCTTGGATGAAAAGGGAACTCCTTTGGAAGTAAAAGCGTATGAAAGAAACAAAGCAACTAAGATAATAGAAGACTTTATGTTAGTAGCGAATGAAACGATAGCGGAAGATTTCTTCTGGAGGGAATCACCATTTGTATACCGTACACATGAAGAACCTGATCCTGAGAAGATTCAAAAATTAGGTATTTTCATTAATAATTTTGGCTACAGTATCAAAATTGGACCAGAAGAAATTCATCCAAAAGAGTTGCAAAAATTAATAAAGAAAATCGAGGGAACACAGGAGGAAACGCTGATTAGCAGACTTACCCTCCGTTCTATGAAGCAGGCAAAGTATACGGTATCATGTGATGGGCATTTTGGTTTGGCAACAAAATATTATTGCCATTTTACCTCCCCAATCCGCAGATATCCTGATTTACAGATTCATCGTGTCATAAAAGAAAGCTTAAAGTCTGGTCTTAGTGAAAAACGAACCAACCATTATAATAAGATACTTCCAGACATTGCGTTACAATCCAGTCAGTTAGAAAGACGGGCAGATGAGGCAGAGCGTGAAGTAGAAAAAATGAAAAAGGCAGAATACATGAAGCAGTTTATTGGACAAACGTTTGAGGGTATCATATCAAGTATTAGTACCTGGGGAATCTATGTGGAACTGCCCAATACAGTAGAAGGAATGATAAAAGTTACCGCATTGACAGATGATTACTATTATTATGACGAAGAAAACTATAGGATGGTTGGTGAACACACAAAGAAGACTTATAAACTGGGAGAAAAAATTCAGATTGTAGTATCAGGAGTGGATAAACTTACTCGGACGGTGGACTTTGAACTTCCAAAGCCAGATGAAGAGGAATGGAACGAAAAGGAAATTTTAGCGCGTTATACTCCAACGGAAGAAGAAGTGGAAGCTGCACAACGAAAGGCAGAAGAAAAATTTGAAAAACTTCGTAAAGAGGCAAAAGAAAAAGACCAGTAGAATGGTAAGAAAAAATGTATTTATAGGCAAGGGGAGTTTGTTGAGGACTTCCTTTGCAAAACTGTTATGAAGATAACTTGTTATAGTAATAATAAAAGAGAAAAGGATAGAGAAGAATGGCAAAAGAACCTAGAAAATTGATTGCAAATAATAAAAAGGCGAGACATGATTACTTTATAGAAGAAACCTATGAAGCAGGGATTTCCCTACATGGAACAGAAGTAAAATCGCTTCGAATGGGAAAGTGTAGTATAAAAGAAGCTTTTGTTCGTGTGGAAAAAGGCGAAGTGTATATATATGGAATGCACATCAGTCCGTATGAAAAGGGTAATATTTTTAACCGAGATCCGTTGCGTGTAAAAAAATTGTTGCTTCATAAATATGAAATTAACAAGATGATGGGACAAATGCAACAGAAAGGTTATACCTTAGTACCTCTTAATGTTTATTTTAAGGGGAGTCTTGTGAAAGTAGAGATTGGACTTGCCAAAGGTAAAAAATTATACGATAAACGACAGGATATTGCAAAACGAGACCAGCAGAGAGAAGCAGAAAAGCAATTTAAGAAAAATATGCGTTTTTAGCTGGTGTTGCGGCTTGACAAATAAAAAGGTGTGTGATACCATTTTTACGATGTGGACGTTTTTGGACGTGGGTTCAACTCTCGTCAGCTCCACTGAAAGGCAGATAGGTATCATCTGCTAAACCAAAACAACTTTATGGGGTTGTAATGGTTTCGACGGGGATTTTGAAACTCGAGCAGCTATCCGTGGCTCTGGGACCACGTAAAAACCTGGATTAAATATAAACGCTGAAGATAATTTAGCATTAGCTGCCTAAGGGCGGCTTGTCAATCCTAGGCTTCCTGCGACTTGGGAATTGGCATCAAACTTGCAGGGCACCTTATTTACAAAGCTTTGCGTAAGTAAGAGATTTATGAAGCTACTAAAGTCAGCAGGGTGTTAGTTCTCGGCTGATAGAGGGAATGTCAAAAAACTGACTGTGATAGGAGATACTGGAGTGGACGGATTTTCGGACGCGGGTTCAACTCCCGCCAGCTCCACTAAAACTGAACAAATAAAACTTCTTATATGGTATATCTATATAGGAGTATATTTGTTAGGTGTATTAACGAGGATTAAGATAACGGCATTGTATATAGATAAAGTGATATACAGTGCCGTTATTTTTATGATATTTCTTCTAATGGTTTCAATTTGTATAAGTCTTTTACTGCGTTAATTTTTAAATCTAAGATAATATTGCTTTTAATAATCGTACTGTTTACCTCCATGGTAACAGTGTGGCATTTGTACATTTTTATTGTACCATTTATAACTGTCTGCACAGAGAAAACTCTGCCGTGTGATCTGAGAATATAATTCTGATACCAGCTTGGATTATGTTAATGTTCAGGAAGCAATGGGAGGTATTTGCCTAACGATAGGTGATGTTCAGAAGGTGACTTCTCATTTCCAAAAAGCTATGGGGATTGGGAATTACGCCCAGCATTACAGCGAAAGCCATCCGGGCATTTTTATGATTTGATTTGGAACCATGGCATTATATAAATGTCAATATTAAAATGTACAAAAGTTCCAAAATAATAATGTACATTTTTCCTAATTTTCAGTTTTTATATGATTCTTCAATCTATAAGATCTTCCGGATATCGTGATCACATGTGCATGATGCAGAACTCTGTCTAAAATGGCATTTGCTACAACTGCATCATAAAATACAGAGTCCCAATCACTAAAGTTTATATTTGTTGTCAAAATGGTACTTTTCTTTTCATATCTCATATCGATCAGCTGGAAAAACAAATTGGAATCTTCTTTGTTGATGGGAAGATAACCCAGTTCATCAATGATCAGAAGTCGATATTTGCAAAAATGTTTTAGTCGGTCATTCAGACGGTTTTTTGATTTTACCTTTTGTTAGTGTATAATTTTTATTGGCAAAAATAAAGGGAAGTGAACGAATCCACTTCCCAATCATACAGTTTTTCTTTATGATGTTAATTGACGAAAAAAACACGTAAAGGAGACTGTATGATGGAATCAATTTTACAAGAGAAAAGAATAAGTTTCAAGGAGTTTGAGAAAAAAATTTATCAGTTTGTCTGTGGCTTAGGTCAGGAAATTGCCAGGACAATGCTGGAAGAAAAGTTCAACTTTTTGTGTCCAAAGTATTGACATAGATCCAGTGTTCCCTTGTGTTATATGGTTCCACAAGGATTTACGAACCCTCATAAGGGCAAAAACAAGGGAAGCAAAATCACATAACACATTATAACACAATATGAATGGACTGTGTGAACTGATTGAAATGCTTTTAGATTTTACAGAAAAGAGGATTGATTGAATGAATATCATATACGCAGAGTACAACATTTACCATAACAGCATTGATATATACACTTATGCCGGATATCCTGCGGATTGACTGTGCAAAAGCAGAGGAAGGATTAAAGACTACTCCTAATTCAGAATGTGCATTAAATGCTCTTGCAATAGACAACCCTGTAGAATATGCTCGTCTATATCTGGACGGAACTATGCAAATTAGGATAGATGCAGAGGACAGTTTAGAGGTGTGGTAACTATACAGGCGGATTGCTGTAAGAAAGGGCAGTCAGCCTTAATTAATCAAGAAAAATATGAGTGGAATATTAGGAATATTCGTGGTAAAATAGAGAGCGAAAATTTGAATTCTACGGTGGGTGTGGCGAAGAAGTAACGCGGTCGCGAATGCGGGATTGACATGTATGCAATGGGGGATCTTCGGCGATTTCGTGGGTGCAAATCTCACCGCCTGCCATTGTTAGTTTGGTATGAATAAGGGGAATAGTATTGAAACGTGTTACAGATGAAAAATATTCTACATATACACCTTATACGGTTATAAAAACAGGTATTGATGTTAAATGTCCGAAATGTGGAAAACGTGGTATAGTATCGAAGCAAGAAGAAATTTATCAATTTTCATGTACAGCGTGTACTAAATCTATGAAAAAAGAGCGATTCCAGTACCGCTATGATGTCCATAATCATTGTGATAATTGCGGAAGATACTATAGGGTGGATATTACAGAGGAAGCAAAAAAGAATTATCCGGCTCTCCATGTAGCATGCCCTTACTGTGGACATGTAATGCAAGGAAAGGTTCAAAAAACAAAGAAAGGGTATTATGGATGCTACGAGCAAATTGAAAATGGATATGAATCCATTTTTGGTTTAGAACTTTGGTTTTTGTGTTTTTTTGATAGCAAGCCGGTATGGGCATTAAACAGAGCACACCTATCGTATCTAATAGAATATTTGAGCGCAGAGCTACGAGAAAGTCCAAATCCTTTGGAAATGGGTATGCGGACACAAGCGGACCATCTTCCAACCTTTATGAAAATTGGAAAAAACAGAGATAAAATAGTAAAATTGTTAAAGGAAATGTCAATAGCAAAATAACAAAGTAAACAGGAAGTTGAATTTGAAGTTGACGGAGGTAGAATAATGCTTACACATATTGGCACAAATACAATAGAGACGGGGAGATTAATACTCCGAAGGTTTGAATATACAGATGATGACGCAATGCTAAAATATTGGGTTGCAGACGAGAAAATACAATCATTGTATTCTGAACCGGTGTACTCTACTAAAGATGAAGTAAAGGGATTGCTTGACAAGTATATCGGTTCTTATGAGAGAAATGACTATTATCGTTGGGCTGTTGTTGAAAAAACGACAGGTGAATGTATCGGACAGATAGCATATTTTTTGGTTGATAGTAAGAATCATTTTGCTGAAATTGAATACTGTATTGGTTCAGATTTTCAGTGTAAAGGTTTTGCAACAGAGGCAACAAAGGCAGTTATTGCATACGGATTTGATAGAATGAATTTGCACAAGGTTCAAATTTGTACAAAAATTATTAATGCACCGTCAAAACGAGTAATAGAAAAATGTGGTTTTGTATATGAGGGAACATTGCGAGACTATTTTTATATGAACGGAGAATATGTTGGTAGATTGTATTTTTCGATACTAAGAAATGAGTTTGAAACTATGAAATAGGATATTTGCAGGAGAGATAACTTTTAGCTTTTTGAAGAGTTGAAAGCACGCATGAATTTGAAGTTATGGAAGAAATATGAGCATAACAGAGATGCCTACACAAATGCGAAAACAGAACTTGTAAAGCGATATACAGATAAAGCAAGGATTCTGTATGGGAGTAGGTACTAACAACTTTCAGCTTTAGCGAGAGGAAGATAATAAAACGATAAATATTTAATGCAGAGTGCTTCATGCTCTGTAGTTAGTGTATAATTTTTATTGGCAAAAATAAAAGGAAGTGGCAAAAACCACTTCCCAATCATACAGTTTTTCTTTATGATATTAATTGTCTAAAAAAACACGTAAAGGAGACTGTATGATGGAATCAATTTTACAAGAGAAAAGAATAAGTTTCAAGGAGTTTGAGAAAAAAATTTATCAGTTTGTCTGTGGCTTAGGTCAGGAAATTGCCAGGACAATGCTGGAAAACTACGATGCTCATCTGGCGAAAAACCGTGAAAAGAAGGAATATCAGGATAAAGGAAAGCGGACCACAACGGTAAAAACGTTGTTCGGAGAGGTCACATATAAACGTCGTGTATATCAGACTAAGACGGATACAGGAGAAACAGCATATGCTTATCTTCTCGATTCAGAAATGCAAATGGAAAAGATAGGTCTCATTTCTACAAATTTAGCAGAACAGATCCTGCAGACAG
>ERZ824473.1802-NODE-1802-length-28072-cov-3.892994_pt1 | contig 28072 bp, 26 predicted proteins | sample MGYA00519874_ERZ824473 | MGnify/ENA primary metagenome ERZ824473 (study PRJEB31778, sample SAMEA3449151) | human gut metagenome | biome: human gut; feature: human-associated habitat; material: faeces | place: United Kingdom | collected 2010/2012 ... | reverse complement strand
GGTATAGAATACAGACCAGATTCTAGGCGCCTACACCAACGTTTGGGACGCTACCGCAAGTTGATAGGATATTGATAGAGTAATGACATTGCATTTGATACGAATTTGTCATTCTTCTGTTCTGAAATGGAAATGACAGGCAAGAAAAAGCGGCCGAAGCCGCCATAAAGAAAGTCGTTCAGAGAAATTTGCTAAACGGCGCCGCGAACCAGAGAGGCCAATTCATTGCGATCATGGAACTCCCTGGGGCGATCGGGGCGTGAAACCTCCACGACATCGCCCTCCCAGGTGGCTCCCGCGTCACCGAACTTCGAGGAATGCACGATGCGCTGGAAGCGCACCCGTGAGTTGGCAGGCAGCTCGGCTAATTCGAACCCATAGGTAAGGTTCGAGAGAATCGCCTGCAACGCGTCGACCACCTCGTCATCGGGGCTCAGACGCACCACTCCCATCTCGCTGTTGTAGAGCAGCCCCGGCGCAACGAAGATTGTGCGGATCCGTTCCTGACGCTTCTTTTCGGCCCAGTGAATGGCAACGCAGGCAGCGGCAATAACGACCCACCAGACAACCGTCACCACAATATCGAGGGGGTTGTCCACGAGATCGAACTGCAGCGCATGCCAAATCCAGAGGAAGGCAACGGAAGCCAGCAGAAGCACAGCGGCTATGATCCAGTTGCTCTTTCGCATACGACGTGACTCCTGAATGTTGCTTCTCGCGGGGTAACTCATTTTCATTTTGCCAATTTTACCCCTTTAAGGTACGACAGGCTACCTCATTTTGCGTGTTCATTTACTCAATTCGCAAGAAAGCCCGCTGCAGCAGCAACGGGCTTTCAATGGATTTCGATAAAAGAGACTCTGGAAGACTCCGCGCTCAATCGCACTTACCGGAAATTGAGAGCTAGTCCTCGACGATCTCCGGGATAGCGCCCATGGGGCACTCCTCGACGCAATCGCCACAAGCGATGCAGGCTTCCTCGTTCACGGCATCGGCAACGCCGTTGACAACCTCGAGCACTTCCTGGGGGCACGCGTCAACGCAGATGCCGCAGCCGATGCACTCGTCAGCTTCAATTACGGGATGAGACATGGGAAGCTCCTTCGTTCTCGGGTGATAATCCTCGTCTATGAAGCAGGGACTTTCCGCCCCCGGTTACTTCACTGCGCAAGATACCATGAAAGAGCCGAAGCGCAAGTAGAAATAGAAAACTTTTCAGGGGGCGGCTAAGGAGTGCGTAACGAACTAGCAGATGCGGGGGAGCTGTTCGCCGACGAGCATGTCCAAGATGCGGGTGCTACCGAAAGCGGTGCGCAGGAACACCTTGGGGCCGCGGGCCGGGTCGGCCTCGGTCACGCGCCCGATAATGGCGGCATCGGCGCCATAGGGGCTCTTCCGCATGGCGGCCAGCGCCGCCTCGGCCTCGTCAGCGGCCACCACGCAGACCATCTTGCCCTCGTTGGCCACCTGCATCACGTCGTAGCCGAGCATCTCGCAAGCGCCCAGCACGGCGTCCTTCACGGGAATGGCGTCCTCGTCCACCGTGATGTCGGTGCCAGACTGCTCGGCCAGCTCGTTCAGCGTCGAAGCAATGCCGCCGCGCGTGGGATCGCGGAAGCAACGGGTGTTCGGCGCCGCGGCCAGCACATCGGCGATGAGGTGGTTCAGCGGTGCCGCGTCGCTTTCGATATTCGCCGAGAAGTTCAGCCCCTCGCGGCAGCTCATGATGGTGATGCCGTGGTCGCCCAGGGTGCCGCTCACCAGCACCGCATCACCGGGGCGGATTTGCGCGCCACCGAGGTTCACGCCCTCGGCAAGGGCGCCCACGCCGCTCGTGTTGATGTAGATGCCGTCGCCATGGCCCCGGTTCACCACCTTGGTGTCGCCGGTGACGAACCGCACGCCGGCCTCGCGCGCCGCCTCGGCCATGGAAGCGCAGATGCGGCGCAGGTCATCCATGGGAAAGCCCTCTTCCAAAATGAAGGCGCAGGAGAGGTAGAGAGGACGGGCGCCGGAGGTGGCCACGTCGTTCACGGTGCCGCACACAGCCAAACGGCCGATGTCGCCGCCGGGGAAGAAATGTGGCGTCACCACGAAGCTGTCCGTGGAATAAGCCAGTCGCTCGCCGGGCGCGAGGGCCGGCAGCACCGCCGCGTCATCGCCGCGCAGAAGCTCGTCGGTGCCGTAGGCCTCGAAGAACACCTCGTCGATGATGCGCTTCATCATGGAACCGCCGGAACCATGCCCCAGCATTACCTTCTCGTCTGCCATTACATAAACCTTCCCGTGGTGGTGAGCACCAGCTTGCCGTTCTTCACACCCTTGGTGCCCAAAATGAGGTTCGCCACGCTTTGCACGAGGCCCGTTTCACCGCGCATGACGATGACTTCCAGGCACATGTGCTCGTCCACATGTACGTGCATCGTGGAGATAATCGTGTCGAAGTAGTCGTGCTGAATGGCGTGCAGCTTCTCCTGCAGATCGTTGGAGTGGTGGTCGTAAATAATGGTGAGCGTGCCCATGACAAGGCCCCCGGGCGTTGCGCACTCTTCTTCCACGAGGGCGTCGCGCACCAAATCGCGCACCACTTCGCTGCGGTTCTTCGCCAGGCCGCGGCGAGCCACCAGCTGGTCGAACTCCATGAGCAGCCCCTCGGGCATGGCCACGGAGAAGCGAACGAGGTCGTTGCTCATCGGTCGCGCCGCCTAGACGCGGGCGACGGTGAAGCCGGCGGCATCCTTCGCGTCATCTTCCATGGCCTCTTTGGCCTCGTCAAGTGCGGCGCGCACCTCGTCGAGCAGGCGCATCACGTCATGCAGCTTTTCCCCCACCGTGGCAAACCCGGCGTCGGAGGCCAAATGCCCCAGATCGTGCGCATGGCGGCGCTCGAGCTTAATGTGGTCGTCGATCTGGTCGATCATCATTTCCAGCTGGCCGGTGTTGACTCCATTGGTGCACATGGGCGCCTCCTTGGAATTTGCTACTATATACAGGAATGTTTTATCGCGAGTGCGGGCGCAGCGCAAGAGGGAGTGTGATTTCTTCCGTGAAGAGTAACATTTTTGAGGTAACGGGCGAATCGGTACTCATGCTGTACGGCAGCCACCTGACCGGCGCGCCAACCTCCACGCTGCTCGTGCTGAGCGAGACCCCCTTGGGCGACGCAGCCCTGGAGGCCCTGGAGAAGTCGGCGGCGAGCCTGGAATTCGGCGCCGCCCCGCTGGCACGGGTGGTCGTGGAAACCGACGAGGGCAAGCTGGGCGCGGAAGACGTGCGAACTATCGTGGAAGGCCTCGACCCGGTGGCCCTTGTGGCCTGCGACGCCTTCGCCGCCGAGACGCTTTCGGCCGCCTACCGCACGCCCGTGACTCTGGACGCCGACAACCGCCTGATGGGCCGCACCGCCGTCATCTTCCAAGACTTCGAGGGCATGATGAACACCCCCGCCGACAAGCAACGCGCCTGGGCCCTCCTGAAGAAACTGCGGTAGAGAGACCTTCTGAATAGTGAAATTCGATTTCACTATTGTTTCACTATTTCGTATTTTAGATCCCTCATCCAGGCGGGAACTGCCATCGATATCCAATTTCGTGTACAACCTGTACGCGAAATTCCGGATTTTCATGTACAAGCTGTACACGAAATCGGAAATGCACCAAGCAACCAATTGCCCTATAGCATTTCCTCGGATGCACTCTACGGTCGCACGACCCGGTAGCTCCTTATGCGTTGCTTGACCAGCTGGGGCTCGAGGAGGCCGACCTCCGCCAAGGCGGCGCTCCAGTTGATCACCGTGCGGTTGGTCACGCCGAAGGCTCGCGCCGCATCGATGGGGGCAAACTCTTCCACGCCCTCGTCGAGAAGGTGTTCGTAGAAGGCCCGCTCCTTGGGCGACAGATGGGAGAGCGAGGCGTTCAGCTGGCTTGCGGCCGCCTCGTTGACCAGCTCGCTGGTCTTCTGGGCGTAAAGCTGCACCATGCGGAGAAAGTACTCCATCCAGATTTCCGGATGAGGCGGCCTCTCGCGCCCGCTGTAGTATAGGGCGGGAAGGCCCATCTGAAGCGACGAGTAGTACTCGTCGACGTCGTAGGCAAAGTACTCCTCGAGCGACCCCATGCCGCCGAAGCCGTAGCCGCAGAGGTCGAGGTAGTAGCCGGACATGAGCCGCGCCGTGCGGCCGTTGCCGTCCTCGAAGGGATGTATCGTCGCGATTTGGTAGTGGATGACCCCGGCCTTTACCAGAGGATGGTCGTCGGAGTCTTCCACATAGGAGAAAAGCTCGTCGAGCAGCGCCGGCACCTCTGACGCCTCGGGCGGGATGTAGTCGGGCACTCCGGTCACGCTGTCGTAGACAGCGAACAGCACTCCCGGCGGCATCGGACCGCGCAGGCCGATCTTCTCAGCGCTCGAACCGGCGACGACCGTGCGCTGAATTTCCAGGAGCAGCTCCAGAGAAAGCGACGCCTCTTGCTTCAGGCGCTCCTCCATGATCTGGAGCGCCGCATAGTAGTTCCGCACCTCTTCCTCCGGCTTGAGAAAGTGGCGATGGACGTCTTCAAGAGCCTGCTCGGCCTGCTCCTCTGTGAGAGGGTTTCCTTCGATCTTGGTGGAGGCGTAGGAGGACTTCTTCCTGGAGTTCTTGCGCATGCGGCTGGACAGCCGAGGCGGCACGCGATCGCCCTGGAATGTGGTCTTGCACTGCTCGATAGCGAGAATGCTGTTGAGCATGGGCGTCGTGAGCGAGACCGATATCACGGGCACCTCCCAAATAGTGAAATTCCAATTTCACTATTATTTCACTATTTTGGAAGGTTCGCCAGCATCATTCCAAAAAGACGGAATGCCTTTGGACTTCCGATTCCCCAGATTTCGTCTAGAAGATCGGAGCATCTCACTCGGTACCGTTGAGCGGGCGGCTCATGGTTGCGTTGCGGGGCCGGAAGCGGTATATTCGCCGTAACTCTACGTCAACGAGAGAAGGAGACCCACTATGAACGGGAAGCGATCGGGGTCGCTTCTGCGCTTCGGGCTGGCGGCGGTGCTGGCGTGCGGGCTGGTGCCCGCGGCCGCCTTCGCCACGCCGGAGGGCAAAAGCACAGAGACCCCCCCCCATCGAGGTATTTGAGACCCTAGCGGACGACGCCGCGACCGGCGACTCGGCCGACCCGGGCGGCCCTCCCGAGCAAAGTCCCTCTCCTTCCCCTCTCGACAACCCGGCTGCGTCCGGCTCCGGAGACGCAACTCCTGAAGATGCGGCGCCCGACGGCGCCCCCGACCCCGTAGCCCAGTCCGTGGCCGCGGCGCTGCCTTTGGTGGCGGTAACCTCAGACACTGATACCGCACCGTCGGCCTCCGCTGCTCCCGCGTCGGCCGCGCCACTAGCAGACACAGAGCCCGACGTCTCTCCTCTTTCTGAAACCCCTCCCGCACCCACCGCGACGGGCCTCGTGGCCCTAAACGTCCCCAACGCCAGCACCGCCACCCACGCCCCCGACGCCGACGGCTGGGTCACCTGCGGCACCTTGCGCGTAAGGGGCGGCACCTACGGCACCGACTTCATCTACTACCCCGACATGTTCCAGTACCCTAAAGAAGATGGAACGGTGGTGAGCTACGGGTTCGTAGGTTACGGCGGCTATGCAAAGGCGGATTGCATCCTCGTGCTGACAAGCACGCCCCTCACCTTCAAAAACGCCGCGGCACCAACACCGACACCCCTGGACACGCCAACGCCGCCAAGACGTGCATTTACATCGCCCCCGGCAACCATGGGGAAATCGCTCTTGACGGAGTGAACATAAACGCTACGCCTACGTGCAACATCCCCATCAATGTCATGACCAATATCGTCGACACCGCCGATGGAACACAGGCAAAATCAGGAGCAGAGGTACGCAACCGCACCACTCTCCACATCACATTGGCCGATGGTTCTGCAAACTACCTCGCCACAGGGGTGATCAATGCACCCGGCATTCGTTGCGGAGAAGGAAGCAGCCTCATTGTGGATGATGAGGAAAGAAATGCGGACGCGAATGGCACTGAGGTGGTGCCCATTGGAGCCGTTATCAACCAAGACACTACCCTGCTAAGCGGTCGGAAAGTGGAAAAGGGAGACCCTCATACAGTTCTTGACAGCGCAAACCCCGGAAAACTGGGAGTGGCAGGCGGCGAGCAGGCGGCGGCCATCGGAGGGGCCGCCGAAGAAACGGGCGGCTCCATGACCTTCAACGGAGGAAACATAACAGCCTATTCATGGACAGGGGACAACATGCTCGAGTCCGGAGCGGCTATCGGAGGCGGCTCGTGGGGGTGCGGCACCGATGACGTCCTCACCTTTAACTCCGGAGTCATCAACGCCGTGGGAAACTACCATGCAAGCGGCATCGGCTCAGGATGCGGGGCCAAGAGCAACTTCAACTACGACTATGGCATTGCGCCCGATCATATTCCATCTGCGGGACGGCAGCGGGGCGATTACGTCTGGATATCCACTTGGTGCTATGCCAGCAATGTCCATGCGGGCAACATCACCATCAACGGCGGCTTCGTCAAATCGACGGGCTTCGAGCACTCCTCCGGCTTTGGCAACAGCTGTGCCTCCACCCCTAACACGGGCGGCGTCATCCGCATCACCGGCAGCACGTTGTACCCTTCCGTCACCAATTCCGAGGGATTCCCCGACTTCAACGCCGACGGTGGCCACGTGATCATCACGGGCGGCTCAGTGTACACCAACGGATCCTTCAAGGGCATCGGCGGCACGGCCTGGGGCAACAACGCGGCCTTGGCCGACGGCTACAACCCCAACGACCCCGACGACCCCAACAAGGTGTTTATGGTGACCATCGATCTATCCGCCGACATGGCCGCCGCCGGGGAGGCAGGCGACAACCTCATCGAGAGCTGGACCCTGAAGGTCGGCGGAGAGGACTATCCCTACGGCGCGCCGACGCAGCTCATCGGCGGCAAGCTGTACCTGTGGCTGCCCAAGTCGGCCACCGAGCAGACGGTGTCGGTGGATTTGTCCTACCGCGGCAAGGACGGCCAGGCGCACCCCTTCGACACCCTGTTCCGCAATCCCGGCCAGGTGGACCAGCTGAAGCGCTACGAGGACTTCGAGCTGCCGAAGGAGTACCTCAACAGCCTCGTCAAGCCCTATGACGGACTGCCGTTCAAGACCTACGAGATCACGCCCGAGCATCCCCTGCGCACCCCCGAGGTGCTCAGCTACGACAAGGACGGCAACCCCTCCGAGTACCGCTGGCTCACCAACACCGACGACGTCACCTACCGCTACCGTCTGTACGACAAACGCGACGGCGCGCCCGTCGGGGACGAGGTGGACAGCGGCAAGGACATGCCGGTGAACGTGGGCGTCATGAAGTTCACCATGGTGTCGCGGGAGTACTCCGGCTCGTCGGACCCGGCGCTCGCCGACTTCGCGAACGGCTACTGGGGCCACCGTGCCACAGGATGGTGCGAGATCACGTCCATTCCCTCCCAGGTGCATGATGTGCGAGCAGTATGGGCCGACGAGGGGGACGCGGCACTGCAGCCCGGCGGCAACGAGCACCCCTCCGACCAGCGCATCACCGTGAGCGCCGTCATCGGGCGCGGGGACACCGTGGACGGGAAGCCCCTGGCCGCCGACCGGTCGAACGCCACGGCCCCCACCTGCAAAGCGCCGCGCGGCCGCGTGCAGCTGTTCGTTGACGGCGAGCCGGTGGGCGATCCGGTGGAGCTGCTCTTCGACACGAAACTCGATCAGAACGGGAACGTGCTGCGGGACGACTCGGGCAATCCCGTCCCCGACAACGCGGGCGTGGCCAACGCCACCGTAGTGCCCAACGGCGAGGGCGGAGCGGAGACGCGCTTCACCTACACCTTCACGCCGTCGAAAGCAGACTGGCTCGTGCCAGGCGTGGGAGAGGCGGGCAAACACCAGGTGTCGCTGCAGTTCCTTCGGCCCTCGGACGAGCAACAAGAGGCGGGCGTGCCGGCCAACTACCTCGCGAGCGCCGATCCCGCGAAAGATCCCTCCGCCCCCAGCGCCGAGGTAGTGATCGAGCCCATCGATCCGAACCCGACCGTGACGCCGGCGCCCGACCCGGACTGCAAGGACCCCGACTTCCCCGCGCCGTCGGTGGAGACGGGGCCGGGGGAGCCGGACGACCCGGCGGCCGGCCCGGACGAGCCCGGCGACAAGACCTACCGTGGCTCCATCACAACGACCTGGGGTGAGCCGAACGAGGACAACCCGCACCCCGGGCGCGTCATCCTTTCGATCAAGACGCCTTCCACGGGGAAGATCAGCGTCACCGACGCGAGCGGCAACGTGTTTACAGCCGACTTCCTGAAAGACGCCGACGGGCACCCGGTGCGCGGCGAGGACGGCACTTACACGCTGGTGCTGGACCCCACGGCTGTGGGAAGCGGCAAGCTGACCATCCGGCAGGAGGCCAACGGCGCCTACACGGGCTCCACCTGGGTATACGACGTCACCGTGAACCCCGACGTGACAGTGGCGCCGGCGCCGAGCCTATCGAAGAAGGCCGAGAACCTCACTCACCCTGACGGACCCACGCAGCCCGGCGACCGCATCCGCTACACGATCACGGCAGCGAACGGCACGGCGGGGTCACTGTGGACCGGCGTGGTGGTGCGCGATCCCCTGCCCGCCTGCCTCGAGCTAGACGAGGGCAGCGTGCGGCTGGACAACCCGCGCGGGGGCGTCGCGGGCAAGGCACTCACGGCGCCGCTGGTCGCCGCCTCCGACGTGGGGAAGTTCGCACTCGCGGCGGCCGACGCGAACGGGCGGCGCGTCCTGACCGTGCCCGCAGGCAACGTGCCCGGCGGAGCAGAAGCCACCATCACCTTCGAGTGCACCGTGGCGGCCGACGCGGCCGGCGAGGGCGCGCCTGCCGCCGACCTGACCAACATCGCCGAGGCCACTGGCACGCGCCCCGACCCGGCCGACCCGGACAAACCGATGCCCGACCCGGCCAACCCGGGCAAGCCTCTGCCGATCGACCCCGATCCCACCGATCCCGTCACCCCTCCCGGCCCGGGCCGCGTCGTGCCGGCCGACCCCGAGATCGGCCTGACGAAGACGGTGGAGAACCTCACGGCCCCCGGCGCAAACGTCACGCGCATCGGCGACAGGCTCCTCTACACCGTGACGCTCGCGAACACCGGCGCGGCCAACAGCTGCCTGGTGAACGCCGTGATAAGCGATCCGCTGCCCGTCGGCATCGAGCCCGCGGCCGGCACCCTGCGACTTGCCGCGGGCGGGGGCGCGTCCGTCCCCGTGCCCGACGGGGCCTACGACTATGAGACGCGCACCATAGCGGTGACCTGCGGCGATATATGGGGCGGCGGGAGCGCCGTGCTCACGTTCGAGGCCGTCGTGGAAGCCGCCGCCCTCGGCCAGAGCAGCGCGAACATCGCCCATACCCATGGGAGCATTCCGTCGGAGGATCCGGACACCGTGCCCTCGAACCCGGATCCGGGCAAGCCGACCGATCCGCCCGCGGACGAACCCCTAGCGTCCTCCGATCCCGTCGAGCCGCCGACCATCATCCCCGACGACCCCGGGCGGGAGAACCTGTCCATCGCCAAGACCGCCGAGAACGCCTCCCGCGACGACGGCACCACCCACGTGGGCGACACGGTGCGCTACCGCATCGCCCTCGCGAACAGCGGCCCCGCCACCGGGTGGATGGACGCCGTCATCCGCGACGACGTGCCCCGCGGCCTGGAACCCGTCGCCGGCACCATCCGTCTCTCGCTCCCCGACGGGCGAGAGGTCGCCGTGGACGATGGGGCCTACGACCCCGCCACGCGCATCCTGGCCGTGGCCGTCGGACACCTCTACGGCGGCCAGGAGGCGGCGCTCTCCTTCGACGCGCTGGTCACCAAAGACGCGCTGGACACCGACATCGGCAACGTGGGCACGGCCTTTGGGACGCCTCCATCCCAATGGGATCCCGACCGTCCGGCGCCGGCGCCGGGCGACCCCTTCCGTCCCGAAGAGGGCTGGGACGGGTACATCCGCAGCCACGAGAGCGTGTCCACCGACCCCGTGTACCCGCCAGGCGTCACCACTCGAGGCGGCATTCTGCAGGACGCGGATGACAGCTCCACCGCCCGCGAAAAGCAGCGCACCACCATCGCTCACAAGCTCGCCCAGACCGGCGACGCCCTGTCCCTGGCGCTGCTGCTCTCCGCGACGCTCGCCCTGGCCGCCGGCGCCCTCGCCCTGGCAGGCCGCCGCCGCGCGCGCCGGGCGAGGTAGCAACGGGGCAATCTAGCCACCGGCAATTTCCCCGACCCGCGACAAAGGGGCCGCCGAAGCTCATCTCAGCTTCGGCGGCCCCTTACCTATACGATCGATTGGAAGACTTGAGCAGTTTGAATATATGCCTCTACAGGCTCGTGACCACCGCTTCGGCGGCATCCAGAAGCTCGTTTACCTCGTCGGTGGTGGCCGCCTCGGCGTAGATCCGCACGAGCGGCTCGGTGCCGGAGGGGCGCATCATCACCCAGGCGTCGCCTTCCAAAAGCAGCTTCACGCCATCGCGACGATCCACGTCCAGCACGCGCTTGCCGGCGATCTCGTCGGCCGTGTACGCAGGCACGGTTTCGGCGCGGAAGCGGGCCATCTGCTCGTCGGTGATAGAAAGGCCGCGGCGAGCGAACTCCAAGCGGCCGATATCGGCGAGCATCTCGTCGACGATCGTGCCCAAGTCCTTCCCCGACTGGGCCATGCATTCCGTGAGCAAGAGTGCCATGAGCAGGCCGTCGCGCTCCTTCACGTGATCGGGAAGCCCGATGCCGCCGGATTCCTCGCCGCCGATCATGACGCCGCCCTTTTCCATCTCGCCGTAGATCCACTTGAAGCCGACGGGCGTACTGACGAGCTCCAGCCCCAGCTTGCGGCACATGCGGTCGAGCATAGCCGACGCCGTCACCGTGGACACCACGCGCCCCGTCTCGCCGCGATCGACCATATGCTTGGTGAGCAGTGTGATGATGCGGTGGGCGTTCACGTAGTTGCCCCGCGAATCGCCGGCGGCAATGCGGTCGGCGTCGCCGTCGTTGATGAACAGCGCGTCGTAGCCCAGCTCGCCCACTTTCGCGAGGCCCTCGTCGACCCAAGGCTGGATGGGCTCGGGATGCAGCCCGGCGAAGGTGGGATCTTCCGTGTTGTGGATTTCCACGACTTCCACGCCCATGTCGCGCAGAAGGTCGGCCAGGTAGTGGCGGCCGGCGCCGTAAAGCGGATCGCACACCACGCGCAGGTTGGCGCCACGGATGGCCTCGACATCGACCAGCTCGCGCAGGGCGGCCAGGTAGTCAGTCATGAGGTCGGCCGTTTGGAAGGGGCCGAGGATGTCCGTCGGCTCCGGCGGCAGCACGGCTTCCACGCGATCGGTGAACTCGGCGGGGCTCGCACCGCCATCGGCCATGCGCAGCTTCACGCCCAAATACTCGGCGGGGTTATGGGAGCTCGTGAGCATGATGCCGCCCACCGCGTCGTCGTTATGGGCCACCGACCAGCACAGCGTGGGGGTGGGGCAATAGTCCTCGGTGAGCAGCACGTTGAAGCCCTCGCCTGCGGCCACCTGGGCCGCCAGCTCAGCATAGGCGTGGGCATCCTGGCGGCAATCATGGCCGACGATGAGCGTACCCGGCGCATCGGCGTCGCGACCTGCGGCCACAGCCTCCTCCTTGAAGATGCGGGCCGCCGCCGCGACGACGCGGTTCAGGTTGCCGGGCGTGAAATCCTCGCCGATGATGGCGCGCCAGCCGTCGGTTCCAAAATGAATGTCAGCCATGAGCAATGCCTCCTGGGCTTTTCCTGCGAGTTTTGTTGCGAGAACGATTATAGAGGATGCGGGCCGTGGAAGTCGCTTTTTCGTTGAAGGCGGCTTTCTTTGGGCGCGGGTGAGGCGGGGCGTGAGTCGGGGGGCGGTTCTCCTGACTCCTGAGAACCCCCCTGACTCACTGGCCGCTCTGGCCATGCGCTTTCCATCAAATATAGCGGCAAGCCATCCCAACCTGATACCATAGCGTCATGCGATTCAAGAGCGCAAAACCTGCGTCGTCGTTTCCAAGAAAGAAGGCTCCCATGGCGAACGCCCTGCTTGCGAAAGATCCCGCCGAAACCTGCGTACTGGTGACGGGGGGTGCCGGGTTCATCGGCAGCCACACCGTGGTGGAACTGCTCGAGCGTAACTACCAGGTCGTCATCGTGGACGACCTGAGCAATTCCAGTCGCGAGGCCGTGCGGCGCGTGGGCGAAATCGCCGGCGTGGCGCCCGTGTTTGCCGACCTGCCCAACGAGGAAGAGGCCGAGGCCGTCGCAGCTGTGGCCGGCGCTGCGGTACGCGAGGTTGCGCCGGGGCCCTCTCTCACCTTCTACGAGGCGAACATCCTGGATCGCGACGAGCTGGAGACCATTTTCACCATGCACGCCGTGGACGTCATTATCCACTTCGCCGGCTTCAAGGCCGTAGGCGAGTCGGTGGCCAAACCGCTCGAGTACTACTGGAACAACATCGCCGGCACCCTGGTTCTGTGCGAAGTTGCTCGCGAGCACGGCTGCAAGAACATCGTGTTCTCGTCGAGCGCCACGGTGTACGGCGAGCCGGAGTTCGTGCCCATCACCGAAAGCTGCCCGAAGCACGACGCCACCAACCCCTATGGCTGGACCAAATCGATGCTGGAGCAGATCCTTTCCGACCTGTACACGGGCGATAACGAGTGGAACGTCGTGCTGCTGCGCTACTTCAACCCCATCGGCGCCCACGAATCCGGTCGCATCGGCGAGGATCCGAAGGGCATCCCGAACAACCTGCTGCCCTATGTGGCTCAGGTGGCCGTAGGCAAGCTGGAGCAGGTCGGTGTGTTCGGCGACGACTACCCCACCCCTGACGGCACCGGCGTGCGCGACTACATTCACGTGGTGGACTTGGCCCGCGGCCATGTGGCGGCGCTCGATTGGATGGCCGGGCGCGTGGGTACCGGCGAGCCGATCGGCGTGGGCTCGGTGGCTGGCGCGGCGGCGGAAGACGGAACGCGCCGGGGCGTGGGCATTTTCAACCTGGGCACGGGGAAGGGCTCGTCGGTACTCGACGTGATTCACGCCTTCGAGGCTGCGTGCGGTCACGAGATTCCCTACCGCATCATGGCCCGGCGCCCCGGCGACATCGCGGAGTGCTACGCCGACGCCACGAAGGCCCGCGACGAGCTGGGCTGGACGGCCGAATACGACATGGCCCGCATGTGCGAGGACGGCTGGCGCTGGCAGTCCCAGAACCCCGACGGCTACGGGGACGCGGAATAGCTCGCCGGGACTAAACCACTTTTAGGGGCGCTTCGTGCGCCCCTTTCTTATGGCGAAGACTGCTGCGGCGACGCCCAGTGTGGCCCCCAGCGTATCGGTGAGCCAGTCGGCGGGGTCGCACATGCGGCCGGGGACGAAGGACTGGTGGAACTCGTCGGTCACGGCGTAAAGACTGGCGAGGGCGACAGCGACGAGCGCGAGCTTTCCCCACCCCAGCGCGGGCCAGGTGCGCCGCGCGGCCACAACGAGCAGCACACCGAATATCAGGTACTCGGTAAAATGAGCCGCCACGTTCACGATGTCGGTGTCGGGGCCGAAAATGGGAGCGACGAGGCCCACAAGCCAACGCTTGATTGCGGCCAAGGGGCCGGTGCCGTCGAAATCGCTACCGGTATGGGCGGACATGAAGAAGATCACGCCCGCCCACAGGGCGACGATAACCCAGGAGAGTATGAGGTGGGCTCGCTGCGACACAGGCGCTAGACTTCCGGAGCAAGAACGAGAATCTGCTCCGGATCGCTCACGAGCAGGTCGGGTTCCCAGCCTTCGGCGGCGAAATCGGCCGGGTCATGGTAGCCCCAGTCCACACCAACCGCATAGCAGCCGGCATTGCGGGCCACGTGGATGTCGCCCGGAGAGTCGCCGATGTACACCGTGCGCGCCGGCGCGCTTCCCAGCTCTTCAATGGTGGTGAGCAGCCCTGTGGGGTCGGGCTTGCGTGGGAAGTTCTGCGGGCCGCCTTCCCCATGCTGCACATCCACAGCGTCGGGGAGACACTTGTTCATGATGAACTGCACGCCTCCATCGAACTTGTTCGACAGCACGCCCAGCTTGCAGCCGCGCCGACGCAGCTCGGCTAGCAGGGCGGGGATGCCCGGGTAGGGCTTCGTCAGGTCGTTGGGATAGGTGCCGTAGTTCTCCTTCCAGCGGGCGAGGCAGGCGTCGGCCACGTCCTGGGGCGTCCCTTCAGGAACCGCCTGGTACATGAGCGCCTTCACGCCGTTGCCCACATAGGAGTTGATCTCCTCGCGGGTGCGCGGGGGCAGATTGAATTCAGCGAGCGCATCGTTAGTGAGCACGACGAGGTCGTCAAGCGTATCGAGCAGCGTGCCGTCCACATCGAACACGAACGTGTCGAAGGGCGGCGTTGGTTTTTCAGCAGCCATGAGGCTTTGGTCCTTTCGAGCTTTTATAGAGCCACATCATTGTAACGGTTGCCCGCTTCCAGTGCGGAAACAGCCTTCTGACTGTTAGGTTAAACCCACGGTTGTTCAGAAAAGAGACTTTCCATGAATCCTTCGAAACGAGTAGCCATCATCACGGGCGCGTCCTCCGGGCTGGGGCGCGAGTTCGCGCGGCAGCTAGATGCGCAGCAGGTGGCCGACGAGCTGTGGCTTGTTGCGCGCAACGAGAAGGCCCTGACAGACGTGGCCAGCGAGCTGGACACGCCCTCCCGCGCGGTAGCCGCCGACCTCACCAGCGAGGCCGACATCGCGAACATTCGCGCAACGCTTTCCGCGGAAGACCCCCGCGTCACGTTCTTGGTGAACGCGGCCGGCTTCGGCAAGTTCGGCGATTGGCAGACCATCTCCGATGCCGCGGTGGATTCCATGATCGACCTGAACTGCCGCGGGCTGGTGGATATGACTCGTGCGACGCTGCCCTATATGGAACGGGGCAGCCGCATCATCCAGGTGGCCTCCGCCGCTGCTTTCACGCCCTTGCCCCATATGAATGTGTACGCCGCCACCAAGTCGTTCGTGCTGCACTACACGCGCGCCCTTCGCTGGGAGCTGCACGGCACGGGCATCACCGCCACGGCGCTGTGTCCCACCTGGGTGAAGACCGGCTTCGAGAAGGTGGCGCGCACCTCCGGCGGCGGCCACGACGTGGGGCACCTCCTCGGCGAGCAAACGCCGCAGGAAGTGGTGCGCCGCGCGCTTTGCGCGAACAAGGCCCATTTCGCTGTGGCCTGCGCGAGCCCTCAGTCGGCGGCGCTGCGCCTCATCGGCAAGGTCGTTCCCTCTTGCATCACCATGGCCGGCTGGGACGTGCTGCGCCGGTTGTAACTTTCCCTCGAAAGGAACCCCCTCATGAACGATACCTCTTCCACGCCTTCCACGACCCCCATCCCCAACAACTACGGCGTTGCCACCTCCATGGCCGACGTGCAGAACCAGATCAACGAGATGGAAGCCTTCTTCGAGACCGGCGCCACCTTACCCGTGGATTTCCGCCTGCGCCAGCTGCGCCGGCTGCAAGCCTACTTGCTTGCCCACGAGCAGGAAGCCTTGGATGCCCTCCACGCCGACCTGGGAAAATCCGCCTTCGAGTCGTACGCCACTGAGCTGGGGCTCGTTTACGACGAGATTCGCCTTTACCTGAGAAAGCTGCGCCAATGGGCGCGCCCGCGGCGCGCGCCTACGCCACTTGCGCATTTCCCCTCCTCGTCCACGGTGTGCCCCTACCCCTTCGGCGTGGCCGCCGTGCTCTCGCCGTGGAACTACCCGCTGCAGCTGACGCTCATTCCACTAGTGGACGCCATCGGCGCGGGCAACTGCGTGGCCATGAAGCCGTCGAAGACCTCGCCGCACACGTCGCAGTTTCTGCGCGATATGTGCCGCGAGCTGTTCGACCCGCGCTACGTGTACTGCTGGCACGGATCAAACGACATGAACGACTGGCTGTTGCAGGTGGAATTCGACAAGATCATGTTCACCGGCAGCCCGCGCGTGGGGCGTGAGATCATGACGGCCGCGGCCCAGAACCTGACAAGCGTCACCCTGGAGCTCGGCGGCAAGAGCCCCGTGTTCATCGCCGCCGATGCCGACATCCGTCGCGCCGCCCAGCGCATCGCCTGGGGCAAGTGCCTGAACTCGGGCCAGACCTGCGTGGGGCCCGACTACGCGCTTGTGCACGAGGATGTGGCCGACGAGTTCGTGGAAGAATTGCAGCGGTGGATTCACGAGTACTACGGCGAGGACGTGCTGGCCAGCCCCGACTACCCTCACATGATCAACCAGAAGCACTTCGACATGGTGTGCCAGCTCATCGACGATCGCCCCCAGGGCACCCGTATCGCCTTCGGCGGCCGGCGCAACCCCACGACACTGCAGATCGAGCCCACCGTGGTGATCGGCGTGCGCATCGACGACCCGCTCATGAGCCAGGAGATCTTCGGCCCGGCGCTGCCCGTCATCACCTGGCGCGACCTGGACGAGGCCCTGGACATCGTGCGGTCGATCAAGCACCCGCTGGCCTGCTACATCTTCTCAGAGAGCCGCGCGTTCCAGCGGCGCATCCTAGATGCCGTGCGTTGCGGCGGGGCCACCATCAACGACGTGGTCATTCACGCGAGTAGCAACTCCATGGGCTTCGGCGGCGTGCAGAATTCCGGCATCGGCGCCTACCACGGCAAGGTGGGCTTCGACGCGTTCACCCACTACAAGTCCACCATGAAGAAGTCGACCCTCATCGAGACCGGCATTCGCAACCCACCCTTCAACGAGAAGAAGATGCGCCTGTTGAAGCTGGTCATGCCGGGGAAATAGACCATCCCGTTCCACTCCACCCCGCCGTAGGGGCTGACCTTGGTCAGCCCTCGCAAGCGGAGCAACCGCGGGGAGCCAAACGAACCGACATCCCCCTTAACTCAGCAAGCTAGAGGGAGTATTCCGACAAGAGAAGCCTGAGCTTTTCAGGATCTTCCAGGAGAACGAGATCCCCTTCGCGCCCATCGGCCACAAGACGGGAAACAAGGGCCGTGATGCGAGCCGTTTCCTGGGCTCGCCCTTCCGCTCGCCCTTCCTCCAAGCCTTCTTCACGGTAGAACTTCTTCGCCATACGGACGCGACGCTCAGCATTTTCCTCGACGGTACTTACGGATATCATCTCGCCCTTCACCCTCTCGTCGTTGTTTGCTTCCAAAACCAAGCGATCGATTTGCTTGACCAGCTCGTCGCCTTCCGTAACTATACCGCTTTCGATGTATTTTAAAAGCGCTCGCAAGCCCTCGTCTTCTTCTTGGGCCCATGCGCTTCCATTCAACACAAGCCATTTACACCGCATTTCCAAATGGCACTCTGGCATTTCTTCACACTGGGGCGCAACCGTATAAACGGGCAGCCCTGACCCCAAAGGATCATTCACACAAAGAAAAATTATATAGCTGAACGGCAGATCGCCGTATTCCATCCCTTTGCGCAGGAGATCGTAGTCGATGACCGACTGATAGTAGCGCAATCGACAGCCTATATAGAATTCTGTTTGGGCCTGCATCTCCACATCGAAGGATTTCCCGCCTCCTCTCGCGTACACATCAAGCCTTACGCCATGGCCCTGCAGGCCCGGCTGAATTGAGTGTTCCTCTGCTTCGAACTCGATACGATCTACTTCGATGCCAAGAATTCTCTCCACGAGCTTTTGACACACGTCTTCTTTCGAAACGACGTAATTGAACATTCGGGCATTACTAAATGCTACGAATTCTGTTGCTTCCTGTGCTGCCATTGCTTCCTCCGTATATCGCTTTGCGGGAGGCAAGCATGCCAGATCACGACCGCATCTATGACGCAAGAATGTCGCACTTTGTTCCTCGCGCCGACCCCCATAGGGTCGCAGGCTGAAGTAAGCCCTCATCGAGACCCTCCCTCTATACAGGTACCGATTCTGCCTCTCTCCAGAGCCAGCAGCTGTCTTTCATCTTCCCCCTCCTTGGGCTTCTTCACGCGAACCGCTCATAGGCTGACTCGATAACAGGTAAAATCGCCGGAGAGTGGTTTTCATCGAAGAACCGGGAGGAAAGAAATGGCCATCAAGACGGATGCTTACTATGCTTCTTGCACGTATGATTCCCCGGTGGGGATGCTGACGCTAGCGGCCAGCGAGGAAGGGCTGAAAGGGCTTTGGCTGAACGGTCAGAAGTATTTCGCCGGTACCCTGGACAGGCCGATGACAGAAGGCGCGAACGATCATCTCGATCAGGCGTCCCACTGGTTGGACGCCTATTTCGCCGGCGAGTCTCCTGCTATCGCCGCGCTTTCCCTGGCGCCGAACGGGAGCGGCTTTCAACAGGCCGTATGGAAGCTGCTCTGCGAAATACCGTCCGGCGAGGTACGCACTTACGGTGATCTGGCAAAGGATGTGGCGACGCATTTGGGCAAAGAGTCCATGAGCGCGCAAGCCGTCGGGGGCGCAGTGGGGCGCAACCCGATAAGCATCATCGTTCCCTGCCACCGCGTAGTAGGGGCCCATGAAAGCCTGACAGGGTATGCCGGGGGCATCAATCGCAAATTGTGGCTGCTCGAGCACGAGGGCGTCGATTGCAGCGGCTTCCACATTCCCGCTCACAGCACCGCGCCCTGAGGCGAGACAAGGAAACGATAGCGAATTTCTTCTCTGGCCGTGAGTCAGGGGGGGCCGATTCTCCTGACTCCCAACGCCTACTACTCTGACCAGCGGTACAGGACGTTCCCGGCGCCTATCTCGAAGTGGCACTGGGCGATGCCGAGATCCATCTGGGTGAACGCGCCGCGCTTGGTGGATGCGCGCACCACCGGCACGTCGTTCTCTTCGCCGCCAAGCGAGAAGGAGAACTTCTGCTGGTTTAAGGCCGTGGGAGCAAGCAAGGCCGCGTCCACCCCGCGCTTGAACCATTCCGGCGCCCCGTCGTAGCCCGGGGCCACCTCCTGGGGCGCCTTCGACCGGTGCGGCACCCCCTGCGAGGCCCCATATCCGAGCGCTACCACAGCGGCCAGCTTCTGGCCTAGATCCACGTTGTAGGCGCGGTTCACCACCTTGTAGGTGCCCCCGACCCAGCAGCTGTTCAGCCCGAGCGACTGGGCCAATAGCACCAGCTGCTCGCCATAGTAGCCGACGATACCGTCGAGTTCCTTGCATTCAGGCCCCACAAGCGCCAGGTAGTTGCGCACGTTTGTGAAGTTCACAAGCCGCGCCTTAAAGCCAGTGAAAGCCCGCGGCTCGTCAAGTACGAGCTGAATATTCAGGTTCGCTTCCTCGTTCACCAGGGCGATGGCCTTCTGCAACACCTCCACCGCCTCGGACGCGAGGGGCTCGTCGGTATAGCTGCGCACAGCATGGCGCGCCTCGATCGCCTGCATCGGCGTGAGCTGTCCGGCGGAAAAGGGAAGGAGCGCACAGGGATCAGGTTGCAGAGCGGCCATGGAAGTCCTTTCAGCGAAGTTGCCGCGCCCAGCATAGCACAAGCAAGATGCGCCAAAAACGCAGAGGACGACTTAGAGGATACCCAGATAAAACTAGGGCCAATCCCAGTGGGACCGGAGCAGACCCTGAAAAATCGTCGACCGTGAAAACCCGCCATGGGTTGTTTCGGCTTGCGCACATGGACGATGGGCACGAGAACGGGCAGGCGTCCGTTCTCTTTTTGTTTTCACCCCCCCATCGAAAGGCTTTCCATGTCAGCATCAACAGATCAGGCGGCAGTCCTCTATCTTCGCATCACCTGCAGCGTCAACGGGATCTTCTACGCGTCGATGTACGCCCTCGATTCGTTTGCCCTGGCATCGGGCGCGCCGAAGCTGGCCCTTGCGAACTCTCTCATCGACGCCTTCATCATGAGGATGGGGCTAGCCTGGCTCCTGGCGGCCTCCTTGGGCTGCGGATTCATCGGAATCTATGCGGCGCAGGCAGCGGCGCCGGTTCCGCCCGCCCTCATCGGCTTCGCTTACCTCCGGCTATGGGCGAGAAGAAACTCGCCCGTGCATCAGTGAGTCAGAGGGCCGTCCCCCTGACTCACGCCAAGCAGCGGTCTTTCGCTCTCGAAACAATATCCGCGTCCAAAAAACGAACGACCCCGCCGGAAGGCGGGGTCGGGAAGTTCATGGAGCGGGCGACGGGACTCGAACCCGCGAATACAAGCTTGGGAAGCTTGGGCCTTACCACTTGGCGACGCCCGCATGCGTGAAGCGAATTATAACGCACCTTTTCCCGTTCGAGAAGAAACACATATTTCGACATAGTTGATCGGTCTTCCCGCAGAGGACGCAGAGGGCGACTTTAGTCCCCCCCCCCCCCGACCCCAGACGTAGCCACTATCGGAACACGAGGGCGGACTAAAGTCCGCCCCTACGGGGTTTCAACGGCCCAGCAATAAGGCCTCTCAGCGGCACGATATCAAGAGATGTTGCAGTTATGCCAGTTTAATAATTGTTTCATGCAACCATTTGCGCCCATGATAAGGTGCCTGTCGAACAGCCAAGGAGGCACCCATGAGCAACTTCTTCCAAAATCTGCCGTATAAGTTGGCGAACTTCATGGCGGGGCGCAACGGGCCGGATGCGCTGGCGCGCGCGTCGCTGTGGATGGGCGTGCTGTTCACGTTCCTGGAAATCGTCACCGGCCTGGGCATCTGCTCGCTTATCGGCATGGTGTTCCTGTTGTACTTCATGTTCCGCTGCTTCTCGCGCAATATTGCCGCCCGCACTCGGGAAAACGCCCGCTACATCGCCTTGACGGCTAAACCGCGCGCCGCCTGGGCTCGTTTCAACACGCGGTGGGATCAGCGCAAGACGACCAAGTTCCTGAAGTGCCCGCAGTGCGGCCAGTCGCTTTCGGTGCCCAAGGGCAAGGGCACGCTGAAGATCACGTGCCCGAAGTGCCGCAACCAGTTCACGACGAAGTCGTAGAGAGCCAGTTCTCAGGCTAAAATGCCAGCGGACTCATATCTTCGCGAACGCTTGAGAAAGGAATCGCATGGACGGGAAAGCTATTCACCGGTGCCTGCATGTGTTGGATTTGGAGAAGTCGATCGCGTTTTACGAGAAGGCGCTCGGCATGACCGAGATTCGCCGCATGGGGCCCGAGGACGGCTCGTGGACCAACGTGTTCATGGGCAGCGACGCCTCGGGCTTCCAATTGGAACTCACCTGGAACCGCGGGCGCACCGAACCCTACGACAACGGCGGCCGCGACTCGCATCTGGCCTTCACCGTCGACGACTACGAAGCGGCCCGCGCATTGCATGAGGAGATGGGCTGCATTTGCCACGTGAACGAGGCCATGGGGCTGTACTTCATCGAAGACCCCGACGGCTGCTGGCTGGAAATTCTGCCGAATAAGGCCGAGTTCGCACCCCAGGCCGGCGTGGACGTGCTGGACGCCATGGCGCGCCGCCGCAGCCTGCGCCGCTATTCCGGCGAGCCGGTGCCGCAAGCGCTGCTCGACCGCATTCTGGAGGCGGGGCTGCGCTCGGCATCGGGGCGCTCGCGGCGGCCGTGGGAACTCATCGTCGTGCGCGACCGAGCCATGCTGGACGATCTGGCCGAATGCCGCGAACAGGGCGCGGCCATGCTCACCGGAGCGGACGCGGCCATCGTCGTCGTGGCCGACCCGACGCTCGCCGACACCTGGGTGGAAGACTGCTCCATCGTCATGGCCAATATGCATCTGGAAGCGGCGGCCTCCGGCGTGGGCAGCTGCTGGATTCAGGGACGTTTGCGCCAGGCGGCCGACGGGCGCTCGACCCACGAGTTCGTCGCGAACCTCCTGAAGGTGCCGGCCCCTTACCAGCTGGAGGCCATCCTCTCCCTCGGTATGCCCGAAGCCGAAGCCCCGCATCGGCCCTTCGATGAAGCGTTGCGGGGAAAGGTTCATTCGGAGCAGTTTTAGGGTTCAAAAACCCCATGTCGGGGCGGACGCGAGGCCGCCCCTCCGGGGGATTACGTTTGCATGGCAAAAGACGGCCTCTGTCGCCGCTTCATGCTTTGTCCTTTATGAAGTGCCAAGGAGCATGCGTTCGCTGACTCGGGCGGTGAAGGCGTGATCGGCGAGGACGGCGGTGAAGCTGCCCTAAGCGGAGCACTTCTACACGTAAGCCGAAATAATGGTTGCACACGGGCCGGTTCGTGGAAAAATGGAAGAGCAGATTAGTCAACGAACGCAACGCCATCGACGAAGCGCTTTCAACCGAGCGGAGGCAACAACCATGACCAACGAGACCATCGCGACCGAAACCACCGAGACCGTCGGGGAATTCCCCATCGACGAGCTTCTGTCTGACGGCATCACCAACACGCCGCCGTCGTTCGTGCGCGCCATCCTGAAAGCGGCCTCCGATCCGGAGGTGACCTCGTTCGCCGGCGGTCTGCCGAACCCCATCTCGTTTCCGCAGGAGAAGCTGCTGGAATCGATGCAGCGCGTGGTGGCCGAGCGCGGCCCGGAGGCCTTCCAGTACTCCGTCACCGCCGGCGTGCCCGAGCTGCGCGCCTGGATCGCCGAGCGCTACAACCACCGCTTCGGCACCGACTACACCGAAGAGGACGTGCTCGTGACCACCGGCTCGCAGCAGGTGCTCGATCTGCTCGGCAAGGTGCTGCTGGACAAGGGCGACGGCGTCATCGTGGAGAAGCCCACGTACCTGGCTGCCATCCAGGCGTTCGCACTGCAGCAGCCCGTCTTCCGCGAGGTGGAGCTGACCGAAGAGGGCCTGAACATCGACGAGCTGAACGCGGCGCTCGATGCCGGCGCGAAGATGATCTACCTCATCCCGAACTTCCAGAATCCCACGGGCCTCACCTACACCGCCGAGAATCGCGAGCAGGTGCGCGAAGTGCTGGCCGGCCGCAACATCGTGGTAGTGGAAGACGACCCCTACGGCGAGCTGCGTTTCGAGGGCGACTCGCTGCCCTACATCGGCGGCACCGCGCTGCCCCACGGCGTGATCATGGGTTCGTTCTCGAAGACAGTCACCCCCGGCTTCCGCATGGGGTACCTCCTCACGAAGGATCACGACTTGCTGAAGGCTCTCAACACCGCCAAGGAAGCCGCCGACCTGCACACCAACGTGTTCGCTCAGTTCGTGGTGCTCGATTACCTGCGCCACAACGACCTGGACGAGCACCTGGTGAAGATCCGCGAACTGTACCGCACCCAGGCCCGCGCGATGACCGACGCCATGGCCGAGTTCTTCCCCGCCGAGGTGAGCTTCACCAAGCCCGAGGGCGGCATGTTCCTCTGGGCGACGCTGCCCGAGGGCGTTTCCACCATGGAGCTGTTCCCGAAAGCGCTCGAGCGCAACGTGGCCTTCGTGCCGGGCGACCCGTTCTACCCCGAGCCGGGCGCGCGCTCCACCATGCGCCTGAACTTCACCAACGCCGACGAGGAGACCATCCGCGACGGCATCCAGCGCCTGGGCGAGGTCATCGCCGCCGCGCTGTAAACCGTTTCGAAGGGGCAATCGCGCCCTGTTCGTTTTCCGTATCTTCCGTAGGGGGCGACCTTGGTCGCCCCTTTTTTTGTCATGCGAGCAAAACGCGCTCGGAAGGGCTGACCAAGGTCAGCCCCTACGGTGGGGAACTGGGAGGGCAGACCGAGGTAAACCCTTACGGTGGGATGCGCGATAAGGGAGGTTGCGGCGGGGAACGTGAACCCTACTGGCTCGGTTGATCCTTCACGAAGGAGCCGACCGCGATGGCAACCACGGCACACAGCAGACCACCGATGGCCCACGCGAGCCAGAAGTACGGCGTCTCGTACTCGGGCACGAACAGCATGACCAAACCAGCAATGGTCGCGACGATCATGATGCAGGCGCACAATCCGCTCGTCAGCTGGTCCTTGCGGCGCTTGCGCTCGATACGGGCGCGGGCGCGCTCGATCTCCTCATCGGACGCCTCGAACACGCCGAGCAGCGCGCAGATCTGCTCGTCGGTGTACATCGCGCGCAGGGCCGCCGCGTCGGAGTTCACAATAACCTTGCCCTCGTCGCTTTCAGCAATCGCCTGCTCGCGGGCATCGTTATAGTTGGCAATATTTAGCCGACCGAGCATCATGGAGCCATACACGATGCACCATGCACCAGCCGCAATGAGCCCCATCATGAGCGCCGCTGCCTCGGTTTGAACGAACTCGCTTAGGGAGTCAGTCATAGCCGTGAGCACAATGCCGGTGAAGATGAGCGCGATGCCCGCCACAAGCAGCCATGCGAAAAGACGCTGCGTGCGCTGACGGTCTTCCACCGTGTAGAAGTCCTGGATAAAGGGATGGCTGCGCTGGAACTCCGTGTGCTGAAAGGCGGCCGTTACAATAAGGCCGAGACCGATGGCAATTCCCGCGAACAGGGGGATGAGACTTGCGCCCGCAAGAGAGGGCGCCGCCGCCTCGGCGTAGGCGGCCACGGCCATAAGTAGTGCCACACCAACGAGAGTGGCACCCACGCCCCAAGCGATCTTCCATGCGAAGGCGCGCATGTGCTCGTCGTAGCCGCACACATCTTGAGGCGGGCCACCAGCGGCCTCGCGCAGAATAGCGGCGCGGGCTTGCACAGCGGCCGTGGGCGTGCTGGTCGTCAGGTCGCCTTGCACGAGGTCGTCTAAGGTGACGTCGAATATCTGGCACAGCTTCAACAGCTTATCCATTTCGGGATAGGACTTCTCGGCCTCCCATTTCGTGACGGACTGACGGCTGACGCCAAGCATGAGGGCCAGCTGCTCCTGGGTCATCGCATGGGTAGCGCGAAGATGCTGAAGATTGTCGCGGAAGCTCATGATGGGCCTACTTTCTTTAAAGGAGGGAAAGCGTTCGGCGTCGGATCCCAGGTGCCGCAGAAGCCCGCGCCGTCAGTCGTCGCCTTCCCCAAAGGACAAGTTCGGTTGATCAACAACGACCACTTTACCTGTCACTCAGGGTGCATTCTACCAACTTTCGGCATCAATTTTCGCAACGAGCAGGCGCCTTTTGGTTGCAAACCCCAGGTCAGGCCTTTAGAGCAGCGCCGCCAGAAAAGCAGCAAGCGCACCCGTGACGGAGCCAATGAGGGCACCGACGACGACATCACGCGGAAAGTGCACGCCGCCGAGGACGCGGCAGATCGCAAGCACGACAGCCGCAACCAGCAGCACGACGGCAACGGGCGCGCTGGCCGCAAACCAACTTGCCGCGATGGCGAAGGCAGAGAAGGCATGACGGCTCGGGAACGACTTGCCCGCGCCATCGCGAGCAATGAGCGCCGCGATGGCGCAGCACTCGTAGGGCCGCGGCGCATTGAACCGCCTCCGGAAGAAACTCACTGCGACGAACCCCACGGCGGTGACGCCGACGAGGGGAACCAGCCTCCACGGATCGCTCACGCAGGCCCACCCGAGCAACAGCGCATAGGCCGCATAGAACACCACCACGATGCCGCGGTTGACGATGTTGAGCGCCCGAACAACGCCAGGGCGGCCCCGCAGGGGAGCCGCCCATTGCTCATAGCGTTGCTCATAACGTTGTTCGCAGCGTACCTGATTCGTTCCCACCGTTGCCGCTTCCTCTTACTGAAGATTGCCTCCCAGAGTGTACAACGAAGGGATGCGTGTTAACGGCGAATCTTGCGAAACGCCATGGCAGCCCCAACAGCGGCAACGCCGCTCACGAGAAGGATCACGGCGAACACCAGGCCCTTCTCATCGCCCGTCTGGGGAAGCGTCAGCACGCCGTCTTTGGAAGCGGCCTCCACTTCGGCATGATTGGCATTCCCCACCGCAGCCTCGTCGATCACCTGGGTGCCCTGGCTACCGCCGTTGGAAGTCGCTCCCGTATTCGGCTTGCTCGCATCCGAACTGCCACTCGAGGAGCCACCTGGCGTGCCCGGTGCATTGCTCCCATCGTCCGCGTCACCGTTCGAGGGCCCGTCGGGCGTCACGTCCGGCGTTCCCGGCGTTTCGGGCGTTTCGGGAGCATCAGGCGTCTCGCCCGCATCCGGACCGTCGGGCGTATCCGCCGATTCGGTTCCCACTTCAATCTCATCGGGTCGCACCACAGGACGCGTGTAGACAAGATTGATCTCGTTTTTCGAGGAATCCATGTTCACGAACACGTCCTCGGGGTAGCTTCCCACATAGGCTAGGCCATCAACGGGTTCAGTCGCCTCGGCCAGCTCGTCACCTGTCAGAACATCGGCAAACAGCTCGTTTTTGCGTACCTCGCTGCCCATTTTCGTGAACTCGACCGTCTGATCATCAACCGTCTCGACCACCGTGTGGCTGTACAGCGGCATCGAAGCCGTGGCATCCAGCAAAGACGCCTCGTAGTAGTTCACCGTCACATCGCTGGACTGGCGGAAGTAATTCAGCCGAATGGCGTTCTTCGACGGATCTTCCGACACGGTCAGCTCGCGCGGCCAGCCGTCGAAGAAGGCGTACCCGGGATTGGTGCCCACATGATCCCACGCCTTCACCACGTCGCCCGGCTTCAAACCCTCCACCGTCGTGGTGCCGAGCAGACGCGTACCGGTCAGCTCAGGAACGCCCCAATCCTCGAGCGTCGGGTCGTCGTAGTGCACGAGCTCGAAATGGTAGATGGTGACCGTTTGCGTCGCCTCCTCATCGGCCATCGCCGGAAGCGGTGCATTAGCGTCGGCACCGGTCTTCTCGCCGGCCGCCTCACCGCTGGCGGTCGCAGGGACCGCCAAGACCGACTCGTCAGTGCGGTCATCTTCCATGGCCATGGCCGGAAGCGGTGCCGCGGCAAGGGCAAGGGCGAGAACGCCGGCCATCACCGGCACGCCGAGGCGGCTTTTCAGCGCAGCACAAGATCGCGAAGCAAAAGTAAGCAGCGTTTTCACGTGAAATCTCATTTCAATCGGGGCCGGCTCGTCACCGGCATTCGTGGTCTCATCAATGTCTAGTATATTGCTAGACTTACAGAGAAACTGTACTAAAAACGGGATAGGTATTCAATCACCTATCCCCAGGAAAAGCACGAAAACGATCCCGTTCCATAAGTTAAACATTGATGACTTTTTCACGTTGAATTTGCCGCAGCGCACCTCGAGGGCCGCTTCAGAAACGTGCGGCAAGGGGGGTGCCTGAGGGCGGAGAAGCCCTCCAACCGCCCCCGTTCGCTTCCCCTACCCCTCCAGGGGCAAGGTGGCGCGCAGGTCGCTGCCAAGGGGTGCCAAGCACGTCGCATTGAAATGCTCGGCTTCCTCAATCTGGCGCTCGTAGGCGCGCACGGCACGATTCCAATGACGGTAGGTATCGCCGCCGTCGGCACGATGATCCTGCAAGCCGTAGCGATCGCGCAGGATATCCGCCACCGCGCGGGAGGCTTTCGTGGCCCCGTAGTAGTTCAAATGATCCCCGTAGTCGCGCGTGTCGGTGTCCCAGTCGATGGCCACCTCATCGTCGCCCGTATTCAAGTCGATCCAATCGATGCCCAGCTCCTCGGCCACCTTCACCATGCCGTTGTGGCGCGCCTGAGACCAGTTCTTCGTGGAAGGCGTCGCGATGAGCACCATCTGAGCGCCGTCGGCGTGACAGGCGTCAGCCATCTGGCGCAACACGGTCATCGTAAGCTCGGGCACCTCCTGCACCCGCTCGTCAGAAGCCATATACTTCGAGGCGTCCGCCGGCCGTATTCCCCACTTCAGGCGGAAGCCCTTCATGTCGTCGACCCAGGTGTTCTCCGGCGCGGCAACGAAGTCCTCCGGGGTGAGCGCCTTCCATCGATTGTGACGCTCAAAGATGGGGGAAGGCGTCCTTCACGGCCGTTTTAACGAGCTTCTGTTCGTCGAAGGGTCGAAAAAGCGAGTTGCCCTCAATCATGACCACCTTCGGATTCTGCACCGCGAGCGCCCGGTTGAGCAACGACTTCGAATAGGTGAGGTACTGCTTGCCAATGGCGCAGGTGTAGGAGGGAATGCCCGTGTCGGGGATGCTGACGTTTTTCCAACCCAGAACGTCTTATGCTGCGAGCCCCAGCGAT
>ERZ824473.1798-NODE-1798-length-28090-cov-9.098520_pt1 | contig 28090 bp, 18 predicted proteins | sample MGYA00519874_ERZ824473 | MGnify/ENA primary metagenome ERZ824473 (study PRJEB31778, sample SAMEA3449151) | human gut metagenome | biome: human gut; feature: human-associated habitat; material: faeces | place: United Kingdom | collected 2010/2012 ... | reverse complement strand
AGTACGCAGATCGTAACGGTGGTTACACAAGAATCGTTAAGATCGGTCAGCGTAAGGGTGACGGAGCTATGGAAGTAGTTCTTGAGCTGGTTTAATCAATTGAAGACCGAATAAAGTTTACAGGTTCCTGAAATTTCAGGAACCTGTTTTCTGTAGGAAGATAAAAATCGACCTGTCCAGGAAGTATCCGGGGAAAAGTTAGAGCTGTCAATGAAGGAAAGCGTGGTAAGCATAATCTTGAAAAGTTTATGGGAGTGAAACAGGAATATCTGACTTAAAATTATCATTTAGTTAGAAAAATGAACTGGGCAGAGTGAAAAAAGGAGGAAAGAAGCATGAAAAACTGGGAAAAAGAGACAATTGAGAAATTAAAAAAGCTGCCGGGCAAAATCAGTTTTTATTATCGTTCCCTGGACAGTGAGGATACCGCCGAGTATCAGGCAGATCAGCCGTTGATGGCGGCCAGTGTAATCAAACTTTTTGTGATGACTGAGGCATTCGCGAGAATTGAAGCAGGAAAACTGAACCCGGATGCGATGATTACGGTAAAACGCGCAGACTGCGTGCCGTCCTGCGGAGCCCTCAACTACATGCATGATAATGTGCAGGTGACGGTTATGGATCTGATTACGCTGATGATCATTCTAAGCGACAACACGGCGACGAACGTGATGATCGATCTGCTTGGCATCGATGCAATTAACGCGCAGATTCGCTCGCTTGGTTTTGAAAAGACGGTTCTGAAGCGGAAAATGTTTGATTCCGAAAAAGCGGCTCAGGGGCTTGAGAATTACATTAGTGCCAAGGAAGCAGGACTTCTTCTGGAAAAGATGTATCGTGGAACACTGATCAGTGAAAAGGCAAGCGCAAAGATGATTGAGATCCTGAAAAATCAGCGTCTGAATCATAAAATTCCATTTTACATCAAACCGATGGGCGGTCCGGCGATCGCACATAAGACCGGAGAGGATAGCGGTATTACACACGACTGTGGCATTGTGTTTGCAGAGCATCCGTTTGTTGTATGTTTCTGCGGAAATGAAACCGATGTGACGGCTTATGAGCGGACGATGGCGGAGATCGCGCTGGAGATCTATAAGGCGAATCAGTAAGTCAAAGCGGATATTTGCAATTTGCATCATTGCTTGTTCAAGACAGAATGTCGGCAGATCAGTTACTTAATGAAACGTATATAAAAAACGGGGGCAGCAGAAAAATGAAAAAATTTCTGCTGCCCCCTGTTTTAATTTGGATATTCGTAATCAATGTCGCTGGTTGCAGGGAGATGAGGAAACCCACCTCATAAACAGAATTTCTTACGAGATTTTGCAGGCAGGTACGTACCATCTATGATGTTTCATAACCACGATCAGAATGGAACTTGTCTTGTTTGATGTGGGTCAAAGCAAGGATTCCGGTACCCATTTTCGTGGATCTACATCCATAAATTTTGCGCGTGCAAACCGCTCCTTCTGATCGAACGGGACGGTGCAGTCGAAGATGGCTTTGCAGGCGATTCCATGAGTACGGATGAGGGGATTGTATTCTGGGCTGTTTGAAGGGTCGAGCGGATGGCACTGTACGCCCGGAAGCGGAATCAGATCGATATCTGCCTGAAAACGTGTCGTCATAGCCCACATCACATCATTCATATCAAAGCAGTCTACATCTTCATCAACAAGGAATACATGCTTGAGTTCGGCAAAAGCAGAGAAGGCCAGAAGTGCTGCCTGCCGCTGACGCCCTTCGTCTGAGGGGACAGTTTTGCAGAATTGAATGACTGCAATATATTTTCCGCCGCCGGGTGAAGCACAGTATACATTTTTTACTTTTCCGGGATAGGCTTTTTCCAGCATGGAAAGAATACTGGCTTCTGTAGGAATCCCGGCCATGGAGACGTGTTCTTCGCTTGGCCCGATACAGGTCTGCATGATTGGATTTTTTCGTGTTGTGACGGCCTTTACCTTGATGATCGGAAGAGACTGGTTTGCAGGACCGCAATAGCCGGGGAATTCAGGCATGGCTTTTCCGGTATTTGAATTTTGATCCTCGCGGACACGGACATTTGGCAGAATTTCCCCTTCGATGACGTATTCCGCATGAGCGATCGCACGTTCATTAACAGTAAGACACTGTACGAGTTCGACTGGGTGATGACGGATCGCACCGGCTGCTTGCAGCTCATCATATCCAAGCGGAGTTGTCGGTGGTTCAAAGCAAGAGGCAATTTCAATCGCCGGATCCACACCAATACTGATTGAAATCGGAAGGGATTCCCCCTTTGCTTCCGCAAGCTCACGAAAATATCCGATGTGGCGGGCACCAGGCTGCAGGAAAATTGACAATTCGTCACGAGACTGAATGCACATGCGATGAATTGTAACATCAGATTCGCCGGTTTGCGGATTGCTGGCATAACACATACCGAGCGTAATATAAGGACCGGCATCTTCGGGAGTATTGGTCGGTGCCGGGATAAGACGGCGGAGATCGAAATCCGGATCAGTTGCAAGATGAACGACTTCCTGACATTTTGCTTTTTCGTTTGGAATTACGACTGGCGGCACTGGATGTGCAACGGATTCCTTTAAAAGAAATCCAAGTCGTTTCGGATCGCAGCCAAGCAGATATCCGACTCGTCTGCGGCTTGCGAGAAGACCGATTACAACAGGAGCATTCGGGTGGCCTTTTACGTTACAAAAAAGCATGGCCGGACCTTCTTTCGTCGGACGTGCTACGGTTCCGCCTGCGCCGACATGGCGGTAAACGCCGGAAAGTTCGCCCATCGGATCAGTTTCTGTATCTGTTTCGATCAACTGTCCTGGAATGGAACGCAGAAGCGCGAGTGCAGAACGGAGATCGCAGACGGCGGTATCATCCGAAGCTGCAGATTGTGTACTGGAGAAAGAATCAGCTGAGTATTCTGATGAATGTGAGTGTGTGAGATCAGGTGTAAAAGACATAAGTACCTCCTTGAAGTTTTTATAGAACAAAGCGGACAAGTCCGCTTTCAACTCCCACTGACATAAGCATCCCATCCACCACTTAGTACTCCGCGCACTTGAAGTGGGGGAATGCTTATCTACGTTCCAGTCGAATATCGCTTTAGAGCGTGTCTGAAAAAGGCTTTTCGTGAGCTGCGAGTCCCAGTTTGTGGGAGATTTTATCCGAATGAGGGCGGCGTAGCGGGCTACGTCAACCGAATGAGGGCAAAATATACTGCAAAGTGGGGCTTGCAGATTGCGGAAATGATTTTTCAGACACGCTCTAGGAACAGTGTAGCGCAGGAAAGAGGTACAAGCAATTCGAAATCTGTGGTATATTATTCTTAAATGGAATAGGTTGAAAAAAGAAAGCTGAAAAAGAAAGCCGAAGAAGAAGCTGAAAAAAACGAAAGAAGAAAACGGAAGAAGAAAACGGAAAAAGAAAGAGAAAGAGAAAGAGAGGACACGACCTGGATGGAACTCAGGAAACTTGAATTTCTGCTTGATCTGGCAGAGACAGAAAATTATTCGGAAACGGCAGAGCGGATGTTTACAACACAGGGCAATGTGTCAAAACAGATTCTGGCGCTGGAGAAGGAACTTGGAGCAGAACTGATCGACCGTTCACACAGAAAAATCAGTCTGACACCGGCAGCAAAGGCAATTTTACCGAATGTAAAAAATCTGCTGCAGGAAGAGAAAAAGATGAGAGCGGTTCTTGAGGAGCAAAGCTCCGGATTAGAGCAGCTCCTGCGAATTCAGGTGCTTCCGGTATTTGTACAGTATCATGTGCCGGAACTGATTGCACGTTTCAAAGCACAGTATCCGCAGATTAGAGTACAGATTATGGAAACGGAAAAAAGGCAGCTGGAGCAGAATCTTGAAGATGGAAAATGCGATGTGATTTATACAAGAGAGAGGGTTGATGAGGAGGAAGAACTGCTCAGTAACAGAAACGGAAAAGCGTGTGATGAAAAGCTCACAGTGGCATATGATCGATTTGTAGCTGTACTGCCGGAGAACGATCCTCTTGCGGAGCGGACAGAGATTTCTTTGAGAGAGCTTGAAGATCGGTCCTTCCTTTTACTGGATGAAAAGACAGAGCTGTTTTCAAAGGCACAGAAGCTGTGTCGCAGAGCAGGATTTGAGCCGAATATAGCGTACCAGGGAGTGCGAATCGACACAATTCTGGCAATGACGGCGAATGGTCTTGGAGTTTCACTTCTGATGGATCGGACAATTCCAGAAAAGAAGGAAGATGGAATTATAAAAATTGCATTGAAAGAAACGTGTGAAAGCCGACTGTTATTTGTGCGAAGAAAAAGCCGAAAAGGAAATCCAGCAGTAAATGTATTCTGGGAATTTCTGAAAAAAGAAATATGTAACTGTTCAGAGCCAGGCAAAATTTCATAAAACAGGCGGAAAATGCTTGCATTTTTAAGCCTGTTTTTGAAATTTTATTTGGCGGATACGCCACACCGACGAAATGCGTAGCATTTTGGAGGTTGGCTCTGAACAGTTACAGAAATATAAAAGTGTCCGGCAGGGATAGCGCCTGGAACTTCAAAAAGAATTCCAATACGGAATAGAACGCTCTGGAAACGGAATTGCATTCCAAAACTCTGGCAGATATACTGGTGACAGAGACAAAAAAGGAAAGCCTGTGAAAAGAGGACTGAAAAATGCGGATCATTGTAGCAGTAACCGGTGCCACCGGGGTACAGATGAGTGAAATATTACTGAGAGCGCTCAGATATCAGGAGGAGTGTGAGATTCATTTGATCGTCAGCGAGGGCGCGAGGCTGACCTGGAATCTGGAATGTGACAGGGAGATTACTAAGCTGTACAATCTGGCAGATTATGTTTACAGAGAAGAGGATCTTGCTGCAATAATTGCAAGTGGGTCGTTTGTGACCAATGGAATGATCATTCTTCCCTGCAGTATGAAAACACTGTCGGGAATTGTATCCGGCTATGCAGAAAACCTGATTCAGCGGGCAGCTGATGTTTGTCTGAAGGAGGGAAGAAAAGTAGTTCTGGTACCAAGAGAAATGCCGCTTGGAAAAGTTCATTTAAAGAATTTGAAAAAGGCAGCAGCTATTGGCTGTGCAATTGTTCCACCGATGCTGACATTTTATAATGGCGCAAAGACTCTGGAGGAGCAGGTAGATCATGTGATCGGAAAAGTACTGCTGCAGTTTCAGCTGGAATATGAGAAATTTGTACCATGGAGGGGGATTTCAGAACCTGGAGTTCCACAAAATGAAGTGGAAAACCGCTGTGGAGAAAAACAGGAAACAGATACATTGATAAAAATCGATAAAAAGCTTTCGTGTGGTACACTCTGTATTCAGGCACAGCAGATCGGGGATGATCTGCAGATTCTGCTGTGGGGTGGAAGCAGACCGCACATAGGATGTGTTGTTTTGTCCTCGCCGCGTGCCTCACTGAAAGGAAACGGAAAGCGCAGCAGTACTTCTTCCGTCATGAATCGAATTGGACATAAGGATGAAGAAATCTGCAGAGCAGTTGCTGAGGAGACAGCCATCCGAACCGGAAAGACAGTTGTGTGCAGCGGTGGAGTTCATGTGGAGGATATTTGCGACCGTCAGATTCTGGAGGTGCGGGAGGCAGTGAGAAAGATGACGCAGGAGCTTGTTACACAATTGTCGGAAATCGCAACAGAGTCATAAACATAAAGTACAGAAAAGTAATGCAGAAAAGTAACACAGAAAAATAACATAGAAAAATAATACAGGAGAGTAATACAGGAAAGGGAGTATAACACTATGAACACGACAACAAAGCAACGATTTGGCGATAACACGGCTGAAATCCCATGGAAATATCTGGAAGAGCATCATTGCTATCTGTGGGAGCGGGCTGCATACTGCAGGAACCCTGAGGTACCTGCGGAACAGTGTATGAATATTTATGTACCGGAGCATTTTCTGGCTGAGAGCGGTGAACTGACAGGACAGATTGATGAAAATGGATTTAACGCAAGGACGGTTCCTGTTATTTTTGAAAATGGACTTGCCGGATACCATGAAGCGGAGCCGTTCGAGCTGGACGATTTCAGAAGTGCGGGAAAGGATTTTCTGAATGCTGGTTTCGTATATGTGTCCTGCGGCTGCCGCGGACGCAGTTCTGAAAATATCGATAAAAAACGATGTGGAAAATCTCCGCTTTCACTTGTGGATCTAAAAGCAGGCATTCGTTTTCTTCGGCATTTTGCGGGTGTGATTCCTGGCGATATGGAAAAAATAGTTTCGGTAGGGATCAGCGCAGGCGGAGCAATGAGTACATTGCTTGGCGCAACCGGAAACAGCAGGGATTATGAGGAAGAGCTGAAAAGAGCAGGAGCCTTCATGGATGAGACGGATGATATATTTGCGGCACAGTGCTACTGTCCGATCATTGACCTTGATCATGCAGATCTTGCTTATGAGTGGCTGTTTCGTGGAGAAACACATTATATGGGAATGCCGTTTGTCGGATTTGGGGAAGGCAATCTGACGCCGTATGAGAAAGCGCTGTCTGACCGGATGGCGGATGCATATCCTGAGTATTTTAACAGCCTTGGACTTACGGATCCAAAGACCGGAGCTGCGATTACCATAGGGAAAGAGCTGGAAGGAAGCGGTTATGCTTACCTGATGAAAAAACTGGAGCAGTCAGCCGCAAAATATCTGAAAAGACTGGAAACAGGAGAGACGCTTTCCGGAGCAAGGATTCGCAGGAGAACTATTTTGGAAGGCCAGACAGAGTCGGTTGAAAAATCGCAGAGTGAATTCGCGATGCAGAAACAACATACAGAAAGTCAGGAGATGGCTTCGACGCAGAGTGAATTCGCGATGCAGAAACAACATACAGAAAGTCAGGAGATGGCTTTGGTGCAGAAGGAAAATGCGAATGAAGCGAACCTGCAGGCTTGTGTCACTCCGGCCGCCTATATCACCGGTGATTATGAAACATTATTTGAAGAGCATCGATCTGTTGGCGAAAGCTGGATTCCAGGACTGGATAAGAGCAGCTGGCTCTCGTGGACCGATGATCATGCTATGATCACAGGGCTGAAAGACATGCAGAAAACATACCATCGCAGATTAAAGCTGTGTCCTGCATTTGATGATCTGAATCTGATTCAGGCAGAGAACCAGGAGTTTGGCACATCAGAGTGTGATCTGATGCATTTCGATCCGTATCTTGCGCCGATCATGGAAGAATTTCGGACAGAATTTCCGGGGGAAAGCGCAAAATATTTAAAGGGATATAAGGAGGTTCTCGAAGACTCGGAGTTGGAAAAGCGCCGCTTCCTTATTAATCCAATGAACTATATCGGAAGGCCGGAAAATACGCTGGCACCGCACTACCGGATCCGGGTTGGTTCGAAGGATTCGGATACGTCGCTGATGATCACACTTACGCTTGCCTTAAAGCTGATGCAGACCGGAAAGACTGACGTGGATTATGAGATCGTATGGGACGAGCCGCACGGCCGTGCCGATTATCCCGGCGAGGTGACCGCGTGGGTCAAAAAAATTACTGCCAGAAATTAACCGGCAAGGCAAGCAAGACTCCTGTGGGAGTATGCGGAGCAATAAACAGAAGGGCAGGACTCCTGTGGGAGTGTGTGGAGCAATAAACAGAAGGGCAGGACTCCTGTGGGAATGTGCAGAGCAATAAACAGAAGGGCAGGACTCCTGTGGGAGTGTGCAGCGCAATAAACGGAAGGGCAGGACTTGCCTGTATCAGGAGTGGCACAGACCGACCATATACCGCAGAACGATTGACAATTTGCGGTCAATGCATTACTATGGACATCAGTTCTGAGAAGTATCAATATAGAGAAGTATCAATATGGAGAGGAATGCATATGAGTATGGCAGTAGCCACATTGAAAAAAGGGGAGGGCCGCACCCTGAAAGCAGGCGGCGCATGGATTTTTGACAATGAGATCGAGAGTGTGATGGGAAGCGCGGAAAATGGCGATATTGTGCTGGTGCATGATTTTGACGGGTATCCGCTTGGAAGGGGATTCATAAATCGCAATTCAAAAATCCGGATTCGGATGATGACGCGCAGCATCGATCAGGAGATCGACCGCGAGTTTTTGAAAATGCGGGTGCAAAATGCGTGGGAGTACCGGAAAACGACCGTTGATACGTCATCCTGCCGTGTGATTTTCGGGGAGGCAGATTTTTTACCCGGTCTGGTAATCGATAAATATGAGGATGTATTGGTCGTAGAATGCCTGGCGCTTGGCATGGAAGCCTTTAAGAAGACGATTGTGGAGCTTTTGAAGGAAGCGCTGGCGGAGGATGGCATTGCAGTGCGCGGTGTGTATGAGCGCAGCGATGCAAATGAGCGAAAAAAGGAAGGTCTGCCGAAGGTGAAAGAGTTCATCGGAGAGCCGTTTGATACGAATGTGGAGATCACAGAAAACGGAGTTCGTTATCTGGTGGATGTAGTGAATGGTCAAAAGACCGGATTTTTCCTCGATCAGAAGTACAACCGGCTTGCAATTCAGCGGCTCTGCAAAGGGAAGCGAGTGCTCGACTGCTTTACGCATATGGGAACATTTGCGTTAAATGCCGGCATTGCGGGGGCGGAAGAGGTGACAGGATTGGATATTTCAGATTATGCGATCCACCAGGCGCAGGAAAACGCAAGGCGGAATCATCTGGAGGATACGGTGCATTTCCGGTGTGCCAACGTATTTGATGAGCTGCCGCTGCTGGCAGAGCGGAAAGAAAAGTTCGATGTCGTGATTCTGGATCCGCCTGCATTTACGAAATCCCGAGAGGCGACGAAAAATGCAATCAAAGGCTACCGTGAGATCAATATCAAGGGCCTGAAGCTTGTAAAAGACGGCGGCTATCTGGCGACATGTTCCTGCTCGCATTTCATGACGCAGGAGCTTCTGGCAAAGACCGTGCGCGAGGCAGCCAGATCCGCGCATAAGCGTCTCCGTCAGGTCGAATTCCGCACCCAGTCCCCGGATCACCCGATCCTGTGGGCAGCAGATGAGTCCTATTATCTGAAATTCTATATCTTCCAGGTGGTTGATGAGAAGTAAGGACTGGAAAGTGGCGGGAATGCTTGATTTATAAGGGATGGAAGACATTTGACGTTTACAGAGAAAACCTCGTAAAATATCATAAAACCGTGAGTAAAGCGGACATTTGCAATCCGCTTCGCTACTTGCGTTTAAAGTGGTAAGGAATGGCTGAAAAAAGGAATCGAGAAATCGATTCCTTTTTTGAGATTTGCGCGCTTTGGCAGGGGCAGATAGTATATTCTGAGTCATGCCGTGCGGCTGCGCGCTGAAGCATGTTCTGCTGCTTCACGCTCAATTTTCTTTATCACGTACAGATAGGAAATACCGGTAAATGCCGCCGCAGCGACCCATGCAGCCGGATCGGCAGCGCAGGCCATTGGATAGCTTAAAAGCTTCATGGCGGCGATCGAAACGACAAGGCGTGCAAGAAGCTCTGCAACACCGCCCATCATCGGCAGGAAGCTGTAGCCGCATCCCTGCATGATATTTCGGAAGATGTAGATCGTGCACAACGGGACATAGAAAGCAATGCAGAGATAGCTGTAGGTTTTTGCCCATGGCAGCAGTGCATTCACATCAACATCGCCGGAAAAAAACAGGCCGAGGCATGGACGGAGCAGAAAATAAACCAGTACGGCCATCGAAACCGAATAGATGGAATCTGCAATCAGAGCAGCGCGGACGCCGGCTTTGATCCGTTTGATGTCACCGCACCCATAATTCTGGCCGCCGTACGTTGCCATTGTCTGTCCCATTGCGACCATGCCCTGCGTCAGAAGGACCATAAGCTTTCCGGAGGCAGTAAAGGCTGCGACAGCTTCTGAGCCGAACAGGTTGATTGCAGACTGCATGATCATGGTACCGGAAGCGGTAATGGCAAACTGAAAGGCCATCGGGATTCCGGCAGCAAGCTGCTGACGCGAAGTAAGACGGGACGGTCGCCAGTGGCGTGGAGCAGGTTTCAGATCCGGAACGCGCAGCCAGATATACAGACCGCACAGGATAGCGGAGATGGCCTGAGCCAGGTTGGTTGCCCATGCAGCTCCGGCTACGCCCATTTGGAGTCCTATGATAAATAAAAGATCAAGTACGACATTGAGACAGGCAGAAAATATAAGAAAGAACAGAGGAATCTGACTGTTTCCGACCGCTCGCAGATATGCGGAAAACAGGTTGTAAAAGACATTTGCTGCGATGCCGATGCTGATTGCAATAATATAAGTATAAGCAGCATCGAAAATGTTCTCCGGCGTGTTCATAATGGTCAGCAGCGGCTTCATACTGAGAAGACACAGGATCGTCAGAATCAGGGAAGAGAGAACGGACAGAAAAATACCGTTTGCGACTGAGTGACGAACGGCTTCCGTATCGCGGGCACCATAGCGCTGCGAAACACGAATGGAAAATCCGGAGGTAATTCCCTGGGAAAATCCGGTAATAAGAAACATGATCGTGCCGGTTGAGCCAACTGCGGCGAGCGCATCAGCGCCGACATAGCGGCCGACAATGATCGTATCAGCCATGTTGTAGAGCTGCTGAAACATATTTCCGATCATGAGAGGGAAGGTAAAGCGCAGAATTACCGGCATCGGCTTTCCTTTTGTCATATCTAACTGCATGATGTTTTTTCCTTTCTGTAAAATAAGACAGCAATTCCGGAAAAGACTGCAGATCTGAGCAGTGGTCTTGCTGTGGAAACAAGCGTAAACGTAGCAATTTTATACATTGTATTTTGAAATGTCAAGAGGAAAAAGAAGAGAAAAAAGAAGATGAAAAAGAAGAGAAAAAGAAGGGAAAAAGAAGCGATAAAAGAAGCGATAAATAAGAGAAAAAGAAGGATAAAACGAAATATCCGCCGGGACAGCAGGTGTAAAAAAATCCGAAAAACCGTACGAAAACGAATTCGAATCTTGACAAAATAGTAAGACTCAACTAACATACATAATATATAGGTAACCAAAGTTTGTTACCTATATATGAGTATGTCCGGAGGCAGGGGAAGCATTCATCAGCTGTAAGTGTGCGGAACACAAAAGGGTGTATGCAGAAAGCAGTTTCCGGCGCGCTCCGAAAACAGAAAACTGCAGCAGAACATATGTTGCGGACAGGAGGAAGGAGTTATGTTTTTGACGATGCAGGGGATCCGGAAATCGTTCGGCGCAGGTGAGAGCCGTGTAGAAGTGTTGCGGGGACTGGATCTGGAGGTAGAAAGAGGAGAATTCTGTGTATTACTGGGACCATCCGGTTCCGGGAAATCCACCCTTTTGAATATCATTGGGGGAATCGACGGAGCCGATGAAGGCAGTATCGCGATCGACGGGGAACGGCTGGAAAATATGACGGAAAAAAAACTGTCACTTTACCGCAGGAAGCATCTGGGCTATATTTTTCAGATGTACAACCTGATCCCGAATCTGACGGTGCGGGAAAATGTGGAGGTAGGCGCATATCTGAGTGACCGTCCGCTTGATGTGGACGAGCTTTTGCATACCCTGGGTATTTATGAGCATCAGCGGAAGCTGCCGAATCAGCTCTCCGGCGGTCAGCAGCAGAGAACGGCAATCGGCCGTGCGATCGTGAAAAATCCGGATATCCTGCTGTGCGATGAGCCGACGGGTGCACTTGATTACAACACTTCGAAGGAAATTCTGAAGCTGATTGAGACGGTTAATCAAAAATATGGAAATACGATCATTATGGTCACGCACAACGATGCGATCAAGGATATGGCAGACCGTGTTGTGCGGCTGCGAGATGGTATGATCCGCAAAAACTACCGCAATGAACATAAAATTCCAGCTGCAGAGCTGGAATGGTAAAGGAGGACATGATGAAAAATCCTTTACGAAAACGGGTGCTTCGGGAACTGCGGGATGAGATTGGAAAATACCTGGTAGTATTTATTCTGATGGTATCCACGATTGGTTTTGTGTCTGGCTTTCTTGTGGCAGACGGCAGCATGATGACCGCGTATAACGAAAGCTTCGAAAAATATAACATTGAGGACGGAAATTTCCGTACGGACGATGAGATTCACCGGTCACAGCGGGAAAAGATAGAAGCGGAAGGCGTGACACTCTACGAGAATTTTTACATTGAAAATGAGATGGACAATGGAAGTACCGTGCGTATTTTTAAAAACAGGGAGGATGTTGACCTGGTCTGCCTGATGAAAGGAGAGCTGCCGCAGGAAAAGGATGAGATTGCAATCGACCGCATGTACGCGGACAACAATGCTCTGACTGTGGGAGATACGCTGACAGGGGGCAGCCATGAATGGAAAATTACGGGACTGGTCGCGCTTTCTGATTACAGCGCACTGTTCCAGAACAACAGTGATTCCATGTTTGATTCAATCAAATTCGGAGTGGCAGTCGTGACACCGGATGGGTTTGCGCAGCTGAACCAGGATCTGCTGCAGTACGATTACGCGTGGGTTTATGACGAGAAGCCCGTGACAGAAAAAGAAGAGAAAGAACGTTCCGAGGATCTGATGAAAGCAATCGGAAAAATCGTCACGCTGGAAGATTTTACGCCGCAGTATCTGAATCAGGCGATTCGTTTTACGGGCGATGACATGGGCAGTGACCGTGCGATGGTGACGGTACTGCTTTATATTGTGATCGTGATCATGGCATTTGTTTTTGCGCTTACGATCAGTAATACGATCCGGAAAGAAGCGGGCGTGATCGGTACGCTGAGGGCATCCGGCTACACAAAGCAGGAGCTGGTACGCCACTACATGACGCTTCCGATCCTGGTGACCTTAATCGGCGCCGTAATTGGAAACATACTTGGCTATACCATATTTAAAGATGTGTGCGCTGCCATGTATTATGGAAGCTACAGCCTGCCGACGTATGTCACGATCTGGAATGCAGAGGCATTTCTGATGACGACTGTAGTGCCGCTTCTGATCATGCTGGCGGTGAATTACGGGGTGCTGCGCCACAAACTGAATCTCTTGCCGCTCAAATTCCTGCGGCGTGATCTCTCAGGCAAAAAGCAGCACAGGGCGGTACACTTAAGCCCCCGGATCCGTTTTTTCCAGCGGTTCCGTCTGCGCGTCATCTTTCAAAACGTGGGCAACTACATCGTGCTGCTGATCGGAATCCTGTTCACAAACCTGATCCTGATGTTTGGCCTGCTGCTTCCATCGACACTTGATCATTATCAGAAGGAAGTGCAGGAAAATCTGCTTGCCAATTACCAGTATATCCTGAGTGTTCCAGTCAGTGCAGTGAGCGGCAGCCGGATCGATGAAGCGTTCGCACTGCTCGATTTTTATCTTGGCACAAGGACCGACAATGAGGATGCGGAGCAGTTTTCTGCATACGAACTGAACACAGCAGAGGATGGATATAAGAGTGAGGAGATTTTGCTGTATGGTGTAGATCCGAAGAGCAGTTACATTCAGGCAGATTTTTCGGAGGATGGTGTGTGGGTTTCTTCGGCATATGCCGATAAATATCTGTTAAAGGAAGGCGATACGATCACCTTAAAAGAGAAATACGAGGATGATGTGTATTCATTTCAGGTTGCAGGCATTTACGACTACACCGCGTCCCTGTGTGTATTCATGAAACAGCAGCAGCTCAATGAGACATTCGATCTCGGCGATGAGTATTTCAGCGGCTATTTTTCAGATACGCCGATCACCGATATCAAAGAAAAATACATCGGTTCGGTGCTTGACCTTGATGCCCTGACGAAAATATCGAGACAGCTCGATGTATCGATGGGAAAGATGATGGGACTGATGAACGGGTTTGCAATTCTGATCTTTGTGGTGGTGATCTATCTGTTGTCAAAGATCATCATTGAGAAGAACGCACAGGCGATCTCGATGACGAAGATCCTCGGCTACACAAATGGTGAGATCAGCAGGCTGTACATTGTGTCAACCTCAATTGTGGTAGTGGTATGCATTCTGCTCAGCTTTCCGGTTGAATGTGCCCTGATGAAATTTCTGTTCCGCGCGATCATGCTCTCAAGTATGACCGGCTGGATCACCTTATGGATCGATCCCATGATCTATGTGCAGATGTTTGCGGCAGGAGCAGGAAGTTATTTTGTTGTCGCCCTTCTTGAGTACCGGCGCATCCGTCGCGTTCCGATGGATGAGGCGCTCAAAAACGTGGAATAATTATAGAGAAGAACCTGCAGGCATCGAAGAGAATTACAAAGATCGGCTTTGATTAACAAAAAAGCAGTGGCGCACATTTCTGTGTTTCACTGCTTTTTTCTGGCATCTGATCGATTGTCATAGCACCCTGTGAGGATCTGAATAATTTTTTGCAATTCAAAGATTGATTTTCCCATGCAGCCTGTTATAAAATGGTAAAAACAGAAAATTTGACCGAATGAAACAGAAAAGGACGATTTGGCAGAAAAAGAGAGAAAATTTAACCGAGTAAAGCAAGTCCCCTGCGTAAAGCGGACATTCGCAATCCGCCCCCTTATGATATTTCATGAACGCAGTGCAATAAGCAGAGCAGGAGTTGTATGTATCCACCTTTCTGGAACTTCGGTGTGAAAACGGAGGAAAACATTGATTGATTCAATCAGATTGATACGATTTAAAAAATTTAAGGAGACGCGGCTGGAGCTGCGTCCGTTTACAATCCTGACCGGCGGGAACAATGCCGGTAAGACGGCTGTGCTGGAGGCCATCTGGCTGGCACTGCACAGTCTGCATGAGGGACGGCTGCTCTCGGTAGACCGGAGAACACTGCAGTCCAAGGTAAGCGGAACAGGCTGTTACTTGTTTGATCTTCCGTTTGTATCGCGGGAGGATCTGTCGGGACTGTTTTACAATCGGATATCCCGCAACAGCTCCACGTACGATGAAAACAGCGGAGCGATGCTGGAGTTGACGGATGAACGTGGAAATGAATTGAAGCTTCATGTAAGAGAGCTGTTTAAAAATATAAATGTGAAGCTGCTGACGCCGGAGGAGGAGCTTCGTGCGCCGCGTCTGCAGGCAAGAGCGCCGCTGTATCTTCAGGGCGGACGGGGTGTAAAGCTGCAGGAAGAGCGGCTGTTTCCGGCAGCAATGGAAGCAAGAATCGCGCAGGATGGCAGTTCTTCTGCATTGCGCAATATGATTCTCGATCTGAAAAAGCAGATGCCTCAGAAATATCAGTATCTGGAACAGCTGATGGAGGAAGCGTTTGCATTTCAGATCTGCGAGATGCAGTTTGATGAGAACAGAGAGCGTTATCTGATTTCGGAATATCAGGAGAAAGGAACGGCGGATGCGGTTCGCCTGGAATTTGGTAACTGCGGAAGTGGGATGCTGAATATTTTGCAGCTTCTGGCTGCAATTCTGCGCTATTGTCCGGAAAAGAGTGAAGTGGTATTGCTCGACTGTCCGGATGCAGGACTGGATGGACTTCTTTCTCTGAAGCTGATGGATACCTTGCGAAAAATACAGGAAGAGCTTGGAATTCAGATTATTCTGACGTCGGATTCGGAAACTGTATTGCGTGACGCAGATCCGGAAGAGGTGATTCCGGTGATTGCCGGTGCAAAAGTAAACCGGCCGCTGTGGATAAAGGATCAAAAAAGTGCGAAGCCAGTGGATATCGGTCTCGATGCATACGATCTGGCACAGGCAGTGAACAGCAGACGTCTGGTACTTTGCTCACTTGAAAAGAAGGAGGCGGAGCTGCTTCAAAAGATCATTGCCAGGATATCAGGAGCAGGAGTGCTTCCGGCATGGATCTGCGCGGAGGAAGGGCAGTGTGCACGGATAAAAGAAACTATCAGCCGTCTGTTTGAAAAAGAAATATCTGTATTCTGGATAAAAGAAGGAACGCATGAGCCGGAAACGGAAAATATCCGAACTCTGCAAAAGGGAGCAGTATCAGAGCTTCTGCTTGCAACGGAGGTTCTCCGGCGGGCAATTTCTGCAGTAGCAGGCAGGAGTAATGGCCTGCAAATGGAAGACAGTGAGCTGCAGGCGGAAAGAGAACGGGCATTTGAAACGGAAGCTCCTGTTTTGGAAATATTGTGCTGGCTGGAGCGGGAAAAGGGGATTCGGATCAGGATGCGGGAGCTTGTAAGACAGCTGAAAGCAGAGGATCTCCCAGAGTCACTTGCGGAACTGGTGAAAGCACCGGAGCTTCCTGTGGATAACGGAAATAAAAAGACAGAGGAAGAAGCTGACCGGAGACAGCACAAAGAGTATGAGCAGCTGTCACTTACCTTGCAAGAGTGATGCGAAGGACAAAACTTCATTTTTATCCATAGCTGTCAGCGGATGGGAAAAGAGAGTTTTTGCTTATGATAAATATAGTTGTGAGGACAGAAGATGAAGAAAGAAAAGCAGTATGAAGCAATTGAAAAAATGATGGAAAGAGTCAGAGAAGCATTCGGAGCAGAGCATAAGATCGCGCGGATGTTTGAAAAGTGTATTTCCAATACATTGGATACAACTATTAAAAGAGACGAAAACGGAAAAATTTTTGTTATCACCGGTGATATTCCGGCTATGTGGCTCCGGGATTCGTCCTGCCAGCTGCGGCCGTTTTTGCTGTTTGCAAAAGAAGAACCGGAGATTCTGGAGATAATCCGTGATCTGGTAAAGCGCCAGATGGAATGCATTTTGATTGATCCGTATGCGAATGCATTCAATGAAAGTGCAAATGGAAATGGTTTTCAGGATGACCGCACAGAAATGAAGCCGGAGCTGTGGGAACGCAAATATGAAATTGATTCCCTTTGCTTCCCGTTTCAGCTGTCGTACCAGCTTTGGAAGAATACGGGCTGTACAGAGCAGTTTGATGAAAGCTGGAGAAAAGCGGCAAAGAGAATTGTGGAGGTATTCCGGACAGAGCAGTATCATGAGGAAAAATCCCCGTACTATTTTGAACGGAAGAACTGTGTCTACACAGATACGCTTTCCAGGGGCGGCAAGGGTGCCCTTGTAAAGAGCGGAACCGGATTGATCTGGTCCGGCTTTCGGCCAAGCGATGATGCCTGTACCTATGGCTATTTGATTCCGTCAAATATGCTGGCCAGTGTCGTTCTTTCTGAAATGGCACAGGTCAGTCGTGAGGTGCTGGCAGATGAAGCGTTTGCGGCAGAGGCAGAGAGCTTTTCTGTGGAGGTACGAAAAGCAATCGAGGAGTATGCAATCGTTCCTGGGCACCAGAAAGAATTTTATGCATATGAGGTAGACGGTTATGGACAGTACAACATTATGGATGATGCCAATATACCAAGCCTTCTCGCCATGCCGTATATCGGATATTGTAAAAAAAATGCAGAACGTTATCTGAATACGAGAGAAGTGATCTTAAGTGAGTGGAATCCATATTATTACAGCGGAAGTGCCCTGCAGGGAATCGGCAGTCCGCATACACCGCACAGCTACGTATGGATGATAGCTCTGTGTGTTCAGGGACTTACGAGTGAAAGCCGCGAAGAAAAAGAAAAGATACTGGAAATGGTGTGTAATGCAGATGCAGGTACAGATCTGATGCATGAATCAGTATGCAAGGATGATCCGGAGCAGTATACAAGGCCATGGTTTTCCTGGGCAAATTCTGTATTCTGTGAATTTGTAATTGACTATCTTGGAGACTCGGTTAAAATGTAGAGGATGACGGCCTGGCAGAACGGTAGAAACAAACATAGAATTGTCGGAAACGTTTTGCAGGCAGAAAAAGCTTAAAAAGAAAGCTCAAGGACAGACAGTGCCGGAAAAAACAAGTCAGGAGGAAAATAAATGTTTTTAATGAAGGAACACGTCGGGAAGCTGATTACAGACCTGAAAAATCTGATTTATCGCGATATCCGACCGATCGAAACTTATCGATACAAAAAAGCGGGAAGTGAAAAACTGGATCCGAAGGCGATAGACACCACAGATTGGGAGTGTTTACCATCGAAGGATCTGTGGGGCGGCCATCGGGAGTATTTTTATTTTGAGATAGAGGTACAGGTGCCGCAGGAATGGAAGGGCAAGCAGGTCGTATACGAGCTGCGCACCGGAAAAGAGGGCGAGTGGGATGCGCTGAACCCGCAGTTTTATGCGTATGTGAACGGGGAGCCGCGAATGGGACTGGATGTCAACCATCGGGAGATCCTGCTGACGGACTGCGCCGCAGGCGGTGAACAGTTCAAAATCCTGCTTTCTGCCTACTCAGGCGACAACAACTTCTCCCTTCATATGGATTCTGAGATCAAGATCCTGGAGCCGGAGATTGAGGGCTATTATTACGATCTGGAGGTGCCGTATCAGGTGGCACGCGTGTTGCCGGAGTCAAACGAGAACCGCACGCTCATCATCCGCGCACTCGATCATTCGCTGCGCCTGCTCGATCTTCGGAAGGAGTATTCCGAAGCATTTTTTGAGAGCCTGAAGGCGGCGAGAGCAGATCTGGAGCAGGAATTTTATCAGAAGTACTGTGGCAGGATGGATGCGCCGGAGGTGTACTGTGTTGGACACACGCACATCGATGTGGCATGGCAGTGGACGCTCGGCGTGACGAGAGACAAGGCAAAGCGGAGCTTTACGACGGTGCTGGAGTTGATGAAGCAGTACCCGGAATATATTTTCATGTCGAGCCAGCCGCAGCTGTATGAGTATGTGAAGGAGGATGCACCGGAGATCTACGAGCAGATCAGGGAGCGGATCGCACAGGGACGCTGGGAAGCGGAAGGCGGCATGTGGCTTGAAGCGGACTGCAATCTTTCCTCAGGGGAGGCACTGGTACGTCAGTTCCTCTATGGCACGAGATTTTTCAAAAAGGAATTCGGTGTGGACAACAAGATCCTGTGGCTGCCGGATGTATTCGGCTATTCTGCAGCACTTCCGCAGATCATGAAGAAATGCGGCATCGATTATTTCATGACGACAAAGATCAGCTGGAATGAACGCAACAAGATGCCGTATGATACGTTTTTGTGGGAAGGAATTGACGGCACCGAGGTACTGACGCATTTCGTTCCGACGCGCGATTACGGTGCAGGCGCAGTTGAGGACGGCGTGGAGACGGCGCATTTTACGACGTACAACGGCTATCTGAATTCCTCCCAGACGATGGGCGGATGGCAGCGCTACAGCCAGAAGGAGCTGAACCGCGAGGTGCTGATGAGCTACGGCTATGGAGACGGAGGCGGCGGAGTCACAAAGGATATGCTGGAGAATCAGAAGCGTCTCTCCAGAGGCATTCCGGGCGCACCAAAGACTGTAATGTCAACTGCGCGCCACTTCTTCGAGACACTCGATTCCCACGTACAGGGAAAAGAGGAGCTTCCGCGCTGGGTTGGAGAGCTGTATCTGGAGTATCACCGCGGCACCTACACATCCATGGCGAGAAACAAAAAATTCAACCGCCGCGCAGAGTTTGCATGTGAGGATCTGGAGCTTTACGGACTGCTTTCTGAGCAGGCAGGCGGCTATGTTTACCCGAAGGAAGAGCTTGGAAAGCTCTGGACTGTGCTGCTGCGCAATCAGTTCCATGATATCCTTCCGGGGTCTTCAATCCGCGAGGTCTATGACGAGTCAAAAGAAGAGTACGAGAAGCTGTTTTCGGTGAGCCGCACACAGACGGATGCGGCACTGGAAAACCTGACTGCCAGAATCGATGGCCGGATCGGCGATATCACGATCTACAATCCGAACAGCAAGAGCGCTGCTGCGCCGGTATTGCTTCCGCTTGGACTGGAGCACTGCATGCTGTTAGATGGTGAGGAGATTGTTCCGCTGCAGAGATCCGAAAACGGCATGCTTGCAATTATCAAAGACATCCCGTCCAAGGGCTACCGTACCTTCCATCCGGTGAAGAATGAAGAGGTGGAAAAAATCGGCCTGCTGACACCGGCAGAGGCAGAGAAGGATGGCCTTCTCACAGAGGAGCGCCTTGGCATTCTTGTTTATAAGGACGAAAAGAAAGAGGAGAAGAGCAGCCTGACGATCAGCAGGTCCGGCGCAGAAACGCCGTTCTTCAAGGTAACCTGGAACGAAAAAGGACAGTTTACAAGCGTTTATGATAAGAAGGCAGAGCGCGAGCTTTTGCCGGAGGGCAAGTGCGGAAACGTGATCATGAGCTATGAGGACCGCCCGCACAACTTCGATGCCTGGGATATCAACCACTATTACACCGAGAAGGCATGGGAGATCGGTGATGCAGCAGAGATGACGATCGAGGAAGAGGGACCGATCCGTGCTACCATCCGCATCGAGCATCACTACCTGGATTCTGTTGTCACCCAGTACATCAGCTTTTACCGTGATCTGTACCAGATCGACATCCGCAATGAGATCGACTGGAATGAAAAGCAGGTGCTGCTGCGCTGCTATTTCCCGGTAGACGTGCATACCGATGAGGCAACGTATGAGATCCAGTACGGCAATGTAAAACGACCGACGCATTACAATACATCCTGGGATGACGCACGCTTTGAGGTCTGCGCACATAAGTGGATTGATTTAAGCGAGGACGGCTACGGCCTGAGTGTTCTGAACGACTGCAAGTACGGCTGCGACATTCACAACGGACGGATCGGCCTGACGATGCTCAAATCTGCGATCTTCCCGAATCCGGATGCCGATAAGGAACACCACAGCTTCACGTGGTCCTTATGTCCGCACGTAGGAAGATGGCAGGAAAATGACACGGTAGCGAAGGCTTACGCGCTGAACAATCCGTATCAGGTCATCAGAAAGACAAATGAGGGCGGCAGCCTTCCCAAATCGTATTCACTGGTATCCGTGGATGCGCCGAACGTCATCATCGAGACGGTCAAGAAGGCAGAGGATGGCGAGGGCACGATCATCCGTATGTATGAGTGCTGGAACCGCCGCAGCAAAGCGACCCTGATCTTTGGCCGCCCGGTTACCCGCGCTGCACAGACCAATATGCTTGAGGAAGAGGAGCAGGAGCTTGCAGTTTATGACGATACAGTGACGGTAGAGATGAAGCCGTTTGAGATTAAGACAATTGTTGTGTACTGAAAATGGATATTCGTAACAATATAATGGTAAAGTAAAGAAAATATAAGGGTAAAGTAAAGGAAAGGCATCGCCCATCCGGATGGATGAGGCGATGCCTCTTTTATGCAGTTATCAGATATTCCCTGCAGTCTGCAAAAGCAGCCTGCCAGTAAAGCGGATGGCGAATATCCACGTTGACTTGACAAAACAGCATATAGCATTTAATATAAAAGTATGACAAAAAAGTAATACAAATTGTGGAAAACAGGAAACAGTTCAGAGGAAAACAAGAATATGGGAGTAAAAATATCTGGCGCAGAGTTGGAAATTATGGAATATTTGTGGAAAAGGGATGAAAAATGCACGTTCGCAGAGCTGCTCGATTATTTTAACGAGAACAGACAGAAGGACTGGTGTAAGCAGACGCTCAATACAAACATTTTAAGGCTGAAAAAGAAAGGGCTTCTTACAAAAGAAAAGAACAGTGGTAAAGCCGTTTATTATCCAGCTATAACAGAGGTAAGGTATGAGCAGATGTGTGCAGAAGAAATTTTGGAAGAGTCTTATGGCGGACGCATTTCCAATTTTATTATGGCTTTTACAGGAAACAGCAAAATTACAGAAAAGGAAAAAGAAGAATTGCTGGACTATATTGATCAGCTGAAGGGATAATTTATGAGAATGCTGTTTGCAATGTCTGTAGCGGACAGTATACCGCTGCTGATTTATTATCTGGTATTCGGAACAGGGAAAAAGCCATTTGCAGCAAAGCAGAAGATGTGTCTTCTTCGGTTATCAATGCTCTTTTTTCTCCTGCCATTTCAGGATTGGAAGTATGCATTGCCGAAGAATTCGGTCTTTTCGTTTCTTTTTTTAAAAAATCCGAAAGGAAAAATCCATTACCTGAAATTGCCTGGATACATGGCGGTTTACAACCTGGAGAGTGAAAATTATACATTGGTAGCAATTTGGAAGCTGGTATTTCTGGCTCTCTGGATTGCAGGAATTGTCACTTTCTGTATTGTTTACGTGTATCGATACCAAAAGATGAAAAGAACTCTTTGGAATGATTCGGAAAAGATAGGAAAATCAGGAAACATCAGCTATTTGAAAAATGGAAAAGTGAAAAGCCCGTTTACAATTGGAATTTTCCAGCGGTGGATTATTTTTCCGGAAGAGGAGCTTGATCAGCAGGAAAAAAAGATGGTAGACCTGCATGAAAAAACACACGTGCGAAACAGGGATACACTTGGAAAATGCGTTTGCGTAGTAATTTTATTGCTGCACTGGTATAATCCGGCGGCGTGGCTTTTGCTGCATGAATACTGTAAAACGGTGGAAGAACTGTGCGATGAATATGTCGTAAATTCTTTACACGGAAAAGAGGAGGCAGGTGAATATGCAAAACTTCTGGTAAAATTTACGGAGACAAAAAAACAGGAGATCGTAATAGAGAAAAATTATCTTACGGGAGGAGAAAAACAGTTGAAACGAAGAATCGAAAGAATATTTCATGGTACGAAGAAGAAAAAATGTTTTCCGGTTGTGGTGCTGGTTACGGTATTTTTGTGTTCGGCAACTGCGATTGGATATCAGAAGCCAGGGGGATTAGAGAGTAGTGATCAGTTTGCAGGCGTTTCAGATGGTGATTTTTACTGGATGGATAACGAAGGAAAAATCATAGAGGAAGAAAACTATGATTTTTCAATGGGGAATTTTGTTTTTACAGAAAATAATGGAAAAGAAATGACTTTTACGAAAGAGATACAAAATAGCAGGGTTTCTTGTGCCCATACATATGTAACTGGCGAGTATAAGAAACATATAAGAAACTCAACGGGAGGCTGCAAGATTATCATTTATCGTGCCAAAAGGTGTTCGAAATGCGGATCTATACAAATAATTAAAAGACTCAATTCATTAAATTACGAAAAATGTACTCATTAGTTGAAAAGAAACATATATGCACAGCATTAATGTGTATATTTGTTTTGATAAAAAGTATTACATAAATATAATGCAAAAGGAGAAAGAAAATGAAGAAGAAAAAATTAGATATTATACTTCCAGTTGCCTTTATTCTACTTTCACTTTCATGCCATGCATCCGCAGCCGAAGAAGAACGTGAGCCGGATAAACTTCCGGAGATTACAGGCGGGTATACGGTGGAGCGCGTTGCAGCGGCAGAAATCGGGATTGTCAGTCCATCCGGGCTGTGTGTATATGGAGACGAGGTCTATATTTGTGATTATGAGGATGGCAAGATTGTGGTGACGGATCTGGAACTGAATCCGGTGCGGACATTTGGAAAAATTGGAATGGGGGAAGGAGAATTTTCACATCCGACAGATATTACCGTTTATCAGGATGAACTTTATGTACTCGATGCGGGCAGCAGCAGAGCGGAGATTGTAAAGACGGACGGAACGTACACAGGAGAGATCGGACTTACAATGTTGGACCGGCAGGGGTACGGGGATTATTACAGCATTGAGGTGAATGGAGCGGGCAGGATTGCGGTAAGCGCAGATAAATATGATACAAGCGCGGCAAGAGTACGATTGTATACAGGCGACGAAAAGGTGACTCCGAAAGGACAGTTTCGCGGCTGTCTGTTTTTATATGAGGATGTTTTTTATGCTGCGGATATGCTGGAATACTGTAAGGTATCACCAACTTCATCGGTTTATATTACCGGGACAAATTATCTGTATGAGGTAACAGATGAAGAGCTGGTGCAGAAAGCAGAACTGCCGTACAAATATGAACCGACGGATATGCTGGCACTTGGAAAGGAAATTTATGGGATTTCCGGCTCCTTTGGGCGGATTGATCGCTTTTCCGAAGACGGACAGGTACAGGAAGGGATTGCTCAGCTCCCAACAAGCAGCCTCAAACTGCGTTTTGCAGCAGAAACTTCCGATCAGTTTTACGTGACAGATCAGGAAAATAATCAGATCTATTATGTTCACAAATGACGGAGGAATCTATGTGGGACAGCATTTTCTTTCATCTGGAGAATATATGGAAAGATACCCTGGCATTTCGGTATCTGCACGGTGTGATCTTTTTTGTGATGGCGATCGGAATGGCAGTGCCGTTTTGGATGGGAGCGACGGTATGGGATTTGATGTCAGAAGCAGCGCTTTCAAGGTATCAGCTACCGGAACAGCTGATTGTTGCGGAATACCAGGACCGAATCAGTGAAGCGGAGACCTCTGAGATAGAAGCACAGCAGAGACAGAAATTGAAAAAAGAAAGCGAACAGATTGGAATTTCAGCCTTCCTGAGCGAAGAGGTACAATGGAAGAAGTGGAATGGAGAACCCTATGTGCAGGGATGTAGCAAAAACTTCTGGAAGCTGAATGGTTATCAGGTTCTGGATGGAGCAGACCCGGAAAAAGAGTGGTCGGGAAAAGGAGAACCTTGCTATGTATGTGATAACTGTGATCTGCTCTATCGAAATGGAATCTGTCCAGGAGATGAGATTCAGATCGCAGGCAAATCCTTTACGGTGGCAGGCATTTTGAAGGCTCCGAAGTTGTATGGAAGCATTGCCATTTCCTATAAAGCACTGGCGGCGCTGGCAGACGGAAAAGAGGCACAGTTTCAGGGACTTTATCGTTTTTTTGAGCCGACGGCACCGGAGGCAGTTAACGGCGTACTACTGGAAATGGATTCTGTAATCGGAGTGCTGACTGGCACAGAACAGGAGGCAGTATATCTGCAATCAGTAGAGCGCATTGCAAAAGAGCGGCTGACGACCGGAATTGCGATGCTGATTTTTACGATGATCAGTTTGGTTTCAGTAAATGGAGGCATGCTGATGCAGGAGCAAAAGCAACTGGCAGTGCGTCAGGCAATAGGAGCGAAGGAAAAAGAGCTTTTCTGGGAATATGCACTTCGCATGGAAGTGCTGTATCTCCTGGCCTGTGCAGTAAATGTGCCGCTTTATCCGATACTTTTTGGAAGTATGCATGGAATGAGCAGAGAACTGCCGCTTCCGGTGGTTGGAATTGTAGGGATTGCCGGGAGCGCAGTCTGGCTGTTTGTTACGGGCATACTGTGGGAGCGGATGATTGGAAAGCAGGCACTGATTCCGATTCTGAAGGGAGACGTATGAAATATTTTGCGGAACGCATTTTTCATCAGCTTTTTTATTATAGAAAACAGTATCTGGTGATCTGGCTGGAACTGCTGCTTGGAGTGATACTTCTGAATCTTTGTGTCAATCGTCTTCTGACAAGCCGGGCACTTGTAGAAAAGGCGGAACAGGCGATGGGAGCAGAAGAGCCGATGCTGCGCTATCATTGGACGGGAGATTCATGGGAGGAAGCATATGTGCCGGTGAGCTATGCACAGTACCGGGAGTTGGAGAGAAGCTTTGCCGGAAAGCTGGAAATTTCCTTTGCGGCGTGGGTATATGATAATGCCTTTTTCGGTGAGAACTGGGAAGAAACGGCGCAGTGGACACTGGTTTTTCTGAATGATCGTCTGTATGAGGAAATGTTCGGAGAGAAACGTCAAAAAAATACGGTCTATGCAGGGGAAGAGGCGGAGAAAGAGATACAACGTGCACAGAATGGAATAAAAAACGGGGAGGTTGGAAACTGGAAATTTAAGGCGGACTGGAAAACAGGCACAATACAGCTTGGAATTTTCAGAGGGAGCCTTCAAAGACTGACAGACGAGAACAGAGGGAAAGAGCTGGAAACAACTATGCTGGATGTATACAGCGATGAAACTTCGCATGTCTGGCTGAAGAATTGTGTCATTTTTCCGATTGAGTGGATGAGCGGGCTGGACCTGAGTCAGGAAAATACCAATTGTCAGTGCACACTGAAAGTGGGAGGCGCTGATCAGCAGCAAATGAAAAATGGAGCAGAAGAGGTACTGCTGAAACTGCAGGCGCAAAACAGTAATTTCTCTTACGAAATGGTGGATCACTATGCAGAACTTGAATCGCAGAAAGAAGAGCTGGACTGGACTGCGTTTTACTGGCTCCGTATTTCGTTTTCGGCGCTGCTGCTTGTTGGCGGCAGTCTGATCGGCCTTTTGCTGGTGCTGCTTCATCAGAGAAGGAGAGTAAAGGCAATCGCATACGCGATGGGAACGACGGAAAAATATCTGATGGCAGAGACGGCGGCGGAACTTGGAACGCTGTTTGGACTTGCGTTGGTGCCAGGTCTGCTGGCAGCGTGGTGCATCAATATAAACGAAATGCTTCCGATCACACCGCTTCAGTATTTTTCAGTGAGCAATGTAATTACGTCCGGTGTGATAATTGGAATCTTAGCTGCGGTATGTGTTATTTCCGGAAGATGGGAAGGAAAACTATCATACGTACAGATACTAAAGGGAGAGTAATGTGTGCTTCAGGCATGTTCTGGAAAAGGAAGAGTTGCAGAGGAAAAAAACATGGAAAGAGAGAATACGCGGCAGGGAATACAGGTAAAGAACCTGCATAAATCGTTTCAGACAGGTTCTGAGAGGACGCAGGTACTGCGCGGAGTGGATTTTACACTGGCACCGGGGGAGTTCTGCGCAGTGATGGGACGCTCCGGATGTGGGAAAAGTACATTGATGAATATTTTATGTGGTTTAGAGAGAGCAGATGACGGTATGGTTTTTGTTGACGGTCTTCGGATTGATACACTGGATGCAAGAGCGCTGGCCAGATACAGGAGGGAAAAGATTGGAATTGTGTTTCAGGGATTTTATCTGGATGAGACACGTAATCTGATCGATAATGTTGCGATGCCCTGTGGGTATGCAGGTGTGCCGGCAAAGGAGCGGAACAAGCGTGCGGAAACGCTGCTGAAAGAGTTTGGCTTGTTCAGCGAGCGTAAAAAAAGACCGTCACAGATATCTGGTGGACAGCAGCAGCGTGCGGCGATTGCGAGGGCACTTGTGAATCATCCACGCTATCTTTTTGCAGATGAACCAACCGGAAATCTTGATGAAGAGAATACGAGGCGCGTAATGGAGCTGTTTCAGGAACTGAACCAAAAAGGAATCGGCATTTTGATGGTGACGCATGATACAGCTGTTGCGGAGTGTGCACAGCGAATCGTGAAGATGGAGCAGGGAATTTTGGTTTCGCAGTCTGTATAACCGAGTAGCGAAGCGGATTGCGAATATCCGCTTTGACCAGAAAAGGCATCGCCCATCCGGATGGATGAGGCGATGCCTCTTTTATGCAGTCATCAGATATTCCCTGCAGTCTGCAAAAGCAGCCTGCCGTTCATAATCGATCCTGCGTATGGTTTGGTTTGAATTAAGCCTGCGGACCTGCAGCAACCAGAGCCTTACCAGCTGCGTTGCCTTCGTATTTAGCGAAGTTCTTAACGAATCTGGAAGCAAGATCCTGTGCCTTTGTCTCCCACTCGGAAGCATCAGCGTAGGTATCACGCGGGTCAAGGATTGCCGGATCAACACCCGGAAGCTCGGTCGGAACTTCGAAGTTGAAGTGCGGGATTGTCTTGGTCGGTGCATTGTTGATTGCTCCGCTTAAGATAGCGTCGATGATTCCACGAGTATCCTTGATGGAGATACGCTTGCCGGTTCCGTTCCAGCCAGTGTTTACAAGGTAAGCCTTAGCGCCGCTCTTTTCCATCTTCTTAACAAGCTCTTCTGCATACTTGGTCGGATGCAGCTCCAGGAATGCCTGGCCGAAGCAAGCGGAGAAGGTCGGTGTCGGCTCTGTGATTCCGCGCTCTGTACCAGCAAGCTTTGCTGTGAATCCAGACAGGAAGTAGTACTGTGTCTGATCCTTTGTCAGGATAGATACCGGCGGAAGTACTCCGAATGCGTCTGCAGACAGGAAGATTACGTTCTTAGCTGCCGGTGCAGAGGATACCGGGCGTACGATGTTCTGAATGTGGTTGATCGGGTAAGATACACGGGTATTCTCGGTTACGCTCTTGTCAGCGAAATCGATCTTGCCTTCTGCATCCAGAGTAACGTTCTCAAGAAGAGCATTTCTCTTGATTGCGTTGTAGATATCCGGCTCAGAATCCTTGTCAAGGTTGATAACCTTAGCATAGCAGCCGCCCTCGAAGTTGAATACTCCGTTGTCGTCCCAGCCGTGCTCGT
>ERZ824473.1787-NODE-1787-length-28178-cov-3.323934_pt1 | contig 28178 bp, 37 predicted proteins | sample MGYA00519874_ERZ824473 | MGnify/ENA primary metagenome ERZ824473 (study PRJEB31778, sample SAMEA3449151) | human gut metagenome | biome: human gut; feature: human-associated habitat; material: faeces | place: United Kingdom | collected 2010/2012 ... | reverse complement strand
TCAAATAATGAAATTTATGAAAAATCTGATATGGCCCGTGTGTTAAAATTAAGCAATACTACAGAAACAATTATATTTGATCGTATCAGTTCCGTTACGTTGAATGAAAATGTTGTGAATGATGCCGGTATTATCGAAGGAGTAAAAGGCGGAGAGTCATATGATTTTGATATTTATGCTGGGACAATTAAATATCCTGCAACATTAAAAGCTGACACACGAGCATTTGTATCAATGGAAGCTGCGTATACATATGATTACGATTTGCCCCAAGCAGAAATCGCGGTATTACAACTTCCGGAGTTTTTAAAGACAGGTTATTACTATATAAATGGCACAGGATTATTTCGATATATCGCAAATGAAGATAAATATGATGAAAATACAGATTTTAATGATCCGATGCTAGTATATGACGATGAAGGACATTTGATTGACTGTCCGGATGGATATATTGATGCGTATGGGAATACTCCTGCTTTATATACTGGTTATGCTGCAGACGAGACCGATACGGAACTTATAAGTGAGACAGAAACAATAGAACCATCGACAGAAGAATCATCAGAAGAAATAAGAACTGAAAATATTCTTGAATACCAATTGGATATTCCAACAGATATAACAACACTTGATATCGACATATCTTATGAGAAAAGGAATATTGGTAATACTATTGTTCCTGCTCCGTCTCTAATGCTTGTTTCCTCTGGTGGAGCAATTCAAACAATTGATGGAAATAATGGGAAAATTATTAAAGAATTAGAAATACTAAGCGCAGGAACATGGAAAATAAAACTTATAAATGCAGAATATTATTATTTTGATGGAAGCTATAAACTTTTGAATAATAATGAAGAGGCTGTTGAAACGCATACATTAGACGAATTGACAGAAATAAGTTCAACAGAAAATAACAATCCTACAGATTTGAATAATGGCGCTGAAAATTCTGAAATGATTCGATCGACAGAAACTACATAATTTATAATAAGAAAGGAGATAGCTGCACAATGTGCAGCTATAATTAAATATGGAAGAGCTACGAACATCTTATAAAAATTTTTCAGATAGAATAAAAGAAGAAAATGAAAAATTCGATATGGAATATCCTATCATTCCGTTAGGGAAAACAAGATCAATTCGTTTCCCATATTTTTCTTATAAACAATATCCAGATGGATTAGCTTTTAAAGAAAAAGATATACTTGGATTTGTATATACCGATTTAAAGCATCGCATACACCATACTGCTGTTGGAATTATTAGGAATGAGGATAGCGAAGATGAAATAAATTTTTTCGATATAAAAGATTTGGAATCACGAATACACTTAAATTCCTGTGGCTTTATTCCAGTTAAAAATAACCAATATATTATAGTTGCAAAGCGAAAAATAGATTGGGTTGAATTAATAAGTGTGTGTATAGCAGTCATAATTACAATTTTGTTCTTTTGAAACAAAAAGGAAATCTCTTGTGAGAGGTTTCCTTTTTTTTATTTTTTTCTGACATATTAAATTCAGAAAAATGAATGAGTGAAGTAAAGAATATTTCAAGTGCCCTTCTTGAATAACTTGCTTAACGGTTTCATTATTCCAAAATTTCAAAATCAAATGCGTAATAAGAAAGGAAATCAAAAATGGAACGACAGTGTGATTTTATTAACGAAGTACATTTAACAGGACAGATCAAGCATATTCATCGTAATTTTGAAAAACGGGTTGCTGGAATTGAGGTAGCAACGTATGGGGGACATCCGAATTATCCGGAAGTTCTTTGCTTAGGAGACCATTTCGCAGATGCAGACACAGTAGCAGTAGGAGATTGGGTGAAAATTACTGCTTGTGTTCAGACCAGAAGGAAGAGAATTCAGGAAGGTGATTCTTTCCGAACAGATTATCGTCAGGGCTTAGTTTTAACGAATATCGAAAAGACAGAAAGCATTGGCGAAAAGTATTTTGGTCAGAATGCGGAAAACGGTCTTTATGACACACAGAATTTAGTTGTGTTAACAGGAACTGTTAATAGCTTTAAGGCACTTGGAAATAGAGCGCAGCTTACTCTGTATTGCATGAATGGTAAATATCGCGATCTGATCATGGTTGCATTTTTTACACAGGATGCAAAAGAATTTGTGTCTCAATTTGAAAAAGGCGATTGGGTTAATGTCGTTGCCAGAGTACAGACAACTTCTGCATCTAAAAGCAATACAGGACACAAGAAAGAATCTTTAGTGGGGGCAAGAATTAACAAAGTGGCTGATGCCCCATCTGTTAAGGAGGATGGAAATGAAAAATAAATTAAAAAATGTAAGGAATTGGATTTATTTAAGAAACAAGGAGTTACAAGCGGCTTTTGTTATAAGTATGCTAATGCCTCTTCAAGCGGGAGCTACTAACGCTAATACAAATACGACACAAACAATTATGAAGAATGCTCTTGATGTTGTGTTCCAGATTTTTATGTATGTCGGTATTTTTGTAGCAATTTTTGGAGTGGTCAATTTAATTAATTCTATTCAGCAACAGGATGGTGATCGGCAGCAAAAAGCGGTTGGAGGCATTGTTATTGGTGGAGTTATGATTGGATTAAAATTCTTTGTTGCAGCAATTATTAATAATGCTGGAACGGGTATTACCCTTTAAAGAGTTATTAATTCATAAATATAAAATTTGCAATATAATTTCCGTTATGCACAAATCCCGGGTTGTATGACTCGGGATTTAATACATAAATATTAAAAAGAAGGAGAGAATTATGGCATTCCCTACTGAATGGATTTATCAAAAATGCGTAGATGCTGTTAGCGATATTTACGGAAGCGGAATGGTAGAAAAAACGCGCCCATGGCTTGAAGTAAGCAGTACAGGTAATTTTGCTGGTGTATGGGGCTTTATTGAAGCGGGCTGCAATGTATTTATTGCTGTAGGAACAATTCTTGTTGTAATATATTTTGTCATAAATTTATCTGAAAAATCAATTTCACAAGGGGCTACACTTGAAACTTTTGCTAAATATTTTATTGAATTTTGCTTGGCTCTATTGCTAATAGCGAATGCTTTCCGAATTGTAGGATTTGCGAGTTCTATTGGATCCGGCGTATTAACTGATGTCGGGACAATAGCAAGCCAAGCGACAGAAGATGAAACAACTCCTGGCGGCAGTCTCTTAGCTGAGATTGATGAAATAAATACAGGATCAAATGGAATAGGAAAATTTATGAAATTATTACTATTCTACTTAACAACATTACAGTTCCCAGCACTTTTAGCAGCAATCGGCAGAACATTAGTCATAGTAGCGTGCATGGCCCGAGGAATCAGCATTATTATTTATGGTGTATTTCTGCCAATCCCAATTGCTGATGTATATAAAGATGGCTTAAATTCTAAAGGAATCCGATATATTAAAAAATTCATAGGATTATTCCTGCAAGGAGCTGTTATTCTTTTAGTTGTTATTGCATCTTCTTACTTACAAGGTTCTGTTTCGCAGGAAAGTGGATTAACAGGAGCACTTTATAGTGTAGGCTTAATATTTGTAACTGTAATGATAATTTTTAAGTCACAATCTATTGCAAATGATATTGTTGGCGTATAAGCGCGATAATAATATAGGAGGATATATGATAGAACGAGAAGTTTGGCAAGATATTCGAAAATATAAGAAAACTTTTATTGGGGCTTTTACATTACGTGAAACGATTTGTTTTGTAGCAGCGGCAATTGTGTGTATTCCTTCATTTATTTTTTTATCAAAAATTTTTATACAGTCTGCAGCAATATTTGGCGCAGCATTATTGGCTGTCCCTTTTGTATTATGTGGTTGGAAAGAAATGTATGGAATGACATTTGAACGTTATATTTTCCGACAAATCAAAAAAAAGTTGACAAGAAAAACCGTGCGAATGTATAAATCTCAAAATATGTTTTTGAATTATTTTGATAAAGGACATATCGAAGCGACAAAAAAAGAACAAAAAGAGATTCGCAAACAATTGAAAGCCGAAAAAGATACCAAATATAAGATGATCGTATAGTATTCCAGTTTCTCCTATTTTTTCTGACATATTAAAGTTAGAAAAAATAGGAGGTTTTTTTATGGGCTTTAATTCTAAAAAAATAAAAAGTTCTTCTAAAGAGGAGAATAAGACCCTTCAGAATGGTGCTGAAAATCAGGAATCTTTAAATAACAATGACGAAGGATCCTTAAAACAAAATAAAGGATCTTTAAAACAAAAATATGGGGTTCCACAAAAAACAAAAAAATCATTATTTTCGATTGTGGGCACCACGCAAGAAAGTATTCCTTATTCAAGTGTGTACCCAGAACTTGGAATTATTGAAACGCAAAAAGGATTATACACAAAATGTTATCATCTGAAAGATATGAATTTCAGAACAGCGCAGGAACAAACACAAGTGTCTGTTTTTGAAAAATATCAGAAATTCCTCAATTTGTTTTCTGCGAATAACAGAGTGCAAATTGTTATTAACAATTCCAATATCGACGAAAAGACAGTCCGAGAAAATGTTACTTGCAAAATGCGCGGAGACGGATTGGATGAATTGAGAAAAGATAATAATGAAATTATTCTGCAACGAATGACAGAAGGACGCAATAATCTGACCTCTGAAAAATATTTGATTGTTGGAGAACAGGCAAAAGATATAAAATCTGCAAATGTTGCTTTTTCTAGTCGCTTGGATAGCACTATTGCAGATCAGATGAAACAAATTACTGGATCGAGAAATGCAAATATTCCGCCAATGACAATAGCTGAACGATTAAAGCAGCTACATGATCTTTATAATATCGGACATGAGACTTCTTTACCCGAGACATTTGATATAAATGCATATCTGAATCAGGGAATGTCTACAAAAGATATTGTAGCCGCTTCTGGTATTAGCTTTTATCGTGACTATTTTCAATTAAATGATAAATTTGGAAGAGTTGTTTATCTGCGCGATTTGCCGTCTATTCATAATACAGAATTTGTGGCAGAAATTTCAGATTTGCCATTTAACTTAACGGCTAGTATCTATTTGGAACCATTGGAACAGAAACAAGCATTTTCTATCGTTCGTAATAATATGGTTACGATCAATGGTAATGTTATCAAAGCGCAGAAAATTGCAACTAAAAGCGGATATGGGCACGATATGATTTCTCCGGAATTACTTCATGCACAAGAACAAGCACAGCTTCTAATGGATGATTTAAGAAGTAGCAACCAGAGATTATTTTTAGCAACAATTGTAATTGCTCATTATGCAGATACAAAAGAAGAATTGGATGAAAACACGCAGGCAATAATTGACCTCGGTAATCGCTATATGTGTGCAATCAGTCCTCTCTATTCTCAGCAAGAGGAAGGATTTAATTCCGTATTGCCTTTGGCTAAAAATGAGTTGTGTCTGGATCGTTTAATGAAAACAGAAACAGCCGCATTATTCATTCCGTTTAATTCAGAAGAAGTAAATCATAAGGGCGGAATTTGCTATGGACAAAATGCTTTATCAAAGGTACTTGTAACTGTTAATCGAACAGATGGAAATGTTATGAAGAACCCAAATGGCGTTATTTTAGGAATGTCCGGTACAGGGAAATCTATGTTAGCAAAACATGAAATGTTATCTGTTTTATTAACAAGAGACGATACAAATGAAGTGTATGTTCTTGATCCAGATGGCGAGTACACAGAATTGGCGAATCAATTAAATGGATTAGGAAGTGCAGTTATTCATCTTGAACCCGGGTGTGGCGTCCATATCAATCCTTTTGACATGGACTTGAATTATGCAGCAGATGATGAAGGACAGAAAGATCCAATTTCCTTAAAAACGGATTATATCTGTATGATTTGTGAAACGGCGAATAATGCTCGTTTTGGATTAACAAATGCAGAAAAATCAATTATTGATCGTTGCGTAAGAATTTTATATAAGCCGTATATGGAGCATATGGCAACTCTTGGACGTGATGTAACAATTGATTTAGCGGCTACTCCGACTTTAGAGCAGTTTTATGAGTTGCTGTTCCAGCAGAGCGAACCGGAAGCGCGCAATTTAGCACTATCCCTTGAAATTTATTGTACCGGTTCATTTGATACGTTTTCAGGCACAACGAATGTAGATGTTAATCAAAGGTTTGTTGTTTATGATATTAGTAATCTTGGTTCCGGAATGAGAGAATTAGGGCTTCAGGTGTGCTTAAACCATGTTTGGAATAAAACAATTGCTAATAATAAAAAAGGCATTACCACCTGGTTTTATATTGATGAGTTCCATGTTTTGACAAAATCAGAAACTTCATCAAATTATCTGGTGCAGATTTGGAGGAGATGCCGGAAGCATGGTGGAGTTGCAACAGCAATTACACAAAATGTAGGAGATCTTTTAAAAACGGAAGCATCCTTAACTATCATTAATAACTGTGCTTTAGTTATTATGCTTGGGCAGGCTCCGCTTGATAGAGAATTATTGCAGAATTTGTATCATTTGAGCAATGCACAGCTTGAATATATTACAGATTCTCCTGCTGGACAAGGACTTATTTATAATGGATCAACGATTATTCCGTTTACGAATCGGTTGCCTAAGACAAGCAAAATCTATCAGATGATAACAACTGATCCGAATGAAAAGAAGAAACGGCAGATTGGGTAATCACAACTGTAACAATTAAATTTTAGTTTTTAAATTTAAAATGCCCGGCAAAATGCCGGGCGTAAGGAGGCTTATGGGGAATATCATAGAATTCAAGGAAAAAGGAATAAAACCTTTAGAAAAAATGACGGATGAAGAAATTATTGAAGCCTGTATGAGTGAAGAAACTCCGGCAGCGGTTTGTATGTTTCAGCTGGCAGAAACTCCAAAGGGGCAATCATTAGAGAGACAAATGGACCAAGATAATTACACAATTTTAGGTGAGCGTTCTGTTTATAATGCTTTATTAAAAATAGAACCGCGTCCATCTGTTGTCAGCATCCGACTTAAGTTTAAGTCAGCTGTCGATCCGGAACTTAAACTTTTATGGAATCTGTTAAGTAAATATGGGGAAAAGAGTTCTCTTTTAAATAAGGAAGAAAAGGATACTTTTTTGTCCATGTCTATTATGCCTAATGACTATATTGGACAAGTAATGATTACCGCAGTAAATCCAATTAGTTGGACACTTGAGCCGGAAATTATTGGCACCCCATTAAATAATATGCTCCATATTGATTTCTGGGCAAATGCTATTTACATCATTGATGGCGATGATATTGGGGACACAAATATTCAAGAAGAGATCGCAAATATCAAACGTGAAACAGAGAGGAAATATGTGACACGACAAGGAGACGAATTAGATGGCGAATAAAAAAACAGTAAGCATATTAACAATAATAATCTTTAGTATAATGCTTTTCTTATTTGCGGATGACGCCATGGCAATGGATATTTCAGAAGATGTTCTTATGGGGTATGCTACAGAAGAATTAGAAAGTGAAAGTGCTTCAGAAAATCAAGAAGCGCTTACATCGACGCTAAATATTCGGTGCTATGTAGACCCAGATATCATGCAATATAATGAAACAATACTATTTACTTTATACAATCAGACAAAAAATGAAACACAAAGTTTTCAGCTAGAATCAGTGAATGACTATTTTAATAATATTAATATTGCCGCCGGACATTATTTTATTTATGCCACGATTGCTAATAATGATGGTACATATTCTTTATATTGTCCACAGCAGGAATTTTCTGTAGAACGTGGCTCTATTAATCTTATTTGCGCTTATGGGAAACAAGAATATATCAACAACTTGAAAAAAAGTTGGGGCGATTTAAAGGTATATGAGCAGACAGATGTTAATGCTATCCAGAATATGAGTACAGAAACAAACAGTATATACAAAGAATCTGAAACAGAGGCCGTAATCACTAAGACGACAGAAACCGAAACTATTATCCCTGTAAACATTAATGAAGAAAAAACAGATAGTAAAAAACAGCATATAAATATTTACGGGATTATTCTGCTGATCATAATGATTATTTATATTATTTATAGTTTGTATAAGAAGAAACGCAGATAATGCGTTTTTTCTTATATATGTAATCATTTCCAAAACAAAGGAGGCTTTTATGGCTGTAAGAAAACCATACGATATAAATAATGCCTATAAAAATCTTGATTATCGGATAACGGATTATCCTGATTCGGACAAAGAAGAAAATGTAAATAATTCATCAGCTGACAATATTGATTTCTCGAATCCATATAATTATGGGGTGAATAATTCAGATGCGTGGCAAAATGACAGTATCCTTGATACCGGAGTAGCAAATAGAGTACAGGGATTTGACAGAGAAAAAGGAACTAAGCAACTTGCTAAAGAAGAAATAGCAAAAACTACTGTTGAAAATTCCGAAATGTACCAAGGAATGGTAATGGTAGATGGATTTATGGAAGCTACTGCGGGTGCTTTATCTGCTTGTGCTTTAAAGTCGCAAGAATCACAAGCGTTCCAAGATCTTGATTTCCAGACTCAAGGATATAATCAAGCAATGAAAAATGTCTTAGGAACAGATTTGGAAGGAAAGTATCATGTCGATCTGACAGAGGATTATGGATTTAAGGGAGGATCTTTCAATGTAAGCATAGCTACAGAAACAGATCGTGGAGCAGCTATCATATCGGAGAATATGACATTATCTAGCGAGAATTATTTAAAAGCATTAAAAGGCGAAAAAATTGAAGTCCGTTTTAATCAAAATGTTTATGATTCTTGCAAAATAACTGGAGCTGTAGCTGCAAAAGATGGTCGTTACATAGTAGATGCCAGTCAGTTTTATATGTCTGCAGGGACACAACTTAATGGCGAAGCAAGGACTATGACATTACAGCAATACCTTACACAAAAGTCTTCTATTAAAAATCGCCAAGATTTAATCAGCCACGAATCTCAAAAGGTATCAAAGGCATTAGAACATGTTGGCATTCACGGGGCGGATAAAATGAGTATTTTGGATTTAACTGCCCTTAAAAATCATGCGGCAAATGAAGATGTTAAAACAATGATTGACGCAATGATAGGATTTAAGCAATATAATGAGCAACATGGAAAAACGAATAGATCGAAAAGAAATACTAAAAATGCAAGAGACAGATTTTTCCGAAAAAATTTATTTAAAGAATGCGATCTTACTTCTGGAATATATGTTGCTAATATGGCGCGAAAAATTGGAGGAAAATTAACAAAAGGGGCATTGTATGCAGCACATTATGCAAGTTCAAAAGCATTAAATGCGTCATTAAAAGCAGGAATTGTCGCCGCTCGTTCAGCACATATGCTCGCTACAGAGGTAAGTGTCACAAAGTTAGATGGCTATTGGAAGCTTTATGAAAAAGTTGGACAAGCCGAAAAAGCAGCTGAAAACCTTGCTACCGGTTATGCGAATGCTCCTCAAAATATCAAAGAAGCTAAAAAGCAAGGCAAAAAAGAAATCAATAATAAGATAAACTCCTGGAAAGTTGGGAAAGGAGAACGGAAGATAAAAAGATATAATCGCCGAGAAACAAATGCGATTGGTAGAAAACTTAACAGAAGAATTGATTTGCATCGAGAACGAATGAGAAATTTAAAGCAATTTACTTCTCGATTTAATCCAGCAAAAGAATTTTTGGGAAAAGCAAAGGATTTTGTCTTGTCTCCTTTTAAAGCAACAGGAAGATTTTTTTCTACTGCACGTACTTTTATCATTAAAATGGTACTTGGTGCGGCAGGAATATTTTTGATTTATGCGATAATCTCTATGGTTGCATCAGCATTATTTTCTGCTTTCATTGGCGCCTTTTGTACTGTGACAGCATTTGAAGAAGATGATAACGGAATAACTGTCGGACAGAATGCCGTCAATAAGCTTTATGCATATGGAGGAACTTTCGTTCGGAATGCATCAAATAAGAATAACTTGTCCGGAATGTTAGATGAAACAGGAATTATGTCGGGAAGAAGAGGCGCGACAGGAGGAGAATTCAATGTTACATTAGATGAGTCTCAAGTAACTTGCGTTTATGAGGACTCATCTGGAAACTCAATTTCATCAGCTGATTTTTATAATGTAAAGGAAATTATGTCTTCGGCAGAAATTCATTTTATGTCAGAATATACAAAAGATTCCTATTACGAATTTACGCAAGAACTGTGGGAACATACACATAGTTATTATGTAGAATTTAGTGATGTATTTTATTGTGATGATGAAGACAATTGTGATAACTGGCAGACTTTTTCACATACAGATAATTTAGATGATTGTGATAATCAGCAAACATGGCAGGGTTATGGAGAAGACGGTCCGTATGAATACAATTACTGCGGCGGACACAGTGAATGTGGTGGACATGTAAAGGCAGAAATACATTTAGTTGCTGAGAGAGGGCTAGATGAATTGAAACCTAGGGTTGCCGAAATGGCTGATTGTATGAATTATGTTCCTCCGCACGGATGGGCCGGAAGTGATACAGATGGAATTGATTATGTAAATGATACATATTTCGATGAGATGTGGGAAGTTTTTATGGATATTGATTGGAGAGAAGAATATAATGTCTCTCTTGGAGCGGGAACGTTTGATGCGTCTACTGTAGCCCTTACTGGAGAAACTACGCAAGCAATACATGATTTCCTAATTGAGTGCGGCTATTCTGAAGCTGGTACAGCAGGAATTATGGGAAATTGGTTCACAGAATCAGGATTTAATCCAACAGCAACTAATGGGAATACGTTTGGCATAGCACAATGGCTTGGAGGCAGAAAAGATAATGCCATTGCATTTTTATCAGCCAATGGATACGATATTTATTCATTAGAAGGACAGCTTAATTTCTTTTATTATGAAATGGCAACAGCATACCCAAGAGCGCATGCAGCAATGATGTCAGCAACAGATCCGGTAGAAGCAGCATCTTACTTTTGTGCTTGTTTTGAAGGATGTTATGCAAGCCGAGATTCGCAATGGTATGGTAATCCAGATTGTTATTATCCTTTTGGTCGGTACTCTTATTGGCAAGCGTTAGATAGGCGAAAGAGCTATGCGAATTCATATTTCAACACGTATGGAATGTAATATTATATACGCAAAAAGCGGCTACGACAAGCCGCTTTTTGCGTATAAAAAAGCAAATTTTTTTCTGACATATTAAAAACAAAAAGGATGAATTTGCTTATGTCAAAATTAAAAATCGGAGAAACTCCGAACGGTGTTCTTGTAAAGAACCGAAAAAGTCAATTGAGGCAAACACTTATTATTGGAGGAATTTTGTATCTCATTTTATTATTAATTGTCCTCCATGCTTCTGCTTATATGGCTTTTGATTATCAAATGTCTATTTATGAGGCATTATCGAAAGCTCTAACGGCACTTCAGACACACCCTTTTCAATTTGTTGCTATTCCAACTGGTTGTGCGCAGTATATCCTACTGATGACAACTTTATATGCACTCGCTGTGCTTTATGTGTGGGCTGGCTATAAAAAAGATATGCATATGATGGGAGATGCATCATATGGTACCGCACATTGGAATACTGATTTGCAAAGTTATAATAAGCGCTTTACTGATCCAGCAGGAACTGTCTCAAAAGATGGAAACAAAAATACGATTCTTACAGAAGATGTATATATGAGTATGGACGGACATAAAACCCGGCGTAATATTAACGTTTTCTTGATTGGTGGATCTGGTGCAGGAAAATCGCGTTTCTACATTAAACCAAATCTATGTCAAATGCCACTTAATACTAGCTTTGTTACAACCGATCCATCTGGAGAATTATTGGAAAGCTGCGGACAAATGCTTGAGGATTTTGGATACAAGATTAAGGTACTAAATCTTGTTAATATGAAAAAATCTAATACCTATAATCCTCTTAATTATATCCATGAAGAAAATGATGTTATTTTACTGGCAGATTGTTTATTAAAAAATACGGCAGATGCACAAAAAACAGGCGACGGTGATTTCTGGGAAAAAGCAATGAAGTTAATGCTCCAGGCATTCATTTTTGCTTTATGGCTGCATGGAGATGAAATTGGTTTAACGCGTACTTTTGATTCTGTAATGACTTTAATGCGTGGTTGCACTATCGAAGAAGAAGGAACCTGTAGCAGCGATACTATTTCGGATACAGACAAATTGTTTAATCTGATTGAATTTGGCTACATGGAAAAAGATGGTAAGATTATCGCAGGGACAAAAGCGACTGTTGGCAATCCGGCATATAAGCATGCTTATGGCGAAGATATTGCTATCCGCCAGTATAAGAATTTTAAAATGGGCGCCGGAAAAACTTTGAAGAATATTTTAATTTCTGCAATGGCCCGATTTTCTAATTTTGATTCCCAGCAGTTAATTGATTTGACTTCTGGAAATGATATTGACCTGACGATGATCGGACGTGAGAAAACAGCGTTATTTGTTATTCTCCCGCAGGAGCATGATTCTTTTAACTTCCTTGCTGCAACTATGTATAGCCAGTTGGCACAATCTTTATATTTTGATGCCGAGAATAAATGCCAAGGCAATTATTTAGTAACTGACGCAGATGGCGAAATTGCCAAAATTTTTGAAATTGATCATTCTGCTGAAATAGAAGAAGCTATTTCACGAAAAGCGCCAGAAGAAGAATTAGTAATTAATTTTGAAAACGAAATAATAGATAGCAATAAGCAAGAAAAGAAGGCTGCAAAAAAAATAAATAATATTTTCAAAAAACTATTTAAAAAGAAGCCTATATCACAAAATGAAAGTGATGAAGCTAAGGCCGAAGAAAATGAAAAAAATACTCTTCCAATAGAAGATGCCGGCGGACGAAAAGATGAAGATGTTAAAGCACTAGCATCCCAATTTGTAGAAGATCTTAAGAATTGTCGGTTAGTACAGCGTGGCAAAAAATATGTAATAAAAGCAAAGATCGGAGATATTGAAGAAGATATTGCTGAATATGGGAATCGGGAATATGCTATTCGAAAAGCGAAAGCCCTTAGAAATTGTTCTGTCAAACAAGGTGGCTTATGTTTACCTTTTAACGTGCGAATGCTTCTCGATGAGTTCGCGAACATTGGAGAAATTCCAAGATTTACAAACCTCCTTGCAACAATGCGAAAATATAACATTTCTGCAGCCTGCGTATTGCAGAGTTTAAGCCAGATCAAAAAAATGTATAAGGATGATTGGGGATCTATTATTGGTAACTGTGATGCGCTTTTATTTTTAGGCTGTGGTGAGTATGAAACGCAAGAGTATATTTCAAAGAAACTTGGAAAAACGACAATTCGTGTACGAAATAACTCTATTTCCAATGGCGGAAAATCCGGAAGTTCTATGAGCTATCAGTACGTTGCGCGAGATTTATTATCTCCAGATGAGGTTGGACAATTAAGTGATAATGAGAGTATTCTTTTAATTCGAGGTGTCCCCCCATTTAGAGGTAATAAGTATGAATATACCAACCATCCGAATTATAAGTACACGGCAGATGCAGACCCAAATCGGGCGTATAAGATAAAAATAAAAGCAAAAGATATATCCAAAGCTGATGTCACTTTAAATGCTCCAGTTATAAGTTTTTCTGAAACCGAGGAAGGTAAATTACTTTCAGAATCGCAAAGAGCAAAATCTACAAGAAGCAGACGGCCTCAAAACAGAAAAAATAATATGGAATCTATCAGTGACACAATTTCTCAAAAGAAATCTGATAGCAAAATGTCTGAAATTGGAGCAAATATGTTTGCTGATTCCGCAAGATTTACAAAGCAAGAGTATGAAAAAGCGAAAAAAAGTTGCAGTGCTCCAAGGCCTGCAAAAATGGAAGATATCGAATCCATTTTTAAAGAATCAACAAAAGTAGATGCAAAAGATTTTTTATTTGGTTTGACGGAAAGCTTTTTATCGGAAGAAGAGGAAAAAGTTATAGCCTCAAAAGCTATATCTGATTCGAGTGTTTTTACGCCCGATAAAGAGAATGAAAAAATTGAGTCTCCTGTTGAAAGAGGAAGTATTGATGCTATGGAAGATTCTTTAAGCGCAAGTTCAAGCACAGCAACATTATAATGCTAGACAGAATAGAGGGAGTCGCATAGTCGCATAATTGCGATGTCCCTCTATTTTTTAATATGTCTGACATATTATATATGATTTAGTGTATCAATTATATCAAAAAGAGAAAAGGAGAATTTTTTATGAAGTTAATGAAAAAGGAAATGGCATTTATTGTAATTATGAGTTTAGCATTGTCAACTTTGACGGGATGCGCCGCTTTTGACAGTATTACAAACGATCTCAATGGAGAAATCACCGGAAATACATATAATGCAACTTTTTATACCAATGGCGGAGAAGAGTTTATGGAAATGTCTGGATCTAAAATTGATATTAGTGCAAATATCGTAAAAGAACCAGTATATTCAAGTTCTGGTTGGGGATATACTAAAACGCTTTCTTCGGTTGTCACTGTTACGATTGATGGCAAAGAAGTGGAATCTTGTGGCAGTACAATAATTTTTGCAGAAGAAGGTCTTGCCCCGGAAGTTGATTTTACTTCGCCAGAAAGCATTCACAGCACGACAGATGGAAGTGTAGAAGATAATGTTTTTATTGCACAGATTGTCAATAACTACAAAAATTTGTTTGGTAAATCAAGGATTGTTGTGATTCAGTCTCAGCTTGGCGATCCTATTTGTGCTTATTCAGGAGATGAAGTGTATTGGGAAGTAAGCCAGAATTTGCCTAAAACAACTAAACTTATGGTTGACGGCAAGGCTTTGTATATTCATCGGGCGAATTTTCAGATCATTGATAAAGATTTGCTAAATTAAATTAGTAAAGACGAGCAAAAAAGCTCGTCTTTTTTTATATCGAAAAATATTGCAAAAACTGCCGACATATTATATATATAAAAAGATGGTATTTTACAAAAGATAAATAGGCAGGTGATATTATGAATACATTAGACTATATTGTGTATTTTATTAAAGATTTTTGGAAAGAAGTAAGAATTTCATGGATTTATATATTTGTTGACAGAAATGTTATAGAAACTGGACCGATGGAAATGCCGACTAGAATTATTATTTTACTTATGGCATTGATAATTCTTTTGGTAATATTGAAAATTGCAAAATCTATCATTCGCTCAATTTTGTCATTTTTTATTGACAGATCAGAAACAAAAGATAGCGAGACCTCCGCAGAAATCAAGAGGAAACAATTACTTGATAAGAAACATTATAAAAAGAGAACGGGTTCTTCTTTAAAAGATATTGGGGATGCGGCAGAAATAGAATGCTTTGAAATGTTAAAATCTGCTTTTCCAAATATGAAAGTTTTTCATGATCTATATCCTAATTATATCAATAATGATGGAAAGCAACTTATCGCACAGTGCGATATTGTAGGAGTTACAGACAAAAACATTTATGTTATTGAGGTTAAAAGTTATTCTGGGGTAGTATTCCCGACAGATGATACATATTGGATACATACTGATTATGATAATTACAAAGAAAATGGAACAGGAGAGTACCGATACAACCCAGTCCGACAGAATCATGGACACATTAAAGTAATTTGCGGGCTATTACAGCGGGAAATTCCGCAAACAATTTTTAATTCTTTTTGCCAAAATGTCGTTGTTTTTGCTGATAGGACGATGATTGTTTATCCAGGAGATAAAAACAAATCAAATCCACACAACGTTATCAATATGGAAAATCTCATTGAGTATATTAAAGAAAAAGAGAAAAATTCATCAAACCATATTGCTTCTGATGAAATCAATACTATATTAGAAAAATACTCAGCAGAAAATGTAAATTCTGAAATAAAAGAAATGGCATTAAACAAAGCTAAATTAAGTCACAAAAGATAAAATAAAGAGGAAAATGTTATGGAGTATACAGAGTTATGGCTAATGATATTGCCGCTTGCAATAGCTATTTTAATAAAAATCATTATCAATTTTAGAGCGACAGAAAGTATTACAGCTTTAAAATATACATTTAATGTTTTAAAAAAGGATTTGAAAAAAGATACTGCAGATTATGCTTATGTTGTAACAGGAAATACTTATGCAATGATGCGTAATTATCTGGCACATAATGCCTTTGCTGTTTTTTGGCGTTACCGAATGGATAGTATTTCCAATAGAAAATTTGTTCCTACTCATAAAGGTAACTATGCCCCAGAAATCGACACACTTTGCATAATGAAATCCTGTATGATAGGAATAGATGCTATTGGAATTCGCGGGGAAGTTACAATATCGAAATCTGCTGAATACAAAGAAATAATTTCAGCAAAAGATTCATCTGGAGAAGAGATCTTTTTAAGAGACAACCTCGCCGCTCCATATTATTATAGCGCATTTTTTAATGATTTAACTAATGAAAATGGACTTATGCCAAGAAACAGATTTGCAGAGTCAAAAGATTTATTTTATCAAATTATAGTTTTAGGAAAGGACGTAACCTTGAATGATGAAGTGCCGGGCGGCTCTGCAATGCGAGAAATGAGCAAGAATGAAAATTTTGTTTTTGACTCTACAAATCACTGTTATGTTGTGAAAAGCCCAGAGGAAGCATTCCATATGGTAGACATTATTTCTAAAAACATAGCAAAACAGTATGGCACCTTTGACCGCGATGATGTAATTTCTTCAATCAATTTTATTCAAAGAGAGAATAAAGATTTATTCTATTGACTTACTTAATGACTCGCATAACATGATAATCCGCCATGCAACCCAAAAAAAAGAAAAGGAGTGATCAATATGATGAATTGCATGAAGCTGGAAAATGGAATGGTTACGGTTAACGGGTTTGGAGAAGCACTAAGATTGCTGTCAGTTTGTTTTTTAGACGAAGGAGTTTATGCAATTCCGGATAGAAATTCTGAAAATCCATTTGCTATAAACTGTCATATCCTTCAGAAAAACGAAAAACGGTATATTGACAATTTAGAATTGTACAATGAATTACAACAGAGAGGATATAAAACAGTCTACTTCCTTTATATTCCGGATTCTGGAGGAAGTTATATTTCTTATTGAATCTTATTTTCTTATTCTCATAAACTTAATATGTTCCCTTATTTTGCAAATCGCATACAGGCAGGAGAGTTTCCTGCTTGTATTGCGTAATAGAAACAATTATATTAAATATCCCATGTTTGCTCATATTCTTTATCTAATGTTTTCTCTTTTTGCCGTTCCTCTTTAATGATAGCGTTCATTTCTTCTCGTAATTCTTGTGCATGTGCTTGATCTTCCATATGCTTTAATCCATTATCAAGAGCAGCAAAGGCTTTTAAACGCTTTTCTAATTCATTAGGAGAAAGGTGTTCTTTTTTGCCATATTCTTTTGCATTCCCAAGTAACTCTTTGATGAATTTTTCTTTTTTCCGCATTTCGCGCTTTTTCTTTCGATAATCTACTAATTCTTGATTAAAAGATGTTTGCATTTCAATGGCGGCACGTTCAAATTGTTTTTCTTTTTGCAAATCCGTCATGTTACATTCCTGTACATATTTACAAACACGACCATAATAAATCTCCAATTCTTCTTCTGGCTCTGGTTTAGGGACCTTTTCGATGTCAAAAGTTTGATTTAGTTCTGTGTAAAATTTCTTGATATCTTCATGTTTTGCAACGGACCCCTCAAGACCGCGTTTCAACCCATGGCGTGCCATCACTTTTGCATAACTGCTTTGCATTTCCCGGCAGCGCCTCCGCCCAGCAGTATAATATCCGGCATTTAAATGTCCTTTATCATCAATCGGAACAACGAAAGCATGAATATGAACATTTCCGCTTTCATCTCCATGATAAACAGCGCTTATAACATTATTTCGATCAGATCCCGGTACATTAAAAGCTTTTTTTAACCATTCTACATTATCTTTTTTCCATTGTTCAATATCAATTTGTTCTAAATCAGATTTTGAGAATGTAAGGACAACTTCTAACCCTAGAACTGCATCTTTGCGAATATGCTTATTCATCGTTCCTTTTTCATATGCTTCGTCAATTAGTTTTTGCCATTTTTCACGATATGTTGCTCCATCTAAAGCAATCAATTCTTCATTAAGATCTGCTTTGTCTGGATCAGCATTTGCGGGCTGCGCAATACGTAAATTATGTTTCCACAAATTTGTCATACGAGCAAATGATTTTACTTTTTCAAAGTGCATAAAGCAATAACCCATATTTTTCCTTCTTTCTTAACAATATTTTGATAAATTTAATATGTCAGAAAAAACAAGAGATCTGTTTATCGCTAATACGCCTAACTCTAAAATATAGTAAGTTACTACGTTTCTCACGCTGGCTTTCCGCTCGGGAGGAGCGGAGAAGCTGCGTGCTTAAATATTCAAGCAATCTTTTCCAAGCAATATCCTTAAAAAATTGGCAGTAGAAATTAGCCTATCCGTTCTTTCTCCTTGTCCTGCCTTTTATGTATTTTGCGCTTGCAATCTTTGCTTCTGCGTGCCCGCTTTTAAGCTTTTCTGCGCATAAAATTAAAATCAGCCATCCTTCTATTAAATATTTGCCGCGCATAATTTTATATCTTTGCACAAAGCTTTTCCCTCTGCTTGCATTCCTAGCTTTGCCGTAGAAAAAAGCAATTTTTTTATGCGTAAGAATATTTTCTGCGAGTAGAATCCAATCCTTGCGCGCTAGAAGTTAATTTTGTCGCGTATAAAACTTGTCTCTGCCATGCATAGAAGTAAACTTTTCGTAACCAAAAACAATTTTGCATGTATAAAAGATAGCCTTTCTCGCATAGAAGTAAGACCTCGCGCAAATCTAAAATACAAGCCTAAAGCGCGGCATAATAGTAAATTTGATGTAAACACAAAGAGATAATACCGCCTGTAAACATTAATGGTGCGTAAAACATCAGTGTTGTGAAGTAAAAATTAACAATGCGTTGAATTGAGATATGATAGATAAGATAAAATGCATCAATAAAATGAAGTAAATAAAAATAACTTTGGAAAAATCAGTTAAAAGAGAGACTAAGGGAAATACCTAAAGGCATCATCTATGTGCAGTAAAATTAATACCTAGCGCAATAACTCAAATAAATGTTGCATAATAAAAAACATCAATAATGTGAAGTAAATAAAGGCTTTCCCGCCCTGTCGGGCGGCGCTAATGCGACCAGAGAAAATTTGAAAGTGCATAAAAACATCAGTATAGTGATGTAAAAATTTCTATAGGACGATACTGTTTTTGCATCATAGGATAAATAAATGCACACAAAAAGATAAAAAGCATCATCTATATGAAGCTTAATGAGACAAATAAAAAATATATGCCATAGTTTCCTTAATGCGAAATAAAAATTTTTTGCACATCTGACATATTGGATATAGATTCAAAATGATAGAAAGAAGAAAGGAGAGAACTATGAAACATAAAAAACAATCGCCTGCAGAATTGCTATAATTAAAATTTTGTACTTTGTATAATGAAAAATGAATGGAGCGACAGAAATGACAATAACAATTTTAGCAATTTGCACTGAGACTGAATATGAAAATAGCAAGTAATGAAAGATCAAAAAACAGTTTAATTATTATGAGCGGGATAGATCCTGAAGAAATTTATTGATTTTAAATTTTAGGAGGATGAATAAACATGAGCATAAGTATGAACATGACGGGATATGGAGAAATTTTATTTTGGACAGGGATGGTATTATGCGGAATAAGCCTGATTGTACATGATATTTTTAAGAAGCAAGAAAACACAAAAATTTGTTCTTGCGCATTAACTGCAGCTGTGATCGCACTTATTTTGATTTTTAGCGGAATTCATCTAAATAACAAAGAACAAATTGCATGTATTCGCGATAATATCTGTAAAGAATACGGGACAGAAAATATCGTTCTTTTGAAAAATGCTTCTATAGCTAATGGGGAATTTGCTTATAACAACAATTCTTATGCATATATAGTTGTTGATGAAGAATTGTATATTATTGATGAGGCCGATGTCAAAAAGATTGATATGAAGAAGAGAGGATAAGTGAATATGAATTTAACAGAAATTTGGAATATTTTAACTTTTGCAGCGCTATTTTTGCTTTTAATAGGATCTATATTATTCGGAATTGCTAAAAAAGAGGACTCGCCTAGCTGTTCCTCTGCGGCATCAATCGTTTTCATAATATCGACTATCCTCAGCTTGAGTGCCATGATGATTGACCAAAAAGTAAAATCTCAGGATATCCAAGAAACAATTTCTCAAAAATATGAAAACGACGCCATTGTATTTTGCGATGAGAGCGACAACAGTTCCGGGTATTTCATCTGTGATGGGAAAATATTACAATATAAAGTTGAAAATGACGAATTCACTATTACGGATGGAACAGATACTGGAAAAATTCATTTGAAACAGAGCGAAGATAAATAAATTAGAGAATAAAACTAATCAGAAAGACCCGGACCGCTGGGTCTTTTTTGTTAATTAAATTTTCAGAATCATTCATGAGAAGTTTTGATTCCTGCCAGATTTTTTCTTTTTATTATTCCGCCAATTTGTATGTAATATGGACCCTTTCGTTTTAAGAATATCCAATTTTTCTATTCATCTGACATATTAAATATGTAATCAAAATAATAAGAAAAAAGGAGAAACATATGATTCGTAAACAACAGTATAGAGATAAGGATAAGTGCAGGGAAACCTGCCGCCGGCAAAAGCAGCGGTATTATGGGCGAACATCTTTTCTGTATCCGGCAAGATTATGGACACATGAAGAAGATGAAATGGTAACAGCACATGAAATTACTGATAGCGAATTATCAGCAAAAATCGAACGTTCTGTAAGAGCGATTCAGCATCGGCGTTGGCGGTTAAAACATCGAGCAGAAGGAATATAGGAGAAAAGTGTAAATTATGGAAAAAGATCATTTTGAAAGAGGCTGCGAGATTCCATTTTTCATTTCCTGTAAATCTAAAATCATGGGGATGGGAACATGTGAAATTGACCTCGAAAGCGGTAAAGCTTTAGCATATATGCCTATTTCTAGTGAAGTAAGATTTACATTTCCATTTATTACAAGATTTTACAAATCAAAAGAGGGCCAATAGATTATTAAGGAGGATATGCGATGATTGCAGCAAAAGAATTGGCAGAAAAGCTCAATGGAAGAGCATACGGAGATAGTTTTGACAATGTAAAACAGGAAGCAAAGGAAAGCGGCCTGGTTATCGTTTACGGAGCGTCAGATGATCTCATGGAGTTTGAGGGTGCAATCTATGATGAGGGCGGTTGTTTCGGTGGAGGAAGAGTGTACTTCGACAGAGAAGGCGTGGATCAGGATGGAGAAGAACGTGCAAACTGGATAGATGCTGTCTGGTGTGATGGCATGAACAGAGACGGACTTCCGGCAACATGGACTTACAAAACAGATATTCCTTGCGAACGCTTTGACATTTGGGAAGATGGAGAGATTTACTGCGTAGGTCTTGTATTCTCAATGGAGGATCTGAAATGAAAACAGCGGAAACCGTGACATTGGAAAAGGCAATCAGACGAGCCACAAGAAAGACCGGTGTATTTGGCTGCTATGAAGTAACAATCGGATTTTGCGGAAAAGAAAGAGTTGACTACATGACTTATGATACCAAAGGAATATTTAGATGTTATGAGATCAAGGTGTCAAAAGCAGACTTCCATAGTCCTGCAGCAAAGTCCTTTGTTGGTCATTATAATTATTATGTCCTCACAAGGGAATTATACGATCAGGTTAGGGAAGAAATACCAGATTGGATCGGGATCTATATCGGAAGTTGCTGCGTCAAGAAAGCGAAGAAACAGGATTTGTCTGGTAAAGAATACAAAATGCGCCGTTCAATAAATGGGCGGAGCACAGAAATATCTATTCCGTGGACAGACATGTTAAAAGACAGCATGATCCGGTCATTGTATCGAGATTCTGATAAATTAATAACAGAAAAAATGTATTAGATCAAATAGCAAATAGGAGGATTAAAAATGAGATATTTTGTATCATATGCGTTTATGGATAAATATGGACGCTCTGGATTTGGAAATACCACAATTATTTCAAAAGAAAAGATTGCTTCACGAGAAGACATTCGTGAAACAGAAAAGGTTATAGCTTCCATGATGGGAAAAGACACTTCAGAGGGCAATATTAGTTTGTTAAATTATATTCTAATGGAATAAAAGGAATAAAAATAGCCAATTTCCGAATCTTTAAAACGGATTCGGAGATTGGCAAAAACTCTTTGGAGGTGACTTTATGATTCAATGCGAAGGGCAAATAAGTTTAATGGATCTGCTTGCGCCAGAAAAAACATTTAATCCAGGAGACTGGATAGAAGAAGAAAATGTTGGCGAGCAGCTTATCTTTGATGAAATCACACAGATGATAGGCCAACTGATCGTCATGGACATGAGCACTGTGTCTCATGTATGGTATAAAGTCGTAATGGTAGAGAAAATTATAATGGTAGAAAATAATACGCAACGCCGATTGGTTTATTATGATGGGGCGAGACAGCGGGGGCTGGTGAATGAGATGTACTTTAACGAGAATATTTATTCCCCCGCAAGAGCATATAGACTAAAGCTTTAGACACCCGGTTAATCAGCCGGTGCATAAAGTTTAACAGAAAATTTGACCTAAATATAGGAGGTAATAACATGATTCATGCAATATGTGATTTTTGTGGAAAAGATTGCGATAAAACTGCGATATTTTTGTCAATGACACCTTTTCAGAATTTTGCAAGGTATCATACAAACAATGAGCCATATGGGGAAAAGGAAGAGACTAGAAGTTTTGTGATTTGCTATGAATGTTGGGAAAAACATGATTTGCCGAATCCGTATGAAACATATCCCGCTATTACAAAGCAAAATATGACTTATGAGAAATGCCTTGATAATTATACAATTAAGGATTTCATTAAAGATACTAAAAAACTTTAGGAACAAAGGAACAAATAACATGGAACAGAAAAGGATAACTGATAGATCGCCAAAATGCGAGGTAGAAGTTCTTATTTGTTATAAATATGGAAAAATGATTTGGCGTCATCAGTAAACAGGGGGCTGGAGGTAATTAAATGGTATTGATTCAGGACGGTGTACAAGTATTTTGCTCTATCGGATATTGTGGAGCAGATAACGAAAAAAGGAATCCAAATGATATAGAAGTGTGTCCGCTTGGGTGTGAGACGTGTGATGGAGACTGCTTTTATTATAATGAAGATTGAGACAAAACAACTATAACTCCTGCCGTAATTGGCGGAGTAGAAAGAATAAAATTTCATATGACAAACGTTTAAAAATTGAGGAGGAAAAGAGAAATATGAAGTATACAATAGAAACAATAGAAAATGGTGCCATCGAAACTTTAGAAGTAGACGGAACGATAGAATGAGAAAGAAAAGAAAAAAGAATTCCTGTGTGCCGCTAAAAAGATTTCTGGGCACAAATGAAAGAAAATGGCGATGACAGAGAAGAACTCCTCGAAAGAGTTAGTAACACGTTCGATGATTTCCTGATGGATTCGGTGGATGAAATGAGAGAATATCTTTAAAAAAGAAGAGAGGAAATATGTGGGAATGAATAAAAAAGAGAAAAATACAATGACAGCAGAAAGAGCAGCAAAAATCATTGAGGCAAGCATTGCCTGCGAAGAAAGAAAAACAAAAGTAGATTTCGAGGAGCAATGCGACAGACATTGTGAAAATTGTAAATTATGCTATGAAATCGGAACCCAGAGAGAATATAAAGAAGCTCAGGAGTTCGCAGTTAAAGTTTTACAGGAAAAAGCAAAGGACACCCCTGCCGAAAGCCAAAAGGAAGTATATCGCTGCGTCCCATTTTCTTTATCTACAGATAGTTTTATCGCTACGCTAAGTTCTATTTGCGCTAAAGCCGGAGTGGATATTCTTGGAATCGTACAAAATTATCATTATCTGAAAAAACTCGATAAGTTCGTAGATGAGTATACTGAAAAAGATTATATCCTTAGCGAAACGATCGAAGCAGTAAGATCCTCGGCAGCTAAAAATACAGGAATTTTTCTCGATATAGTTCCTGTCTATAGAGAAGGGAGTACCGTTTATGTAGATATATGGTACCACCATTTCCAGGATTAGCCGATTATATTGTAAGAGACTGGAGAATTTTTCTCCAGTCTTTTTTTGTTTTCTGCACTTGATTTTTATTTACACGCTTATTTAAATTTCTAAATTGCGTCATAAATCCCATTCAAAACTCAAGCTTTTTCAATATTTAGGAAAAGTATCTTATGTGTAATTATGCCTCGTCGCAAGAGCCGTTTGCAGTATATGCAATTTTTATTTTTTCTTGTATCTGACATATTAAAAATGACCTAAAAATTATTAAGAAAAAAGGAGAAGAGAGAACATAGAAAAAGAAGAAGATGAAAAACAGCACGAGAAACCGGAAGGAATGTAGGAGTTGGAATGGCGGAATGAATTATGAAGCATAAACAGATGAATGAAATTAAATTAGGCAGAAATGAAGAATTTACAGAAGATATATTCCCAGATAGCAGGAAATGTCCTAATTTGATGAATGTATTGATGAGGATTATTAAGGAGAGCGATGAATATGAAAACAATAATTGATAAAAGTGAATGCAAACCATTAAGCAACAATATTGAAGGCAAACTTGTAGTAATTGATAGCAATTTTTTCAATCCAGAATTTAGAGAAGCGAAATATCAGATCGTGCTTGCAACAGGTGGATTTGGCTGTGAAGCAAATAGTTTAGGAAATGCGGTATTCGCAGAAGAGATTCATACTGACGATCCAGAAAGCTATAGACAGGAAAGATATAACTTGATCGGAGAGCCGACAGAAGATTTGATTGTAGAATGGAAATCGCTGTACGGTGATTTTAATGAGAAAGTACAGAAAATGCTGGAGGAACAGTAATTATGATGACGAGAGAAAGATTTGCAGAAACAAATTGGAAGATGAGCTATGTTTTGTTCAAACATGTGGAGCAATGTGCGTAAGTTGTGGTGTTGAATGTTGCGATTATGCATTAACATGGGATGATTGGGAGGCGATTACAAAATATATGCAGAAGAACAAATTAGCACAAACACCAGAAACATATGATAAGGTAATCAAATTTGTATGTAATAGAAGGGAAAATAAGCTGATGAAATGATGACTCAAAGGCAAATTGGAGGAAATGAGAATGTCGAATGTTGAAGAAATTATCAATATTATAGAAAAATCATGGGGAGTAAATTCTGTTGGTTGCCCTTTTGGATCATGCATAGAAGAATTTGCGAATGACCAGATGATAAAAATTGCAAGAAAAAATAATTTTCCTGCCGATGTGATTGAAGTAATTAAGGCTAACCCGATTAAGTATGGCGAATATAAGAAATTTGATAATGGAGTTGGCATAGGTAGATATTATGCAAATTTGATAAGAGAAATGAAGTAATGATTTTATAATGATTTTAGGAGGTAATTGAAATGACAGTAACAGAATTTTGCTTAAAACATACACAGGTTGGAGAGTTAATTATATTTAGAAAAGATGGACGGATTAGCGGCTCAACATGGATTGCCCATGAAGATTTATTTGCAATTCCAGAATCTTTTATAAACAAAATTGTAAAAGATGATAGTTGGCAGGGATTAACCGTCACAACAGAACACGGAGATAAAGTTAGCGTTCCTTGTCATGTTGTAGATTTCTAAAACACAATGAATCTGAATCGGAAATTTCAGGAGGTGGTAATATGAAATATACTGATGAAAGACGGTGCGAAAAGCCGGAAGGAGTGTGAGATATGTCTAAAGCAGTATTGATTATGGATATGCCAGATTGTTGCGCTGAATGCCAACTATCAGACGATGACCCAAGTAGGCTGTATTGCATACCGGCAGATGATTATTACGATGGAGAGAATAGCATGGAAGATAGAGCGAGCTTTTGTCCGCTACGGGAACTGCCGGAGAAAATACCGGAACTTAAATCCGGTTATGAAGAAATCAGCAAGAGTATTCATCGAGAAGGTTGGAACGCCTGCTTGAATGAGATTATAGGAGAGAACCCATGAGTAAGAGCAGAGCTAGTAAGTAAACAGCTATCGCGGTGCGAGAAGCCGGAAGGAGACAAATAATATGAATGGATACGAGTTCAAAAGAGAAATCGAAAGAATTTTTAAGGTGGCACGAAAAATGCACCCTAATGTGACAGATGAAATGCTTGATGCAAACGGAGCTATTCATTATATGAATGGTAATGATAGTACACCTTTTGATTGGAATTGTAACAGCTGCTTGTGCGAGTTTTGTGTATTCCATAAAAATGGAATCGATTTTATAAAAGCATATGTAAATAGTGATAACACAATTGATATGTATATTTATGAAACCGATGATGCAATGCGGCCAACTTATAAATTCACAGAGGAAATGGAAAGTTTAAAGGCAAGAGATTTTGCAAAAGTAATGAATCACATTGCGGACGATAATCAGTTATGGGACAAACCGATTGATGAACTTGATTGGGACGTTGATGTAATGGAATGTAATGAGATTGATTGGTGAAAATAAAAGGAGATTAAAACTATGAGAGGTAGATAGGTGAGAAAACAAATGTGACAAACGATGTCATTGCCGCTGTATATGAGTGGTTTATGGGGAATATGGAAGATCCTAAAGGTGAAAAAGAAGAGTATTCGATTTCATATCCCAGCGCAGAGTTTGAGTTGGTGATGAGAAGAAAGAAGCCCAATTAAACGTGAATTCCAAAAGAAGAAATAATATGGTGTCTTTAGCGTAAGACTTAAATGCGGAACTGGTATGAGCCGACAGAGTAGATGTAAATCCAGTATACATAAGAAATGAGAAAGTCGCAGCCATTGATATATGGGCACAGAGATCGAACGGGTTTGCAAAAGTTCAGTAAGATTTATATGATTATGTAGGGAGGATAAAATTATGAATTGGACAATTCCAAATATCGTAACTTTGATCAGTCTTGTTCTGCTGTTAGTAACTCTAATTGTGGTATTACCATTTTGTGCTACAGTAAATGTTAGTAACAAGATAGAATATGCAGAGGAGAATGGGTACACATTTTACCTTAATGGTAAAGATATCACCGACAGTGTCGAGCAGTGTGACCCCATGAGTTATGACGTATCGCTTGAGAAGTGGGACGAACATGTAGTTCTACTTTCTACGCGGTAAGATATAGCCATTGATATATGGGCGCAAAGATCGAACGGGTTTGCAAAAGCAGGCCCGTTTTTATTTTTTAGAGCATCTGACATATTAAATATGAATTAAAAATTATCAAGAAAAAAAGGAGAAAAGAAGATGGCAAAAAGAAATGTATTACATATCAACAAGTTAGAAGATTTGAAAAAATGGCTGCTCAAGGATGGCTGGGATCTACTCCCGCTGTCAAATAATCCATACGAGGTTTTAAGAGCTAATAAAACCGGAAAACAAAATCCCTTAATTATTTATTCCGGCAAAAGTAGTGAGCATCTCTCTTTTGCAGACAGGGATATGCCTGTAATTGGGGCGTTTCTTAGAGATCAGAAGAAGCCACAGACCAATGCAGACCGGATCCGAAGCATGACGGACGAGGAATTAGCAGGGTTTTTGCCAATAGCTTTCAACTTTATCTGTCAGCCTACGGAAGAATGTATAAGAAATACCGTAACGAATCATTGCGGAGAGTGTGAAAGAACGGAAGAGTGCGTAATGAAGTGGCTTAAGTCAGAAAGTGAGGAATAGCATGGAGAGATTAACAGAAAGGAATCCATTATGGATTGATGATGAACTGTGGGAAAGGGCATGTGAACCGGATTGCGAGGAAATAGATGCCGTATATCGGAAACTCAAAGACTATGAGGATGCCGAGGAGCAGGGCTTACTTCTGCGGCTGCCGTGTAAGGTGGGAGATGTACTATATTTTGCACATCACGACAGAGTAATCTCTTCGGAAGTTTTTTCAGCGAAATATCATGCAGAAGCTGAAAACCACGGCGTTTTTATTCGTGAAAGATTGACCATTGATGTTGAAGGGATTTCTGCAGAAATCGATTTTTGCGATA